>Ga0206858_1048_pt1 | contig 36787 bp, 42 predicted proteins | sample Alteio_BWOrgCont_46_FD_152622 | JGI IMG/M metagenome (GOLD analysis project Ga0206858, IMG submission 152622) | Enriched cells from forest soil in Barre Woods Harvard Forest LTER site, Petersham, Massachusetts, United States -... | ecosystem: Environmental > Terrestrial > Soil > Temperate forest >... | reverse complement strand
GCTAGACCAAGGCGCCATGATTTGGCTTTGTCTTCCAAGGCTTTTTCAACCCGCTTTTGTGTCAAAAACCCTCTGTAGCACCAGAGGTAGCACTTCGCGGATTGTTTCCGGCCATTGGAAGGTATCCAAGGTATAGGAACAGAGTAGGAAAATCAAGGACGAAGGGCGAAGTGGCGGAACTGAATGAATCCAGAACCCAGAAGCTGTCCTAAACCCCCAAAATCCTGTTCATCCCGGCCTCCACCAGCTTTGCTTGCTCCAGCTGGGTGCTCTCTTTGGACCTGTTGTTGTAGACCTTGAAGACCATATCGGTGTTGGAATGGCCCAATATTTTCGCCACCTCTTCCACCTTCAAACCGGCGTCAATCAGGTTCGTACAGGCGCAGTGCCTTAGATCGCGCCATTGGGGCCGGATCCGTTCCTTCATCCCCTCATCGTTGGTGATCTCAACCTCGATGCCAGCATAGTCGACGGCTTCGTCGTAGCACTTCGCGAAATCGTGAATCGGAAATCCCCTGTTATCGAATATGAAGTCATCGAGCTTTTTTCCTGCGCAGCGTTTATTCAGAATGTCCGCAACAGCAGGGATAACACGAATCTCCGACCGCTTCACGCCACCTGTTTCCTTGACCTTTGTTCTCATCACATTCAGTATTCCCTTGGCCGGATCCCAATGCCCGGCCCGCAACCCAAGTTCACGAACCGTCTTGCTATGAACTGTATGCCCTACCCCAACGCATTCCCCTTTGCGCAAACCATACGTTAGGGTTAGGAAAAGCAGATCATGTAAGGTCTCCGGATCAAGAGTCCGCCCATGATTCTGATAGACACAATGGTCGAAAATCCGCTTGAGGTCCTGACTATAATCAAGAGACCTGATATCGCGTTCCCTTTCTTTGAACAATTTGAATACGCGCTTTAGCAGGACATCCGATGTTTCCAGCCGCAGCGTCACCCGGCTCTTTGACCACTTGTGAAGTTGTTGTTTTGCCGTACTCATACACTCATCGAAAATCATTAGCAACTTCGGATCCCAAGAAGCTTTTAGTAATGCCTGTTGCTGCCAGTTCTCCAGGGTGACTTCGCGAGGTTTGCTTTCCGGATTTGGAATGAATACCCCTGAAGTTGGGGCAGCCTCCGTGTAAACGCGCTGCTGGCGGAACAACTTATAAATAGTGCCAAGAGTGGTCACCTTGCGCTTCATGGTCGCGCCGGTCAGCCCGCGTTTTAACCCGGCATCCACATACCGCTGCACATCCTCTGTAGCGATTCGGCGCAGGTATTTGGTGCCAAAAAATCTCTCCAGGTCATTCATTGTTGGTCGAGTGCAATGTTCGAAATCACTCTTGGCCGCCAACTTGGGGAGCACCAAAGCAAGTGCGTCAGCGAAGAGGAGGTCATCGTAGGTCGCGGGCGTTCCATTGCCGCTCTGCTCCACTTCGAACTTTTTCAGGATCTCTTCAGCGTCTTCCTTGCGGGTGACCTGGAGATTCTTCCATTCCGCACGAAGGTAGTAGCTCCTACCCGACGCCAAAGCCTTCTTAACGGCCGATAGTATCTCCCCGTTGGGATTCCTTGGAGGATTACTCGGATTGAAGGCTACGCGCGAGCGCCAGCCCAACCGATAGGTCCCCTGCGATGACTTCTGGAGATATGCCACGATCTACCCCATCCACTTCAATATTCTTCCGGCAAAAGCAAAGTTGTTGCGGTTCTGTCTGCCTCAGTGATGATCCAAATCATCACCCCAGACCGGGTTCGATAGGCGCTCAAGACCCTGTATCCCTGCGCGACGCTGACCTGGTTCTCATCAGCGTCGACTTGGTTTACCTCTCCCCGGTGCCCAGACACATGGCGGTTCAGAAACTCCAAGGGGGCCTGCCGAGAGTCCAAGAGAGCCTGGAGGGCTCCTCGGGTGAATACAACGGTCCCAAGAGTGAAGAGCGCGGTGATCGGCTTGGTGTCCATGGCGGGGCCTCGAAATGGGTCATCCCGAGAAGCTAACGCGCCGGTCAGACCGCGCCTACGTGCCTCCCTTAAGCCTTTGGGGCAGCCAACCTATAAACAAAAGCCCGGTTGGCCCTGCCTGTCTGGTCCGGATCGTTTATCCGTTCAATCTGACCGCTGGCCTCCAGTTCCAGTAGCGCGGTGGTCATGGCCTTCGGCATGATTCCGTGACGCCGACACTCCAATTCAATGTTGGGTGTACGCCGAGTCCAATGGTCGTGGCTAAGCATCCCAAGGATGATCTGTTTGGCGTTGGGCGTGACGGCAACATGGCCGGTCCACCACTTAGACGCAGTCCGTTGGTCGTCCGGCACCACATCCAGGGTAGCTACGCCGTCTACGATGTTCAGTTGGCACTCGTAGGACAGCCCGGCATTACCCCTCTCGCGATTGTTTGCCACCCTTATAATGTTTCGGCCGTTTCCCAAGCTATGGACGCCCAGGGTCACTTCAGGAACAGCCAGCTTGGCATTGTGGCCAACTACGCCTTTACCCAAACGTCCGTGATGATCAATGAGAACGATGCTTGTATTCTGCCGGTATGACATCTCTCTGAGGGCGTGGTATATCCGACGAACTGTCCGGCCACGCCCCTCATCGAAATCGCCGCACGCGCCCAAATTGTCGATGATCAACATTGCCGGGCGCTGGTCGGCTATATGACGTTCCAACTCACCCATAGAGTCCTCATCGCCTAGGTCCAAAGAGTAATCGTCATGAGAAACAACAAGGTTGGGATTGTGTGCGGGATCCATGCCCTTGCCCGTACATAGCTCGTTGTACCGCTCGCCAAATGCGTTATCTCCGACCTCTAAATTCAAATACATGACTGTCCCAGCAAGACAACGGTGGTGATCGTAGACCGTGCCTCCGACACTGACCTCTAAGGCGATATTCACCGCGTGCGTCGTCTTTCCGGCCTTTGCGTCACCGCCGATGACAGTGAGGCCCCGAGCTGGAATGAGGTCGTGGACCAGAAAAGGGATAGGATGCCTCCCCAGTTCGGAGAGCTCCGCAGGAGTCATGAAGGGTCCCCAGGTGGTCCTGGTCTCCTCCTCCGGCGTTTCATAGGTCTGCTCTTCCTCAGACCCGGCCCCGGAGACCGGCTGAGGCGCGAACGAGGGCTGTTCGGCCTGAGGACCCTCTTCCACGACCTGACCCTGGGTGACTAGCTGTTCGCTCGACTCCTGGGTTCCCGATTCGCCCTGGTTTGCCGGTGTGGATGTGTCCGCCATCTCTGACGACCGCACATAATGCCGCTGTTGCTCGATGTTCATTTCAACTTCGTCTGACATGGATCACTCCTGTTGGTTGGGGGATTAAAGCCCTACTTGGTGTGTTTTGGAAATCTCTGTTCCAGTATTGCGTAGGTGTCAGGGTTTACTTCAAACGCGGTGACATCACGCTTGCAGTTTATTGCAGCCCTGATTACCGAACCGCTGCCTGAGAATGGCTCCAATATCCGGCCACCCAGGGGACAAAAATTGTGAATCAGCTCCTCGAAAGGCCGTACGTCTTGCTGCCATTCGTGCAGCGCCTTCTCCTTCTTCTCCCCCTCAACGACATCGTGGAAGCACCGGTAGTTCCGGCCCAGAGGAGGCTTGGCGTAGACCAGAATCGGCTTGTAGTCGGCGATCAAGTTCCTCGCAAAGACCACTTTCGACTGTCCCGCGTGAAGGAGGGCCATCATCCAATAGTAATTGAGATGTTTTTCAAGATGAGCCATACAGGTGGGTAGGTGAAGATGCCCGCTGTAGCTGACGAGATATCCGCCGGGGACCAACACGCGGGCCGCAAGCGCACCAAGGTCGTCCCACAGGGGCAGGTACCTTGCGGGATATGGAGGATCGGTCAGCAGCAAAGATATCGAGTTGTCTGGGATAGCCGTACCAAGTTTCCTGAAGTCCCCAAGCTGTATCACTGGATTTATGTCTGACATATTCATCTCTGTGAGGAGTTCGGTTCTTTGGCGTTCCTTGTTAGCTTCCATTTGCATTGTCTTGATGACCGTGTGGGCCGTCTTATTACCGCTATCGATTTTCTTTAGGAGGTCTGGCCACTGGTCCCTAATCTTGAACAACTGGGCGGCCTTGGTCCGGGACATCCCCATGTGTTTGGCAACGAGGTCCATAGTTCGGCCTTTGGTCAGATCTTGTCCGGGGTCGACCTTCACCCCGGCCAGTTGTCGTTCTTTGGCCAAAGGTGCTAGGTAGGCCACGATCGCGTCGGCTTCTGCGAGCTTCTCCATGGTGGTCTTATTACGCTGGATATTGCTTTCCAACGACCAACCATTGAAATCAGGCACAACTTGGGCTGGAATCTCGGTTATCCCGAGCCGCCTGCATGCGTCGACGCGCCGGTGACCTGCGATGATCTTATCCTCAGCAGTGATCCACACCGGTGTCTGTATACCGATGCGCGATACGCTTTCTAACAAGTCCGGTGGAGCTATGAGGTCGTAAATGTCCCTACAGAACGATGACTCGGTGAGAGACGCTATCGGTACCATCCGGATTGGCCCAAGAGGCGGTTCCTCGGAGGTGATCAAAGGACTGCATGCGAGCGGCATGGTGACAGGACGTGCGTAGACATGGCTCTCTTGTTGTTCGAACATGGTTTATCTCTGAATGGAACTCAATGCGGTGATATGACGATTGAGCGGGTGATGGAACGAAGGTCTTACGGTTCACTTGCGTATTGATTCGGAACTATTTCTATTAATGGACAGTTTCTTATGTCTCTATTATACCGTCGTCCGAAAATATTTCTAATGAACGGCTGGATTTATTTTCATCCGACCAATACACCTCTGCTTGCGTCCCGGGCCGCCGCTGCCACCCGCAGGGCTGTCCAATCGACCGCCCTGATGCAGTTGTCCAAGTTGATTGTGCTTCCGGCCAACAACTCCGCATCGCGCTCCTTTCGGTTGGATGAAACCGCGCCCCTGATCTTTACTTCAAGATCAGACTTGCCGCGCTTCATCCTAACAACCAGCTCGTGGTCCGAAAGGTAATCTTGAAGGGTCAATTTCATTTGCGCACCACGAAGGGCACTCACCAAGGCATCGTTGGCTTTGAGGATCTCGACCTGGTCCGTCTCCCTGTCGAACACACGCATGAGTCTATAACGCGGAGCCCATCCCCCGGCAATGCACAAGGGACAACCGACCCCGGCGCAGGTCAGGATCTCCGCTCCCCGGTGCTCCCTTATGGTCCTCGATTCCGTCTCCGCCAGCCTGAACTGCGCCCACGCATAACCAATCCTGAGATATCCGTTCTCTGTCGCCATGACTTCTCCCTCGCATGCTTTTAAACCTATTTATACGCAGATATTCACTCCTAAATTTATTGTATCGTCATTTCCAAAATTTCCAAATAAATCGATCGCGGGCCGGTAAGTAGAGCTCATATTTCCGCTCATATTTTATAGAAATCTATTACATCAAACGCAACGAGGCACGACTCGTCTTATCCAATCATCTTCCTGATCAGCGCGATCAGGTAAGACCAGAGGGGGTAGTCCAAGGAGTCGTGTCCTTCAAGGGCTGCCCTCTCTTATTTGGAGGAAATCCACATGAAACCGGCATCACCGCGACAGCTTGAGCTCTTCGAAGTTCTGGACGGCCCAGAATATATCTATCAGCCCAGGGAGACAGAGTTGCCGGCGTCCAAAGAGGCCGTGAAGCCCGCCATCACGCCCGTAGTATTTACAAACCATTTCTCACTCACCGTATCGGAGGACACGATCCATGAAGTTCATACCGCTCAGGGGTAAGCGCCCCCTACTCAAGAAGCACGTTTACTACGGCCCCAAGACATACATCAGAAATCAAACAGCAATTGGGATAGTGAACGGCGTCAATGGCCTGACGTGCCTGGATATCGATCACCGGGATTGTGAAAAGTTCAGATCCATAATCGAATCGATCTTCCCTGAGTACAGGTTTGGCTTAGTACAAACCCATTCCGGGAAGTACCATTTCTACTTCCAATACTTCGGCTTGAAACATAGCTCTGTCCAGTTTCTTGAAACCCGAGATGGACAGCACTTTGGAGAGCTTAGGTGCAATAGGCACCAGGTATTCCCCTCAGATGATCCCCGCTATACATGGAGTAATCAATATAAGCTCATCAAAGGTATTGATAACTTGTCTTCTCTGACTGATGAAGATATTGAATTACTGATGAATGAATTAAACATAGTCTTCTCGTCAAAGAAATCCAAGTGCAAGATCAAACCCATAGGAGAAGAGAGAGAAGACTTAAATTATAGCGTCACACTTTCTCAGTGGGATCCAAGCCTGGAATCCTATCTTCCCACCGGCTACGACTCCAACTACCGGGGAATGTTCAACCTACTCAAGGTGCTCTACCTGACCAACAGGTATTTGGACTGCGACTGCTACTTCAAGCAGTGGCTGAACCTCAACCGCTTCAAAAGATCCGAACACGTTGATTTCTACTACTGGGAGATGTGGTCCTGCGTCAAGAAAGGCTTCAACCCCTCGAAGCTGCGTCCCTTTGAAGCCTACACCGATTCTATCGCCAAATACCTTGCAGAGGCCGAAGCCCTCGGACTGAAGAGCTTCCAGAAGCAGGTGACCTACGCGGTTGAAAAGTTCATCCCGAAAATTAAGGACTCACTGGACCTGTTCCACCTGGGAACTCACTCATTGTTCTTCCGCGAGAACGACATCCACCCCCAAGCCGTTCACCGAGCATTGAAGACGCTCATCGACGGCAAGAAAATCAAACTGGTGAACAAAGGTGTAGCTCACTCGAACTCCCGCATCGCAAATACCTACCTGGTCCTTCCCCAAGAGCCAACACAAAGCCAGACCGAGAACTCAAAGGAAACAGCACCAGCTACCTCTGGATCAAGCCAGGATGAACCAGGTTCAGTCGAGATACCAGAAGAGGAGAATCCTACTGTTACGGTCGGCAGATAATCGTAAGTGTATCCATGCTACTACGCCGGTCGCGACCCCGGCCGACAGCACCGACGCCGGACTGGTCGCGATGATCGCCCTACAGTGCGCCTGACTTATATTTAAGCCAGCGCAAAAGCAGCCAAAAAATGACCCGGTGGCATTGTTTAAGTGTCGACTAGGTTTCCAATTACACAGTTATTGTCCGGGCGTAAAAGTCGTTGGACAAAACTATTTCGCGGGCCGCAACGACCCCCATTTTGTCCGATCATAAGCTCCCTGAACTCAGAATCCAGGAGACCTTAGACAAAACCTTCCACAGACAAAGCCTTGGAAAGCCGCTTCTTCCGGGCAAAGTGGGTGCCGGGTTCTGAGTACATACTGAAATACCCTTTCCCCGCGAAGACCTCTGTCCGAATTCGTCCCAAGGTAGGGGGTGGGGTCTTAGAAAAAGTGAGATCCATTTTAAAATTTTTTTCCAATTTTTCGTGTAAAAGGTCGATGTTCCAAAAAGGAGGCACTACCCATGAACTACCGAACTCAGAACCCAGAACCACCCACTTCCCAGGACCTACTCCGGGGCCTTAGCCGCGAGGAGGTGGGCGTGATCCTGGACCTCGTCGCTGTGCTGAGAAAACGAAGAACTCAGAACCCAAGAACGGCCAGCATTGACCCGTTGGCGGCGATCTTGGCTGACCTCGTCCGCGAATTCGTGGGCCTCTACGGCAAACACGACGACCAAAGTCTCGGTGAAGCTTCCAGGCGTACTCCCAATTCCGCTGCTTCTCGCCTCAACGTCCAGCCCAGCGAAACCAGCAGGCTCCGCAAGTTGAAAAGGCTTATACGCCTGGCGTCGTTCCTGTATGAGAAGGGACAGCCGGATAGGCCCTCAACCAGTTGAACACAGCCCAAGTAGCGCCAAGGTCCTCCTCGTTATAGATCAGGATCAGATCCAACGTTTCCGCTCTCATCTTCTTGTCGTGCGTCTCAACGGCCTCGATGAACTTGGCGATGCTCCAGCTGCCCCCATACTCCTTCTGGGACCGTTTGAACCCAACATACTTCTCCACTTCCTTGAGGGAGTAGCTATAAAGCGGTAGGGCTATGGAGTCCCTGCAGACCGGCAACAGGTCAAAGAGGTTCCTTAGGACCCTGCTAGCGATGCCATCAGGGTCGCCATACCGCTCGATATACTTCTGGACGTGGGTTTTCTCGTAGTGATGCCAATGAACCAGCGGAATGTCCCCGTAGGCTTCGAAGACATTGCGGATTTCTCTCAGGAAGAGGAACCAACTCTCCTTGTCCCAATCCGTGTCCAAATCGGCCACCGCGCCCACATACTTCCTTGGCTTCCCTCCGATGAATGGCTGGAAGCCCCACAGATAAATCTTATCGGTCTCGTCAATCTGAGGCGGCAACCCCTCAAGGTCAAACATAACGAAGTTCTCACCTGCGGGTAGGGCTAAAGGAGCCAACTGAACCGGCTTCCCTGCTGCCAGGACCTTGGCCATCTGAATGGTCTTGGCCGCTGGCTTTCCGAAGCGCCTCTCCGTGGATCCGCTGCGAACCTTCATCTCAGAGAGATCTGCCGTATCCATGGCAGCCAGCTGCTCAATGGTCTCAACCTGGCGGTCCCGGAGCGACCTGGCGGCTTCCTGGGACACCCCATAGACGAGCGCCACGTCATGCGCAGCGATGGCTTCCGGCCAGCAGTGGGATTTATAGGGGCACTGCCCGCATTTGGTCCAGCCCACAGGCTCGTAGAGATCGGGACTCTGGGCCTTAGACCTCAGGAACATGGTAAGGTCCTGAATAAAGGCTTCCTTGCCCATGTATGGGAAGTCGATCAATTCACCCAAGCCATTGTAAATCTGTAGGCCCTTGGGCGGCTCGCCGGTCAGCGCCTCAAGGAGAAACCCATATGCCTGCAGTTGGTGCCAAATCTGAGGCTTGTCCCTCTGGGTGACGCGCCGGGCTATCTTTACATCGCGAATGAGGTAACCGTCGCCGTCCCACACAAGGAAGTCAGGGTCGCCAACCACATCCACGGCCTGACCATCTACCTGGACCGAAGCGGTAAAATGAGGCTGATAGAGGACCGCGTCCCGTCTTCGGATCGCCTTCCGGGTCTCCTGGAGCCTAGTTGCATCGCCCCCGGTCTTCAGGTTCGTGAACAGACCCACACCAGCAAGGTATGCAGCCTCGTACTGCCGTCCAAGGGTTTCCAGAAGTTCCTGGTACAAGTCTTTCTCGGCGGGAACCACACCTACCGAAATGAGTCGGGGGCGCTTCTCGCACTTCGTGGGTCCGTAGACCTCATACCAAGATCCGGCGGTGACATTCATCCAGCCCTCAAATTCTATGCATCCCCAAGTTCCTGCCACGCCATCTTACCTCTGTTCCTGCCGCCTGAATCTCCTTCAAGTTTCGAATGCCGCAGTTCTCATCAACTTCTATGTAACCGTCACCAACCTCGATATCCTCGGGAAGCATCTCCAGACCAGTGTCCCTCAAGATTAAGTTTTGGCCAATGAAGGCTTTGGTCCCTATCGACCTTAAGTTTTTCAAACCGGTGAAATCAGCCGAGCCTCCAACCATCAGTCCAGGCCCACACAATTCAAGGTCGTCACAACATGCGACCCGAAGATTAGTCCCAACCGTCAATTCAGACGGAAGGTTCCTCAGGCCAGCGTGTTCAATGGTAAGGTCTGATGGCCCCCACATCGTCTTCTGGTGGGTGAGCAGCTCGAGGTTCTTGCAATGCTTGATGTGAACACTCCGACACTGCTCGATACCAAGTTCGAGCGAAGTGATCGAGTTACATCCATCAACTTCAAGCGCTCTGCATAACAGTGAATCGCCGAGTAGCGCAAGAAGAGTATTGCTACGGAGGGTCAACTTTTTTCCTACCACCATGGTCCTCGGTAGCACTTCAATGAAGTCGCAGCGTTCTATAGTGCAATCCCCAGCGACCTCCAATCCCCAAATGCGGTGAAGCCTGAGATCCCGAAAGACCAAGTTCCCTCGAACTCGAAGAAAGGGCATCGCGGTTAGGTTTCTATCGTCGATGGTAAGGTCGCCATCAATAACCAGCGTCTCACCGGATTTCAAGTAAATGCGAAACTGCTCCCGGAGATAGTCGGTCACCATCACGGCTCATCCTTCCAGGCCGTGAATGCCCGATGAAGGTCCAGAAAAGCCTCGACAAGTTCTGACTTGGATTGGGCATCACCAAGATCCTTTAAAGACACGGTAGCCGCCTTGTAGCGTGCAAGTTGGTTGAAATATGGGCTGTCGGGCGTGCAGTTTTCAAATTCGAAAGCCCTGAACCGCATGGTATTGAGTTCATCAGCGGATTCCAGGCTTGCCTCCTGACAGCACTGCAATCCTTTCAACCGCCACCACCTGCTCAAATTTTGCCTCTCTGGCGGGCTTGGGCCGAATCGTGAAGCCTCCACTTTCCCAAGCCAACGTCCACGTCCCCCAAATGTGACCACCATCCAGATAACCCGTATATTGAACGCTGTGGCTGCTGTATGTCTTAATCCAGGAACAGACATCGCCGCTGTAGGTCCCGCCTATTGTAAAACGCCCTACGTCGTCGATCCCTCGGCCAGACAACGAACTACCCGAAAAGGAGAGGCTCAGTTCCATCGCATGGGGAACTAATCCATCTCCGTAGTTGTAGTAGCCAATCCAATCCCCGCATTTGCTCATGTCCCGTCCTCCAATAGATTGACTGATCAATTGCGCGCCTTGTGCCGGAAGTCAAATGGTTCAATCAAACAGCATCCATCTGACATGTTTCTGAATAGCGGAAAGGTTATGGGAAAAGTAGTAGATGTCATGGCAAAGGTAATCCCAAAAGGTTGAGACGATCTGCCCCAGAAACCAGAAGTAAGGGATGCCAGTCAATAGGCAGAAGATCGCCAGAGCCGCTAGAGGTATCCAGATGCCAACAATCAATCCCCAAATGAACCGCGTAATAGGATTGGTTCCGCGCACAAAATTAGCCCAGTACCATTTTTCCCAGAAGGTCATTTGACTCATGATTCACCTAATACTTGTCGAGTAAGTTCTTTACCTCTCTGGCTCGCAAGCGCTCTACGGCCTGAGTCTTTTGCTGATGCGCCTTTTCTAATTTTTCAGTTTTTCGCTTCCTAATCTCGTCTCGAATCCGTTTCCTACCCAGACCCATCTCAAGCATTTTTTCAAGCTTAGGAAATTCGTCTGGGTTAGCTTCGCGGTACCGGGCTTTTAACTCTAACATGCAAGACTCAACATAGTTTTCGAAGTCGAAGTCCTTGACGTAGGCTTCTTCATCTTCCTCGTCGATCTCAATCACGTAACCACTCATACTCCAGGCCAAATGCTTGGATTCAATTTTGACGTGGGTTACGTCCTTAAATTTGAAAAACTTCCCTAAGTAACTGGGTACTCCGGAGTCATGGACATACCATCGACCCGATCTCGAACTGTTGAATTCAAACTCCCTACGTTTCTCAATTTCTAAGGGGGTGTTCCGTCTCAGATACCAAACGAGAAATCCAGCAGCAACCGATAGGAACACGCACCCGAAAACGGCCATGATTCAAACCCTCAAGCGGACGCTACTTTTGACCTTTGCCATGACACCATTGGCAAGTTCCGGACCCTTTGCACCAAGTACAGGGCTTGTCGCTTGGCTTTCCAAATCCAGGATAATTTGCTTTTCCAGATCCAGCACAATGCTTGCAGCGCCCATTGCCCTTACATTCGTTACACGGAGTAGCCATCCCAGCTCCTTTGAGAATGTCTCTGGTCATTCAGGATTTAGAATTATAGAGTGCCAATGGATGTACTGGCTACATCTTTTCAAAGACGAAAAAAGGCTACCTTGGTGGCATGACAACTGCCAAGACCCTACTCTTCAAGTCTGCCAACTCCCGCATCGCGGCCAACATCAAAAGGCTGGTCAAGAAACGCGGCTGGACCGTTGAGAAACTGGCTTTCGATTCGGACCTGGACAAGGGCAACACTTACAACATGTTGAACGGTAAGATCAATTTCACCTTACGGACTGTGGTCAAATTTGCCGAGACCCTTGAGGTCGACCTGGCTGAGTTCTTTCGGAAGTAGCCTTCTTGTAGGCCGTAAATAGCCGTTCCAGCCGGGTCAGACTCTGCCGTTGCAACCTCTCTACTTGGGCCTCGCGCTTCACCAACATTGATTCAAAATCCGGCTTATTGATGTTGGACATGACAAAGGCTTCGAGCCGGGCATGGGCCACTTCAATTCGCCGCAAACTTAGGTCGTAGGAATCGAAGATGGATTTGAGGGGACCCTTGGACGCCTTCTCGGCCCAAGCCCAGAAATCGTCAAAGGTGATTCCGTGTTTCTTGAGTTGGGTGCGGACCAGGGACATGACTTGCCTCCTCTGGTCTGGATCATCCCGCGCCGGTACCTAAAGTCAAGGCTCGCTGGAACGATCCGCTGCGGACAAAAAGTAGCCAACAGCGGATCCGATTCCGCCATTGGCTACCCCCTCGGATGTTTGGGTTTCAAGAGCTGTGTCAACGACGGCGCTCCGGTACGCTGAAGAATGGTCTCCAGCTTTGCTTTAGGGCTAACACCCGGAAGGACACCCGGTCCGTATTCCTCCCGGAGCGTCCCGACCTGGGTATTACCGTTCTTCGCACGAATCCGTCCATTTTCGTCCCGATGGCGGCCATCCAGTCCAGGTTCCTTCATGGTTCCTTCTCCTCTATTTATGAATGCGGAAAACGGTCCGCCCCGTGTTGCAAGATTAGACTGCGTTTCGCCGTCCGTTACCCTGGCCTCAACCCGTTAAATGGGGCACTGATTCAGAGACAGCAGGTTGTCGTTCAAGTCCCCATCGGCGCGGGTCTTCACATATGGGACGTGCCCAGGAATTCGGACCACTTCGATGTCAGATCGCCTGCCAGTGTAGGGATCCACCACGTAAAACGTATTCGTTCTGGCATCGATGCTTCGGATCACCTCCTCGCGAGTCAACTTCCATCCAGCTTGGGGATTGCCAAGATGGGTGATGTGCTCGTGCGGGCTCTGCGGGTGGGGTTTTGTAACGCAGGTAACCTTTACGTCGGCCATTTTTGCACCTTCCTTCCTTTGTGCTTGTGATCTCCCATCCCGTCTTTTATAATTTGACGGAAACGTATAGGGAGTGGCGAAAAAAGAAACGCCCCAATGGCGTTACCTATTCGTCACTTAATAAACTACTACTTCGTCTATAGGGTGTCAACAATGGAATCGGACTTCCAGACTCGTCTTCGCGCGGCCCGGGAGCTTCGTAAACTCAGCCAGTCGGAGCTAGCAGATAAAGCGGGGCTCCAGCCATCAGCAATATCCCACTTTGAAACGGGACGGCGCTCACCTTCATTCGATAACCTGAAGGTCCTGTCTGAGGCCCTCCTGGTGACCACCGATTACCTAATGGGGCGTGTCGAGGATCCTGGATCCACCGGGACCGTTATTGACCGTCTTAATCGCCAGGTCGGCAACCTATCTTCGGACGACCTGGAAACTTTGTCAGGATTTGCTGACATGCTTGTGAACAAGGCCGCCGACAAGAAAAAGGGCTGACCAGTGTTTCGCCGGGATAGTACCTTGCTCGCGGACCTGCTTGCCCAGGACCTTCTCACAAAGTTAAAAATCTCAAATCTCCCCGTTGACCCATTCACAATCGCCGCCCGCCACAAAATCATCTGTGAACACAACCCCAAGCTCTCCCCAGGACTATCGGGGTGCCTGATAAAGACCGGTGATACCTTCGGAATCCTTTATAGCTCCCGTTACCCAAGCGAGGGATTCAAAAGATTCACAGCCGCCCATGAGTTGGGACACTATTTTTCCCCAGGCCACATGGATGCGCTCTTTGGAAATGGCCAACTAATTCATCATTCTTCGGCCGGATTCATTTCGAAAGATAAATATGAACGCGAAGCAGACGCCTTCGCTGCGGGCTTGCTGATGCCCAGGAACCTTTTCGTCGACGCCCAAAGTCGAAGTGGTCAAGGCTTGGCAGCGATAGAATCGCTTTCGAGCATATGTATGACGTCCCTAACCGCAACGGCCATTCGATTTGCCCGGCTCAGCGACGAATTGGTTGCTGTCGTTTGCTCCACGGGCAATGAGGTCGACTTTGCGGTCATGTCCAAGCCACTCCAGGACCTTCCAGGGATTTCATGGATCTCAAAGAACTCGCGACTAACGCCGGGAACAGCCACTTATAACTTTAACAAAGACACTGCCAACGTCCACAATGGACGCCGATTAAAGGCAAGTACCACGTTAGGAGCCTGGTTCGAAGGTGGCAATCATTTGGAACTCAACGAAGAGATCGTCGGCCTTGGCGAATATGGACGAACTCTGACTGTGCTTTGGAACGACTCCTCCGGAACTCCCTCCGAGGCCGAAGAGCCAGACGAGGAAGAAGAGGAAAATATTCTCCCATCGCAGCGTTGGCGGGAGCGTGGCTAATCAGATTCAATACCCTTCCACGCATTCTCTTTCAAAATTGGACACTTCGAGGAACAAAATATGCCGCGAACCGGAATTCGAGTAATCTTTGATGACTACTGCAGAGCCGTCGCATGGGTCGAATCAATCATAAAGAAAATCCCTGACAATGCCAGAATGTATGTCTATAGAGCCACCCTCGAAAAGGAAGTTAAAGATTTTGAAGGAGGAATCGAACTTGCATCTGCTACCCCGGCAGAGACTAACGCCATCTTAGAGGCGAACCTTGAATCCGCTATTTTAATTGATATTCACAAGAAATTCGGTAACCGACGGGAGAAAGAATTCATTGATAAATTAAAAGAATCTCTATTCGGCCCTCCTTACTCGAATGACGAATTGACGGGCAATCCAGCAAAAGGAAAAGGTAAATCAAGAACAAGTTTTGGACGAGATATCCAGTCCGAACTTCTTTTGGCTACCAGAATTATTCACCCCGAGATTGTAAGTTTTAAGGGAAATGACATAGTTTACGACTTGGGAACATTCAAATTCGGCGCAGAAGTGAAGAGGATCCATTCCGAAGCTCAGATTTCTCCACGGTTTAATGAAGCCTGCCAACAGCTCCAGGATAATCCTGAGATTCAGTTCGGGCTTGTCGCCTTGAGATTTGATAAATTTTATTTTCCGAATGTAGAGGGATACGAACTTCTCGAACTCGCCAAGCGTGAAAACAGCATTTTGAGGACCGCCAACGAAGACGAACTAGCGAATGCAGCTGGATACCAAACACGGGCATTCAGAAACAAGTACAACAACATTCTTGCTCAACAGGCGCTAAGATGGTCGAAGGTGTCTGGCCTTTGCGCCTTCATCTATATTCCGTGCCTATTGGGAACACCGTCTACTCCATACAATGTCGGTCAGCTAATCTACAATTTTTGGGACATAGTAGGGCCAAACAGAGAATCGAGAAAATCAGCATATACCAGTCTCATCGAGGAACTTCCTTCCGGTGCCCTCTAACCGACCATCAAAAAGCCAGGACGGCTTCGTCCAAGTCGCTATCTTTGAAGGACAAGTAGCTCATGGTACTGCTGATCTGAAAGTGCCCCAGCGCTTTCTGGCATTTCATCAGGTCGTGTCCCACCAACTCGTAGACCTTCCCGGCGTAGAACTTGCGGGTGGAATGGCAGGCGACCTTCCCCGTCACCCCACACCTGGCGTAAGCCCGCCTCAGGAGGTACCAAGCCCCCTTACGGGTCAACGGGGTGTTCCCGGCCAGTTGACTCTGAAACAGGAACAGTTGTGGGCCAAAGTCCTGCCGCCGCTTAAGGGCTTCCACCAGTTCCAGCAGGGCTTCCTTGGCGCGAGGGTGAAGAATGACATCACGTCCCTGCCTTTTGCGCTTCATGTTCCGCCGCTGGACCATCACCCTGTCCACAATCCCACCCGCCTGGAATACGTCGCCGACCCTCAGGGACAGCCCCTCTCTGACGCGGTAGCCGGTATGGACCAGAAAGGTCAGCAGGGTACGGTTCCGGGTGGCCCACTTCCCCTTGAAGGACAGGGCTACGTCTTGGACTTCCTGGTCGGTCAGGGCTCTGCATCCACGCATGGCTGGCTCCTCTTTGGGGGCGTTTCGGACCTCCCAAGCAGTAGGCCGCGCGGATCCTTGTGTGCCAAGCGTTTTCTGAATTACGGGACTTTTTCAGAGAAAGGTCCCGAATATGGTGCGTCAAACCGCAATTCCATACAATACCCTTACTTTACAAAGCCATTCCGCGTTCCCTGGCACAATTTTGGACTTGAAAGATTGTCGTTGCAAAATATAATTTGAGCGTGCCTTCGGCAGGCCAGCTCGTCCGTGCGAAGATTTCATCAGCCGATTGTCAGATCATACAAACCTTGATTCAAGGTTGTTATCTGGCCCAGTTTACGGACGCATAGCCCACAGATAACAGCCTTGGAAACTAGAGGTGTGTGTGATGAAGCCGTTAGTCTATTTCAAGTTGCAAGCCAAGAATCTCTTCAAAGACTACAAAACTCAAACAACCTACGTCGACGACAGGGACAGGCAGTCCTATTTCGCCTACACACCCAAATATTTCGACATCGACCAAATCATTCTGGACTTTGACTGGCCCGAAGAAAATCTCACCCTGATGAAGGTGCAGCATTTCTTCGCGATGATACTTGGCTTTAGAAAATGGACGGACTTGCTAAATGCCTCGGACGAGGAACTTGAACTTGCCAAATTACTTTGGGATAACCAGCACAAGATCGGACTTGAGGATTGGCGTTCGTATCTCGCGAATATTGAGGCTGAAAACAACACTGAATTCGACACTGCCACAAAGATCGAAATCTTCAAGAAAGTCTTTGCAGAGGTAGATGGCCATAGCAATCCGTTTCCGGACTACCGCTTAATGCAAAGCAAGGTTCCTATTCTTGCTGACTCAGGCTCTCATCCGAAATTCACGGTCAACCGCGGCCCACAGATTGCAGCACTCCCACTGGATCCGGCTCTCCGTACTGAATTTATCAAGGTCGCGAACGCGGCTTTTGAAAAAGTGCTGGAGCGAATCGAACCCCGTAATCCCGAGCTGACTCGCAAGCTTTGGAATGCAGAAGACTATGTGGACAACGAACTTCTTAGAAAAGACATGTTCCCCATCAGCAAGGATTACGCCCTGTCCCTAATCGACTCCTTCTTGGTTCACCATGTCATCGGACTGGCCACCCAATCAGACCGGATGGCGGCGACCAATTGATGGCTGGTATCTTGTTCTCAACAGTATCGATATCCACCCATTACTATCGCCTCTTAGGGTACTTTTGACCGCCGTAAGAGGCGGCCACGTGCCTCGGCATGCGCTGCGTTTATTAAAGTACGGGACGTTTCTATTGAAATATCCCGGATCAAAGTAGGACTGGAAAAAGCTCTGATTGCCAGTGTTATTATGTTGCCTAACCACCCCAACCGCATAGAGGCGGATCTACCCTCCGATCTAACCGCCAAATTGAAAAGGGGACTTTTTAGGTATTACGGAGAAAGGTACACCATGTACGCGCGCCGAAGTCCAGGAGTCAATTCAACGAATTTTCCATTAAATAGAAAATCAACGCCCTCTGGAATTATCAAATCTGGACGGGCTATTTTTGCGACCAAAAATGTCATCGCACATGTTTCATGAAATAATCTCTTCGATTTGTAGTGGGCAATTTCGTCAAATACCGGTCCATTACTTTGCCACAGGTCGCCGTTGGTGTGCCCAGGGCTCGAATGTTGGTATTTGCTCAATTCCTTGTAAAGCTGTCTCGCAAGCCCTCCAGGATAATTACTACCAGAATTCGCCTGTTCAAACAAATTTACTTCTGCAATTTCTCGGAGGGCTTTCTCTTTTTCCCTAATCCTCGGATTACTCAAGAAATCCATGCAGCAAACGTTGAAACTCATGCCGTCCTCAATTCCGTCTTGCCATTTTCTGAACCCTACTTCATCGCCAAGTATATAATATCTGCTTGCGATAGTTACCAATTCAAGAATCGACCTCAAACATCCAATACTCTGCCGATAATATCCAGTGCAAGAAAGGAAAAACGAGGCTTGCATTTCATCAGTACAAGTTAGGATGATTTCCTCAATAATGCCGGCCTTAACATCCAGTACGGCCAACGTGGACTCACATATCCTATCCAATAAAGCAGTATCTCCGGGATGAAGCCTGAAGGTTTCCTCTGCAACAAATGTAGGTAATGTCATTATCTCCTCTACAACTTCCTTTTCCGAGCCAGCCGATTCCATGAGATCTCACCTCCGCCAAGCATCCGGGATGAGAAAATCATCCTGTCCGGAACGCCAATTTCCAACAAGATTTACGTTGGGAACGTTCTTCCAGGTGATTGATCCGGCGTGCTCAGTTACAATTATCTGGAATTTTTCTTTTACAGATTCCAGAAATTGAGAAAGAGCTAAAAAAATCCGATGAACTCCATCTATATCCGAAGAAATGCGAGCGGGAGTCCTATCATGCGTATCCGGGACCTCATCAATTTCACGCCAAGACTCTGCCGGAAAATAGACTTGGCTTGGTTGATCGAGAACAAGAAATGTAGGCACCGGATTTTCTCTAAGGCCGATGAAATGTTCATGCAACGCCAACAAGCATGCGACGTGATATCCAACCCAGTTTTGACCACTACCCACTTCCCAGAGGTAATCCGTTCTTCCGGAAAGTGGGCTAAATTGAAGCGTAAGTTCACGAATATTGATTTTCACATTTTCCGTTGCATGTTCAAGCTTCAACAAATTTGCATAGAAGGAAATTCTAGATGAAACTGAACCAACGGCCGCATCCAATCTATCTTTTTGTCCACGTGGATCGAGTTCCCTCCTTAGGGCGATAATACGTTCTGACAAAATCTTAACTCTGTCACGCAGATCTCCAACATTTCTGCTTGTCTTAACATTTTCTAATGCCTGTTCAACGCGACCAACAAAAAGATAAATCTGTCTTATTTTTTGCCTTTGCGAAGCCAAAGCATTTGAGTGATCCTCCAAATATTTTCTCTTATGACGAACTTTTGAAATATTAATTTCTCGCTCTCTTAATTCAGAGCGCAACTCCGCTAACTCCTGGTCAAGCTTTGGAGGAGCCTGCTGTACGGCAACACTCAATGATTTAAGCTCACGAGCCAAACCAACCAATTCGCTAAGATGAATATTACCTTGCTGATGTTCTGCTAAACATACTGGACACTTACGGTCGTTTCCTAGTTTATTTTCAAGCCAGCCCACCCCTTGCAAACGATCCTCCTGTGTGACCAGAGTAACACCATAACTACCCATGGTCGAGGAGAGCTGATCGAGGTTACTCAGCCTCCTCCTTAGAGAACCGATTTCCTGACCCAATTTGTCCTCATCATTTACAAGTCGTGTGAGGTCAACAGCAGCCTTTTCGCTAGTTCCTTCCTGAATATCCGGAAGATCCATTGTCTTAACAAAGTCGGGAACTTTCTGCAACTCAAGTAGATATTTTTCTAATTCCCAAGACTTATCCGGAATTGGTCCCTCGGATAAAAGGCCAAGAGCCTTTGCTTGCATATAATAACTTTCCACTTCCGCCTCCCAAGCCCTGGCTGCGGAAAGGCGTCCATCAAGTTCGCGCTTGAGACGTTCATGCTCTCGCTCAGTATCTTTCAGTTCCCGCTGCTTTGCTAAAACGCTAGCTTCAAGAGCTCCAAGTACAAAAGGGAAAATAATTCTTAATTTCTCACGATGTTCAGTAGTATCAGCTTTAAAGAAACAGGTATAAGGGTTCGCAACAATATGCTGAGGCTGAAAATTAAACGCCGCCATATCACGAAAACTAGGCCGTGTAGCATACCCGACTACATCTTCAGTAGAAAAATCCAGAGATGGTAGATTTGTTATTTGGTTAAATCTGTTCTTTAAATCTTCCACCCTTGCATTTTTCGTGATAATCGGTGGAACCTTCAGTTCCAGCCCCTCAACCCAAAAAATATCAGTAGTTGTTTGCTGCTCCTCTGGATTTCTGCGTGCGACTATCATCTCGGTGTTTTCCAATTTTAGATGTAATCCGAACCAGCCAGCCTTTTCACGAATCAGCCCCACTGGAATGGAGCACTTATCACTTCCAAGACAATAATCCATTATCCACGTCAAGGTTGACTTTCCACTACCACTTTCTCCAGTAATGATATTTATCTTCCCTGGAACGAACTCAACAATTCTAGGTGAATTTTCTGTATTCTTCGGCCAAAGTATTATTTTTAGAATTGAAAGTATCATTAGAATTTAACCCCCAAGTGTGTGGCTAACTGAATGATATTCATCTCACCAAATGCCTGACCGACCCTCTTAGATGCGCTCATAATCAGTTTAACCTCTTCAGTGACATGTTGAACCGGCGGAGTTTTTCTTCCAGGGATCAACTGTCTTTGGTGGTCTGAATCAATTTGGATAAGGCCCGTGCTAAAGGCTATCGAAAGAGCTTGAAGCGTTCGATCCGACATGGCTTGCATTCGTTCCTGAAGGCCAATTGTAATTTCACGGTCATCCGCTAAAGCCTTATAGAGGGCTCCGGGTTGGCTCTTAGATGCCAATACAGCGGCGCTACGTTGATGAAATACCAATGGCAGCACCAAAAATGCCAATGGAAAGGGAACCCCTTCGGCTTGCTCCCTAGAGGCGTAAGCTTCTGCAACCGCCTGCCAGATCGCTTCGGCCGCTAAACCAGTATTCTGAGTGACGCGCTGCTCAAATAAAACATCAATCATGTGTGGTCTCCGCAGCTTCAAAGAAACTCTCAAACCTCGGATGCCAACCTACACGTAACAAGTCGGCTAGGCGATGATAGGTTCCTGATGTCAAGTAGACCTGTTCGGTATCAAAACCAGCTAATTTTTCCCTATGGGATTCGGTGGTTTCCGTCAGAATCTCGAATCCCACTAGCCGTTCATCAATATTTTCCCTCATACGAATCACACGTGATCGAATCTTCGACCATCTTGACAGCAATGCTGCTTCAAACGCGATCCATTCGTCATCGCCAATATTTCCTTCCGAAGATAGTCTCGATTTTTCAATATTACATCTAATGTAATCGCGAATAGCGCTGTCAACGTCATCACTGTCATCCAGAACAAGGTGAAGCTGTTTAACAAAAGTGTTTCCCCTTTTCTCGCCGATGGCATCTTTTGCCACGGGTATAAGATTTTCTGCTCGCTCCCGTAAAACCCTTCGTCTTCTCGACTCCAAACAAGTATGCAATCTATTAACAAAGTGATCCCTGTGAATCCAAGCCGGTACCCCTTTGCTCCAAGAATCTATCGCGGTTGAATGAATCCAACCTACCAACTCATCGAAGATAGATTCTGCGTTCTCGCGATGCCACTCTGGCAACTGCAATTCCGCAATTGTGTCATTACGAAGAGTACTTCCTCCAGGCGCAGACGAGCCTTCTGACAATTCACAATTCAAAATGAGATTCAAAAGGTTATGGCGAGATCGAACATCGAGCACGGGTCCAACAAGATGAGCTATACTTTGCGGAGGATTCTGAGAAGCTTCCTCTAAAGCAAGGACGCATGCCCTTGCTTTCTCTTCGGTGTCTGCCTCATGAATAAATCTCGCGATACAGACAGGCAAAGGCTTATTCGTTACCATCAGAAAATGGGTGGTATCTGTGTATACTTCGGAGGTGTCAAGTGCTTTTAACCAAATGGCCAGTGTGTTCCAGAGGTCTCTAGAACGATTTCCAAAAGGTTTGGTATCCGCAGTTATGGAATGTTTATCTTGCTCCAACAACTGAGTGCCATCGGTGCCAACTACAGTGACATCATCATTTGTCTCTATTCCAACAACATACCCGGCGGGGCTAATTGCAAGCCAGTATAATGCCCTAAAAAATTGGTACGCTACCCCCGCACTTGAACCCGGTGCTGTATGGTCACGAAGAGACATCCTGTTACCTCCTGCAACTAATGCCGACCGATTACGATAAAGCCTTTTACCTCAGTATCGAATCGAGCGCGTACCGTCCCACCTCTGTTTTCGACTTCGTTGACTTTCAAATCAACGCTGACTTCAGGACATTTCTGATCTCCTTCGCCACCAAAGCCCTGATATGTTCTCTGCGCGTCTTAGCCCGGACCTTCAACAAAGGCAAAGACTCCTGCTTAGTGACATCTCCAGCTTAAACCTTTGGGAACTTTGTCAAACGCCTTAAGACGACCAACCTTACCCGATCCCTCAGGTCATAGTATCTTCTCAATGCAACGTTCCTTAAACCATATTTCAGCGCCAACACAATGATTCGCAATATCCGGAAGGAGACCGCTGATTGTCAGTTCGACAACGACATCTTTTGCGGGTCTTTTCTTTTCATATACTTCAAATGGATATGCGCTTAATGTGCTGAATGTCGAACGCCCTCGATGAATTGGCCGATAAATAGTTGAGCCTGAATTGATTGGGCAGATCCGGATATTTCTGTGGTGGTTTTCCATAACCGTACTTGTCTTAAGCTTCAAGACCAGCTGTTTTTCATTCCGATATGCCCTAGCTCTAAGCAAACGATCCAGTCGCTCTGAACTCAACCAAAAAAATACCTTCGAATTAAGCAAGGATATCCACTCCACCGGAACCATATCTTCAAGACACTTTTCCAGCGCACCTTTGGTAAGCGGCTTTTGATCTCGAAGAACAAATCTGTTACCGAAACCATCAAATACTTCGACCTTTTGAGGCCTTCGTTCAGTTAATAGACGCCTCTTCGTTTCCGGACTAAGATCCTTAGATCTCCCGACAATTTCCTCGCTACTCAAAAGTCCATGCTTAAGAATACTTGGCCAAGCATCATGCTCCGCCATGTGGTATAGAAATGGATATCGAGCACAAAACTCCGTCGTCGTCATTACCAGTTCTCCCCCCAGTTTCTACGGTCAATAATATTCCGGTGACTGAATCGAGTCGAAATCAAGGAAACCTTCGCCGCTGCCACCCGCTCAACCTCCTCAACAAATTGAATTGTGTCAGGAGTCAATTGTCCGAATCTGCGCGCATCTTTATTTCTCAAATCGAGATAATCAACAAAGGTCAAAGCAATGTCCGTAGGCCCATTAAGGCTCGCAGCAGTCCTCAATAGTTTCCAATCAAATTCGGCAATTCGTCTCTTTCGTTTCGTCGTTGAAGTTGTCTCGGTTGCCTCAAGCTCCACAAGAGAAATGCCCGACCGTTCTGATATATCTTTAAGCGTTATTTCCTGGCTCATCCAGCCCGAAGTGTTGCCTTTCGGACTTTGGACTCTAATAGGATAGGTCCTACAAACCATTATGACCTTTCGTACGCGTGTAGGAGCTATCCCTGACTCCGCCAAGCAACCAGCCACAGTAGTATCTCTCGATGTTACATGCGGGTAATGACCGTGGTATAGGCTCAATGCGGTGCCTTGGGTCCCCTCCAGCAAAATCTTTTTTCCATCCCTGAACGCCCTTTCATATATCTCTAAAGAGCTTTTGATGTATGGTTTCAAGCCTTTCACATCCTTAGCCAACAATACTTTTTTCGGATCTGATCGTAGAACGATTCTGTTAGCAGCAGCAATACCTACACCCTGGCCCGTTGATCCTATCTTCTTCACCAACCTGGCTTCAGCCTTAATGTGTTCATCAACAATAATTGTCGCTTGTGGATCAATAAATAATCTATCCTGTTCGATTCCAAACTCGTTAATTTCTTCTTTCAACGTCTGAGGATTGATAACAGCGCCGGGCCCAATTATAAGTTTTGCGGCGCTTCTTGTAGATCCCGAGGGCAATTGATGAAAAGTAATAGGCTTGGGCTCCGCGTAAACCTTATGTCCGGCATTTGGCCCACCCACTCTAACCAAAAAATCATACTCTTTTGCAATGAATGCGGCGATGTTGCCCTTCCCTTCACTCCCATACTGTCCACCAACCACGACATCAACTAGCCGTCCAACTTCTCTCCCATACAATCCAAGTCTTGCAGCAACTCGTGCAAGGACGTCATTGGGGGTATTTCTTCCAGTATCAATTAGTAAATCTGCACAATTACTTAATTCATCAACCTTCTGCTCAGTCCTATTCTCCAATACCTTAGAAAAACTCTCTAACTCCCTAATTTTATGACTACCCCTTTCGGAATACCGTCCTTTCAATTTCGAAAGATCTGCTCGCAAGTGAACGTGCAGAACATTAACCCCAAATCTTTTTCGAATATGATCAATCTGTGGTTTTATCCTCACTGAATCCACACATATACGGGTGGCTTCCTGTTTTACTAGAAGATATCTCTCCAAACCCTCCAATACCCACTTTCCTTTGCTGCTTTTGTCCAGAGCTTCCCCTGCAATTTGTAAGCTCTTTCTATCTAAAGGAGCCTTACGGACCTTTTCAATCAAATATTCTCCGGTCTTGAATACGGAGAATCCAAATTCATTTCCGAGTCCGCTGGATAGAGTAGACTTACCTGACGATACATGGCCGCTAAGAATTAATATCGATCGCTGCACGCCCCCTCCTGCTGCTCGTTCAGTCACTTCGGAAGATCTACCACTACAACATTGGCGCCTTTTGCCGAAATCTCTTCTATTAACATTCTCTCAATAATCTCCCATTTGCCCCCGGCTAGACCAGCGCCGATCCGCGGAATCTGAATTTCTGAAGCTTCCTTTAGTGCTAAGTCCCCCAATTTCGACAGGCATTCACGAAGAACCTCATATCGAATTCTCGGTACTGTTGACGGCCCAAACCCACTCTGGGCGACCATGCTCACAATTTGGAGATTTTCGCTGTATTGGAAACTATGAATAGCTCCCAATTTTCTTTGATCCCCGTTTTTTAGAACCCAATCCCTATATGAAGTCTGAGCGTCGGGATACTTTCGGGCAAGCTGCCTGGAAAACCCTGCCCCCCAAATCATAGATTTGTTGTTCATCACCTGGGCAATCAATATCTTTTTATCCGCCTCCGCTTGCGTTGCATCTCCTGTCACATAAGAAATTTCCCAGTCAGGCTGTGCGGAAAGATTCGCATTATAGGAGGCGAATCCAACAATTCTCGGCTTCTTGGACCCGGATATCGCCGGAATAGCAATCGCCTCCCAGTGGATTTTCTTTCCTTCCACGAACAGCTTTTCAGACGCCTTGGCGGTGAAGCCTAAGGTGTCGCAACTGTAGGCCTTTGAGCCCGCAGGAATCTCATAACCCTTTCGTATGTCGAATTTCCAAGAATTTGAAGGCACGAAGTAATCTAAGCATAGCGCTTCGCCGCCTTTGGCCGAATAGCTCGCCGAAAAGACGAATACCGCTTGTCGGGTATTTCTGACGAATTTCAACAATATAGTCTCTACGGATACGTCAAACTTCTTTCTCATCTCGTTCACACTGTTGATGGTAAATTCTCCAGGGGTGAGAGCACCCGCGATGTCCTCTTGAGGAAGAAGAAATTCAGCGGCACCAAGATTGCACAACATCTCATTTTCCCATTCGGCCCGGCTAGCAACTTTTCCCGATCTATGCCACTCGTTCGCACCTTCCGAAGCCAGCAGAACGTGCATAATTTCGTGGGCAATGGAAAAGCGCATCCGAGCTCGAGGACGTTGAGGATTGTATTGGATAGAAAAATTCCCCTGGGGCCCCCTGATAGTCCTTGCTTCAACAACAGATTCCGAAGACTCAACCCCTATGCCTAGCATTTCCGCTATTCGCAGCGGATCATAAGGAGGGCCATCCAATCCTTTTTCGAGACAACTATAGAAAGCGTTTTGCGCTCGGCGCAATGTGAGTGCTTCATTTAGCTTCGACACAGGTTCCGAACTCCTTATCATTTCCCCACCCCTCGCCTATTTATTTGCAACACGCTATTTCTCTGGCAAGTCGCAATGGGCCCTCGCCAGGCCAAGAAGTATGTCTGACCTTCGGAGCCGTCGATCACCTCAGTGCTGCCTTCAATGCCTTTATCAGTTCCTTTGCCACCAGTGCTCTTACCTGGAACTTCAATGCCACCTTATGGCTTTTCAAAGCCGCCTTTACCTGCTTGGCTACCAGCCCACCAATGAGCGCCTTGGCAGCCCTCGGACGCCCAACCGATCCCTTCGGACGCCCCGGCTTCCCCTTCCTGGACCCTTTAGCACGCCCTAGACCGCGTCTGGCGCTGCCTTTGGGCCTGCCTGGTCCAGGCTTGCCGGAACCCTTTGGCCGACCCGGCTTACGCTTTGCCACGCCCACGAGATCCTTGGGCGTCACCTCGGCGGTCAAAGCTTTGGGTGGACGTCCTGATGTCTTATTCACAGTCACTTCAGTCATCCTAGCCCCTGATAGTAGGTAGCTTCCACCACAGCCACGGAGTCATGGCAACGGAGGCAGACGTGGGCGCGAAACCGTCGATGAGAATGTCACATCGTTAACAGCTCCAGCATCGCTTCGATGTGCTGAAACTCGCCTTCAGGGAACCAAATGGCGGAGATGTGGGCATCGGCGAGGCGTTGTTCGAGACTGGCTCTTTTGGTCGCGGCACTGGGACATGCGAGGATGGCGTAGTGGTGCGGGAGCGAATCGGCGCCGACATCCTGTGCGATCTTGGCAAAGGCCTGGATGGTGCGGTCGTAACTCAGGCTGCAGCCGAGGAAGAGAAAACTGAAACTGGTGTAGAGGCGTTTCAGGAGTTTCGGCACCGGGAAGTCAAAATGGATGTTCCCATCATTGCCGTAGGCGGAATCGTATTCACCCCGGTTGAGGACGCGCTCGGCGGCATTGTTCAGGTTGCCGTGCAGTTTGAGCAAGTGCCGCTCACCGGCAGGGATGGCGCGGTAGAAGGCATTGATGGAGCCCGTCGGGGCGCGCCCGGTGGTCTTTTCCACAAAGGCCTTGCCGCACTTTTCATACGCCATCTCCAGCACGCGGTCGAAGTTTGTCGTGATGGCGCAATTGTCGAAGAGGTCGGGTAGCTTCAGGACGGCCCCAGCGAGGTCGCCGGGCGGCGTGAAGTCGCGCTCGAAGTCGAGGTTGAACCGCGCTTCGCCGAGTTTCGACACGAGGTCGTCCATCACGCCCTCGTAATCGCCATTGTCTTCGAGGCGCTGGCCCATCGTGCCTAGATCAAAACCCGCCTCGGGGCACAGGTTGAGGAGGTATTGCTTCCACTCGGGGCATCCTGCGCTTTTGGACATGCCCGCGCCGACAAACGGGATGACAAAGCCCCGCTGGCAGGCCCGCTTCAGTTCATCGAAGCGCCGCTCGTTCCGGGGGAATGTATCGGTGTTGAGCGTCTGGAGCTTCTCGCCAAGGTCATAGCGTCGGGCTTCTTCGGTATAGAGAATCCTGTCGCCGAAGTAAAAGGCGCGTGCGGGATTGGCCAAGGGAATCTCCGTGCCATCGGCTCGCTTGCAGACGACTTGGATGGTTTCGTCGTCCTTGTCGTCCACCACGGCGTCGAAGGCGGCATGGCGACCAATGCCAGCAATTTCTTCGACCGTGGCTTCGGGATCAAACTTAAGCGGCGGCATAGGCTTTCTGCCCATTAGTGAGTTCGGCGACGGCGGCGTCAGGGAGCTTCACACCGGTGGTACGGGCGGTGGTAATCAGCATTTCCAACGCGTCCACCAAGGCCATCAGTTCTTCCACTTTCGCCACGATCCGACGTTGTTCGACAAGAGGTGGCAGGGGGACGAGGAAGTTCCTGATCAATGATAGATTGAGATTTCCCTGTGATACGCCTTTTCCGTAGGTGTAACGGCTACTTTTCTCAGTTCCGTCGGGCGAATTGAGCCAGAGCGTGACGTAATCCGAGAAGACGAATCCTCGCACGGGCCGAATCAAACCGAGGCTGACGTAAATCGCAAAGTCTAAGTCTTGATCGATTGTCGCAGCCTCGCCGATGCCCGCGCCAACGCGAGTTAACAGCACGTCACCTTTCTCCGGTTTCCGACTCTTTACATAGCCTTGATAGTCTTCTTCAGACACGAACCGATGGTTCGCAGGCATGAACTTGAAAGGCTTCACGTTTTGCGCAGAAAGAAACATCCGTCCCGATTCAGTATATTGGGGCGTGAGGTGAGTTCCGTCGGTTATGAGCTCGCAGATTTCGACCAGACGAACCCAAGCCCATGAATCCGGGATCTCATGGTCAACTTCATCGGGATCAACTGGCAACGAAGGATCGGATTTCTTGATAACTTTCCTTCCGACGAGTTCCAACTTCCGTGCCTGAATCGTTTCAAGCTGCTCTGACGCTTTCCCGTCGTTGGGATCTTGTGAGACGAGTTTACCTTGGACGGCGAGTGTGAGAATGGATTTTCGAAGGTCGGTCGGAGAAATGGCGAAGGATTTGTGGAAGAGGAAATCGAGGTTGGCCGGGGTAGGCGCGTCGGCAAACCGGACCAGCGATGCATTGGAGAGTGCGCGGCCTTGTTGTTCACGCTCCTGCTGCTGCGCCTCCAGTCGGTCACACAACGCCATCAACTCATCCACCTTCGCCACGATACGTTTCTGTTCGGCTAGCGGGGGGATAGGAATTGTTAACTGGCCGACTAACTTCATGTTCAACCCGCGACGTTGGTCCTGTCCCGTGATGTCGCGAATGGCGTAGTAGCGCCCTCGCAAATTCCAAAAGAGGTATTCCGGCAAAAGCAGCTCTTGCGAATATGGGGTCATCGCGACAAGCGATTGATTCAAAGCGGCAGAAATCCTGAGAAGGGCTACCGTTGCTCGTGTTTTGCCTTGTCCGTTCAAGGCAATTAGCACCGAGTTCGGTGAAATAATCTTGCAGTTGCTGTTATCCAGTCCCTCTGGCGTGATGCGTCCATCGCACTCAGTAATCTCCCCCTTGTTGATGTCGCCCGAGACCAGCCAGGGGATGTCCCCGCCAAAATAGCTACGCTCCATTCGGCTCGGCGTCGCACCGGTTTGAAGGTCGCAAACTTCAGATATCATGCAGCGGGACCAAGTCGGCGGCAGGCCAATCAAGTCACCCGCAGCAATCGGATTTCCCTCAGCCCGATTCCTTACTGCGCCTCGCCTGATGAGATTATCTCGAACTGTAAAGATTTCTTTAAGAAGTTCGCTGCCCGGCTTGTCGTTCGGGTCTTGTTTTGCGATTCTTCCACTGGTGGCCATCCGTAAGACCAATTCCCGCAATTTCGCCACCGCATCGGGCGCGTTGGCGAACTGGTCGAACTTCTCGAAAAAGGCTTGCAGCTTCATTCAGACGTCCGGGTCGTGGCGATGAGCGCGCGGTGGAGTTCCATTTTCAGCTTCGCGCGGGTGTCCGCGATCTGGGCGAGGAGCTTTTCGTATTCGGGCAGCAGGTGATCCACGTCGCCGGGACCTGTGTCGGAGTTGTGCGGATTCTTTAGGTCGAGGTTGAAATTTCCAGCCTTGATCTGGTCCATCGAGACACGCCAAGCGCGCTCGTTTTCCACGCGGGACTTGAAACCATCGGCTTCGCTACCCCACCAGACGCGCTCGGCCTGGAATTCTTCGATGCGGATGGGCTTTCCCTTGTTGTAGCTCTTTGCGCCGGATGGATAGGGGTGTTCGTAATACCAGACTTCGCGGGTGGACGCACCTTTAGTGAAGAAAAGGAGGTTGGTCCGGATGCCGGTGTAGGGATTAAAAACGCCGTTGGGTAGACGGACGATGGTATGGAGGTTGCACTCGCTTAGGAGGGCTTCTTTGATTCGCGTTTTGACGCCTTCGCCAAAGAGGGTGCCGTCGGGTAATACAAGTCCAGCGCGACCACCGGGCTTAAGGATCTTCATCAGAAGCACAAGGAAAAGGTCGGCAGTTTCCCGGGTGCGAAACTCGGAGGGAAAGTTGGCCTCAATGCCATCCTCTTCCATGCCCCCGAAGGGTGGGTTGGTAACGATAACATCCACGCGCTCCTTCGGACCCCAGTCGCGTAGGGGACGGGCGAGGGTGTTATCGTGGCGGACGTTGGAGGGTACGTCGATGCCGTGCAGGAGTAGATTGGTCATACACAGGACGTGCGGCAGGTGTTTTTTCTCGATGCCAGAGAAGCAGTCCTGGATAGTGCGCTCATCGGCCTCGGTCTTGGCCTGCTTGCGCAAGTGCTCGATAGTGCAGACAAGGAATCCGCCGGTGCCGCATGCGGGGTCAAGCACGGTCTCGCTGAGTCGGGGATCGACCTGCTCGACGATGAACTGGGTGACGGCGCGCGGAGTGTAAAATTCGCCCGCATTGCCGGCCGATTGGAGATCCTTGAGGAGTTTTTCGTAAATGTCACCGAACATGTGCCGATCATCGGAAGCATTGAAGTCGATACCATTGATCTTGTTGATGACCTGGCGCATCAGCGTGCCGTTCTTCATGTAGTTGTTGGCATCGTCGAACGCGCTACGGATGAGCGTGGTGATCTTGTCGCCGCCACCGGGGAGAGCCTTGAGCTTCGGCAGAAGGGTGTTATTGACGAAGTCGAGCAGGGGTTCCCCGGTGATGCCCTCGGCGTCGGTCGCCCAGGTAGACCAGCGGAGGTGCTTAGGGAGCGGCGACTTGTAGTTCTCGCGCAGCACATCCATTTCCTTTTCCCGGTCGTCAAAGATTTTGAGGAAGAACATCCAGCCGAGCTGTTCGAGGCGTTGGGCGTCACCGTAAGTACCGGCGTCCTTGCGCATGATGTCCTGGATGGTTTTGATGAGGTTGGATACATTGGGCATAGGTCAGGCGGCTTCCTGGTAAAGGGCTGTTTCGAGTTCGCGGATGGCGGCGAGGTAGGTGGACTTGCCCCCGAACAAATTGATGATCTCCGTCGGTGTGCCGTAGGTGCGCAGCGGATCCACCTTCAGAATTTCCAGCGACTCTACACTGGCAATGCCGCTGTCGGAGTATTTCTGGAGTAGAGCATCGAGGACAGCTCGGGCTTGGTCGCCGTATTTGCCGAAAAGGTCGCGTTTCTTTACCTTGTCGGCGCGCTCCTTGCGTGTGAGCGGAGGGGCATCGAAGGCCACATGGCAGATAAGGTCAAAGGCGTCGTAGTCGCGCCCTACCTGCTCGGCTAATTCATCTAGGAAAACGCCTTTGACGACTAGCTCCTCTATCACGGCTTGTTTCTTCTCGGCATCGTTCCAGACAGTAAGGAAATCATTGAGCGTGGCATAGGAGGTGCGAAGGGTCTTCCGAGTATAATTGGTTAGCGACTCGGTAATGAGCCGTCCGTTCTCATCCAGATACTGCACGCGTTCCACTGCAACACTCACAGGCACGTTATTGACGACATAGCGCCGGGGACGATCCGGCCCCTCGCCACCAGGGTCAGGTGGAAATGGCGGTTCGGGCGAATCGCCGCCTGGAGTTGGTTCAATGGGGGGCATCGGTGGATCGTCCGGGCCGGGCTCGTAAATTTGGACGGGCTCGCCATCGAAGGTCGGATCTGCGAAGTGAGTGGTCGCTCCTCGAAAATCCATGATGGTGAAGAATAGCTTGCCGTAGTCCTCGTTGATACGGGTGCCTCGCCCGATAATCTGCTTGAATTCGGTCATGGAGCCGATGCGTTTGTCCAGGACAATGAGCTGGCAAGTCTGGGCGTCCACGCCGGTGCTCATCAACCGTGAGGTACAGGCGACGACGGGATAGGTGGCCTCTGGGTCGATGAAGTTGTCGAGCTGGGCCTTGCCCTCGTCGTCATCGCCAGTGATGCGCATAACGTATTTGCTATTTGCGGCGGCGAGGTCGGGATTTGCATTGACCATGGCCTGTCTCATTCGGTCGGCGTGGTCCGTGGTTTCGCAGAAGATGATGGTCTTAGCGAAACGGTTTGTGGAGCGCAGAAACTGGGTGACCTTAGCAGCAACAAGATCGGTGCGCTTTTCGAGGACGAGGTTCCGATCGTAGTCTTTGAGGTTGTATTCGCGGTCTTCGATTAGCTGACCGTATTTGTCCACCTGACCAAGTTCGGGTCTCCAGCCGAGCATGTCCTTGTCGAGACCGATGCGGACGACCTTGTAAGGCGCAAGAAATCCGTCGGAAATGCCCTGCCGCAACGAGTAAGTATAAATGGGCTCGCCGAAGTATTCGATGTTGGATACTTCCTTGGTTTCCTTCGGCGTCGCGGTTAGGCCGATCTGGGCTGCCGAGGAGAAATATTCGAGCACCTGACGCCAAGTGGCATCGTCGGCGGCACTACCGCGATGGCACTCATCTACAACGATGAGATCGAAGAAATCGGGTGAGAACTGTTTGTAGATATTCTTGTCCTCCTCGGTGCCGGTGACAGCCTGGTACAGGCAGAGGTATATCTCGAACGCCTTGTCCACCGTGCGATTCATGATCTTGGTCATTGCCGCGCCGAATGGCTTGAAGTCGTTCGTCTTGGTCTGGTCGGCAAGGATGTTTCGATCGACGAGGAAAAGGATGCGCTTCTTCGTCCCGGCCTTCCACAGTCGCCAGATGATCTGAAACGCGGTGTAGGTCTTACCCGTTCCGGTGGCCATAACGAGGAGGATGCGGTCCTCGCCTCGGGCGATGGCTTCGACTGTGCGATTGATGGCGATGAGCTGGTAGTAGCGCGGCGACTTGTTTGAGCCGTCGTAGTAGTAGTCCTGCGTAGTGATGGCAACCTGAGGCGGTGTCAGCCCTTTGGCGGCACAAAGGCGAGACCATAGTTCCTCGGGCGAAGGAAATTGATCGAGGGCGATTTCGCGGGTCACGGTTCCGCTCGTAGCGGTGCGGTCATGTTCCAGGAAGGCGTCGCCGTTGCAACTGTAGGCAAAGGGAACATCCAAAATCTCCGCGTATTCGAGCGCCTGCTGCATGCCTGCGCCGACAACGTGGTTGTTGTCTTTGGCCTCGATTACGGCGATCGGAAGATTGGGTTTGTAGTAGAGCAGGTAGTCCGCCTTCTTCGCTTCGCCGCGCTGAACTATTTTGCCACGCACGATGACTCGACCTTTGGTGAAATAAGCCTCTTCACGAATTTGAGTCATGAGGTCCCAGCCAGCACCACCCTCACCGCAAAGCGCCGGGGTGATGAACTTGGACCGAATGTCCGTTTCAGAAAGGGTTTTCTTGTTCATGCGGCCATCGGTTGAATGTCCTTAAGCGGCGTCGACGCCTTGAAAGTTACCATAATTGTAGCTCTTGAGCTGGCCTGAAGGTAGACCGTAGGTTGTTCTACTGGTTCTGGGCTCTTGGTTCTGAGTTCAGCCGTTTTCCATCAGCCCTTAGCCCCCTCCGCGGACCTATCACCCCGATTTGGTCCAGGAAACCTTTGTCCAGTATCGGCCCAACCCTTACCAGCCCATCCCGACGCCCTATACACCCCTCCCCCGCCCCGCTGCCTGCGCCTTTCCGAGATCCCGGATAGATCTGGGACTGAGAGTATCACTTTTCCATCGACTTCCCCGCCCTTCCGCGGAATCCCAATAATCACGCAGGTTTCCCAAACCCCCCCAAAACGCAGAAAGCCCAGCCTTGTTAGGGCAGGCCGGGCTTAATTCCGCCGAAAACGTCCATATTTCTGCTGTAGCACCAGAGGTAGCACTTGGAGGAAAGTTTTCTGCTGTTTACAAATTTACAGCAAATTATACTTTGAAAATCATTGAAAATAAAGGATTTTTCAAAGTGAAGCTATATTAAGTCCAAAGAGTAAGTATAACTTTGCTACAGCGACAAAAATCAGAAAAGGCCTTGTAAATAAATCGTTTATAAGTATAACTAGTCGTCAAAAGTAGGTTGAGAGGGCAGCGTCCTAACCAGCTAGACCAAGGCGCCATGCAAAGAAGCTTAAGTGGCAAGGGTTTTTGAGAGCTGAGCAAATAGGCTAAAAGGCCATCTACTGCGCAACTAGCAAAGCCAATGCCAGCTAAACGAGTAGTAGGATAGGCAAAGAGGTTGGGGTGGTCAAGGGACAAAATGAGAGGGTAACGAGGTGGTAAATGTCAAATGAATGCAGAATTATTGCCCCCTAGCTCTCTCTTGTCCGCAAAAAAACAATAATGCCAACCAGAATAACAACTAGACAAAGAACGCCAATACCTTCCCCCAATGACAAATCCCCAGGAGCATCAGGATGTAGATACGTTGGATATAGGTACCATGGCGGAAAATGAGCCGATGCGCCTATTTGAAACGTCTTAAAATAATAGCCATTCATTTTTGCTCCGCACCACTGATAAATGGAACTTACCAACATTCTACCAAACCGCACTGCCACTGTCACCTAAAGGCCTGGGTGGACGACTTGGGTGGCTATTCCCAAAAAAAGTAAAATATAATAAAAAATGCAATCGCCATCGCCACCATAAACGAAACAATCAAAAAATTCTTCCCAGATTCGCTTGAACTTAAAATATCGTCTACATGGGTCTTCGCGTCTAGAACTTCTTTATTTTTCATCGTCATAAAATATTTAGTTAATTTAACAAATGAAATCCAAACAATTAAAACCAACCCAATAATTACTAAATAAAACCAAACCTTTTCTCCGTAACCATAATAATTTATAGGATAATACATTATATTCACCTCATTAACACCATGCTACCGAACCATCTTGCCCATGTCAACTGGAGGCCCGGGTGGCTATGGTGTCTCCAGGCGCTTAGTCCTTCCAGATAACCACCCTCCAAGCACAGCAAACGGAAAAATACTTACCCAAAGTGATATCGTCATTAAACTCCAGTTTTTCATTCCCTCAAGGTACCAGTAAATAAGTGCCTCTATCAAAATTAATACACCAACTAACATTCCATGAAACCACGCACTTTTCCCACATAAACGCCCCGCCACATAACCTCCAAATAACGCGGACAAATAGGAAATAGAAGTATTGAAAATAACACTAAAAATTCCGTGGCGATTAAAACCATCGTGCATGATATTGAATGAATTTATAAATGACATGTCGGGCTCCGTACGAATCATGGAAAACCAAAATATATACGAAAAAATTAGAGCAATTAACAACCCGCCAAAAAAATGAACACAGTAACCAACTAAAACTGACTTTATACTGACATCATTTCTAAAAATCTTCACGTCTCACCCCCGCACATTTTACATAGCCGCAATGCTACCAAGCGCCCTTGCCAATGTCACCTGGAGGCTTGGAGGCGGGTGGCTAAAATTCAATTCCATCGGGTTTTCGTCGCAGTTGTCATTTTATACCAAGGATCGGGCTTTTCGAATAATTTCCGATATTCATCATTATCAACTATCTCCGGACACATAGCGCCTCCTCTCCCTACTCCTGGATGATACTTATAAACTAAATGAAATCCTGTAGGTAATTCCCGAACGACTTCTTCCTCCAATTTTTTTCAAAATAGCCGAGATTATCACGAGCACAATTATCTCAAAGAAGCCAGCAAAACCCGCCGCCGGAAGACTGCCGTGCAACCATCCTGGCAAAATAAGAACTGCGATGCAAGTAAAGGGAAGTAATATTATTCCGAAAATACTAATGATATAACGGAGATAGAAAAGTCTTTTTAAACATTCCGGAGGGTTACCAGCATAGTATTTAAATTTATCTTTATCTAAATTTTCTATTAGGGGTAGCGAAGTCCCGCAAGACGAACAAAAACTCGCCCCAACCCTATTTTCAGCACCACACTTCTCACAAATATGCGCCGACATATAGCCTCCTTGCCATCAATGCTACCAAACCACCTTGCCAATGTCACCTGGAGGCTGGATGGCTACTAATCATGATTAATTTCGATATTTTTTAATTATATGTGACGACCCTTCGAACATCACAAATTTTAACACCACAAATGCTTCCGAATACTTATGAGTCTGTTGAGCAACTCTTCCTCCTTTTTCTCGAAGTGATCTTCCAATTTTCGAAGCTGATTCCAGGCTTTCCGATCTTCTTTGAGTACTATTTCTCTGATCAGATTTTTACCTGGAAATGGCTCCATACGGGTCTTTCGAGACCGATGCCATCTTGAGCGGACCTTTGTTATTTGCTTCTCTTCGAAAGGTCTGTCCTTCTTCCAATATTTGTAAAGCGCCCGGATTTCCTTCCACTGAAACCTCTGATTATTATCGTGAACGAAATCGACAATGTTTTGCGGCTTTTCTTTTTCCACAAAATCGACCAACAGTTGAAAACAGGCCAACAGCATGACGTGGTCCTTGTCGCACCACTTGCTGTCGGCGGGCAAGTCCTTCAGGACCAATTTATTGCCTTTCATAGGAACCTCGCTCGGATCCGATTATGCAGCCTTAACCACATAGTCAGCGATCACGTCTCGCACCATACGGTTATATTTGACGCCCTTTTTCTTGGCGACCTTCTTCACCAGGTCCACTAGGCTCTTCGACATGCGAATGGTCATCGTGGCATCCTTCGGGGCGAACTTGAAATGGCTCTTCCGCCACTTAAGCGTGCTCAAATAGCCCGTCAGATCTTCCGCCAACGGGTCATCCTCGATTTCCTTGGCCGTGACTTTAGCTTTTTTCATAGTCGCTTACCTCCTTGACGTGCATTTATCTAGCGCTGATTGGACGAACAAATCGACGCCCGTCCTTGATTCGAATGGTGAATGAAACCACCATCCAGCGACCATTCCCAGAGCGACCCACAGCCAGCTGACGCTTTTCGATCTCGGAATGCTTTGGGTCTTCGGCTATGATCGGTTTATCCCTGAAAAGCGCTTCGATCGTTTCTCTGGAAACGCCGTGTTTCGTTAGGTTCTTTGTAGCGTTGCCTTTATCCCAATCAAAGTTATCATAGTCAAGTTCAGCCATAGGAAAAGTCTAAGCGGAAGTGAATGTAATAACAATATGTTATTACATATATTTCTATCAGCCGGGCCTTGCAGCGTCTAAGTCATCCAGCCTCGATGGATGGACGGATGGTAAA
>Ga0206858_1045_pt2 | contig 36860 bp, 34 predicted proteins | sample Alteio_BWOrgCont_46_FD_152622 | JGI IMG/M metagenome (GOLD analysis project Ga0206858, IMG submission 152622) | Enriched cells from forest soil in Barre Woods Harvard Forest LTER site, Petersham, Massachusetts, United States -... | ecosystem: Environmental > Terrestrial > Soil > Temperate forest >... | reverse complement strand
ATTTTTCATACTGGCGAGTCTGCACATCTTTATCCTCTTGTACAATAATGTCAACCAAAGCATCCATTGCATATAAGTTTTCTTCAGTTTGATTACCACGGGCTTGTAACAGTATACCTAAATAGTTTAAAAGAATTTTAAGACTCACTACATCTTTATCTGTTGTAAATATTAATTCTTTGGTACGCACTTTCTCAATGGCGTTTATAAGATCATCATAATTTGATTTATTTTCAACGCATTTAGCCAGCTCAGTTAATCTATGTTCATAATATTCTTTTATTATTGAGCCTTTATCAGCTTTAGTATATTTTTCATGATTTTTATTATAATTATCTAATATAAGTTGTAACTCTGATCTTAATTGTATAGATTTTCCCACGCCAGCAAATGCTTTTAGTTTTTGCTTAAATATTCTAGGCTCTAACATCAACAACTCCTTAAAATAATTACAACAAGGCTAAACTTATATGTCGACTTACCTCTATGGATCTTAATATTTTCTTAATCTATGAATTCTTATCAATATGTGGTCAAATGATATTTTTAAATCAAACGTGAGTAAAAAAATGGATTTATCAGCTCATACACCCATGATGCAACAATATTTCACAATAAAGGCAAAACATCAAGAAAGCTTATTGTTTTATCGCATGGGCGATTTTTATGAATTGTTTTATGATGATGCCATACGTGCAGCACAACTATTAGGTATAACCTTGACTCAACGTGGACAGTCAGCGGGAAAACCTATTCCAATGGCGGGTGTCCCCTATCACGCAGCTGAAAGTTATTTAGCGAAACTGATTAAACTTGGGTTTTCTGTCGCCATCTGTGAACAAATAGGCGATCCCAAAACCAGTAAAGGCCCTGTTGAGCGTAAAGTTGTCCGTATTTTAACCCCAGGCACTGTGACTGATGAAGCGTTGATGGATGATCATCATGCGCACTATTGTGCAGCGCTCCATTTTGATTCACAACAATGGCATTTAGCATTTTTAGATTTAGCGAGTGGTGAATTTTATAGTTGGAAAACTACTGATCAAACTGAATTACAACTCGAATTAGAACGCTTTAATCCTAAAGAAATGTTAATTAGCACAAAAGTGCCGAAACATTTCTCTTTACCTGGAATAACGCAGCAAAAACCTGATGATTGGTTTGTACCGGACGCAACTCATGCCCTGCTCAGGTATATTAAAGAAACACAAATTACTGAAGCTGTACATATTCACGCGCCCAAAGAATATATTCCACAACATTATTTACGCTTAGATAAAACCACCCAGCAAAACTTAGAATTATTAGAAAATTTACGTGGCGGCACAGACAATACGCTCATTGATGTGTTAGATAAAACTGCAACTCGTATGGGTGGACGTTTATTACGACGCTGGGTTATACACCCCGTGTTAGATATACAAATAATTGAAGCAAGACAAGGCGCCATTAAAGCATTACTCGATCATTCTAAAACACCGGCGTTACACCAATTATTGCGACAAATCAGCGATATTGAACGCATAATTGCCCGTATCAGTTTAAAATCAGCGCGACCCCGCGATTTAGTGCAACTGCGCGCCGCGCTCACCATTATTCCAGAGTTAAAAACATTATTACCCCATTCCAATCATTTAGTTGAGCTGAATAATAAAATCACAGATTTCACAACTCTGCATGCCTATCTTGAGGGTGCACTATTGCCAGAACCTGCAGCCATCCTACGTGATGGTGGCGTGATAAATCATGGTTTTAATGAACAATTAGATGAACTACGCGCGCTCAGTTGCGATCACAGTGACTACCTATTAAAACTGGAACAACAGGAAAAGCAAGCAACTGGCTTAAGTACACTGAAAGTCGGATATAATCGTATCCACGGTTTCTATATTGAAACCTCACGTAATCAAGGCGCACAAATACCGGCTCATTATCAGCGCAGACAAACACTAAAAAATGTCGAGCGTTTTATCAGTGCTGAATTAAAACAGTTTGAAGACAAAATTTTAAGTAGTCAATCACGCGCGTTACAGTTAGAAAAAACCTGTTATGAACAAATAATCAATCATTTAATCGGATTTGTTCATCACTTACAACAACTAGCCAAGGCAATCGCTGAAATTGATGTATTAGTCAATCTGGCTGAACGTGCACAAAGCCTGCATTTACAATGTCCAGAATTTTCGACTGAAGCAGGAATTTATATAGAACAAGGTCGACATCCAGTAGTTGAGCACAACGGCAGCAAACCGTTTATAGCAAACGATCTCACCTTAAACACTACACAACGTTTACTCATTATCACAGGGCCCAATATGGGCGGAAAATCCACTTATATGCGACAAACAGCCCTCATTGTGATCATGGCTTATATGGGTAGTTTTGTGCCTGCTCAATTTGCACGTCTTGGTCCTATTGATCGCATTTTTACCCGTATTGGCAGCGCTGATGATTTAGCCGGAGGCCAATCTACATTTATGGTTGAAATGTCGCAGCTTGCTGAAATCTTAAAACATGCGAGTGAAAAAAGTTTAATTTTAGTAGATGAAATTGGTCGTGGCACGAGTACGTTTGATGGCTTGTCACTCGCATTTGCAAGTGCAAGTTATATTTGCACACACATTAATGCATTATGTTTATTTGCAACACATTATTTTGAACTTACACAATTATCTGATACGCTGACACATTGCAACAATGTACATTTTGATGCCATTGAACACGGTAATGAAATTATTTTTTTACATCAAGTAAAAAAAGGTGCAGCAAATAAAAGTTATGGTTTGTCTGTTGCAAGACTTGCAGGAATTCCGCATGAGGTTATTGAGATTGCGCAAAATAAATTGAGTGAGTTAGAAGAGAGTTTGTCCCACGTGTAGTGGGACAAACTCATACTGCTTGTCCATGTTTATTCCATGTGTCATGCAGCCGTACGTCCTTGTCATCATCCATGACTGTAGGCATTAAATTACCAGAAAAAATTTATATTGCAAGCCATTTTATGTAAATAAAGAATCTTGCGATAAGCCTTGACTTTCCAAAATTTCTCGCAAGCGTTTCAATGCTTCTACTTGAATTTGTCGCACACGTTCACGTGTTAATCCAATTTCATTTCCTACTTCTTCAAGTGTTGCCATTTCATGTCCACGCAAACCAAAACGTCTCACTACAACTTCACGTTGCTTTTCTGTTAAATCATGTAACCATTGATCAATATTTTCACGCAAATTTTGATCTTGCAACATTTGTGCAGGATCAGTATTTTGATCATCTGCCAATGTATCTAAAACAGTTTTGTCAGAATCACTGCCTAATGGATCTTCAACAGATGTCACTACGCATTCATTTAAACCTAACATGCGTTTCACATCTTCTAAGGGTCTATCTAATAAATCGGCAATTTCTTCTGCGCTCGGTTCATGATCCAATGTTTGTGCAAGTTCACGTGCAGCACGTAAATAAACATTAAGTTCTTTTACTACATGAATGGGCAAACGAATGGTGCGTGTTTGATTCATAATCGCGCGTTCTATCGTTTGCCGAATCCACCAAGTGGCATAAGTCGAAAAACGAAATCCACGTTCTGGATCAAATTTTTCTACTGCGCGAATTAAACCTAAATTACCTTCTTCAATTAAATCGAGTAATGATAAGCCTCGGTTAATATAACGACGGGCAATCTTAACGACTAAGCGTAAATTGCTTTCTATCATACGTTTGCGAGAAGCATCACAGCCACCAAGTGCCTTGCGCGAGAAATAAATTTCTTCTTCTGCACTTAATAAGGGGGAAAAACCAATCTCGCCTAAATACATTTGCGTGGCATCAGCTACTTTACGCTGCACCACCACACGTTTGCGCTTGGCTTTTTCTACAGATAATTTAATGACTTCTGGGGGAAGTACTTCTTCATCAATTGCTATTTCGTCTACTTCAAGTTCGCTGACTAAAGGGTCAAAATCAAATGACAATTCCTTTTCTCCACTCACATCAAGATCTTTTACCATGTTGTGCCTCTTTGCATAATCCGTTGCATTATTAAATCATTTCGGTAAATACCGCAGGGGATCCACCGGTTTACCATTCTGGCGAATCTCAAAATGCAGTTTAACACGATTTGTGTCCGTGTTGCCCATTTCTGCAATGGGTTGACCTATTTGAACCCAATCACCCTCTTTAACCATTAACTTTTTATTATGTGCATAAGCACTTAAGTATTGCTCATTATGCTTAATAATTAATAATTGTCCATAGCCTCTTAATCCTGTACCACTATAAACCACTTGTCCTGCTGATGCCGCATGTATTATTTCACCTTCAACACCCGCAATATCAATACCTTTGGTTTGTGAAAAACCGCCAATAATAACGCCTTTTACCGGCCATTGCCAAGCGCCCTGCGCAACATTTGCAACAGGTTTTGCTGCAAATGGTTTGGGTGCAATAACTTCAGCTGCTATAGGCTGAGATGCTACTGGTTGAGGTGCTACCAACTCCTTTTTTTCTAGAGAAATTTTCTGGCCTACATAAATCTTATAGGGTGGCGAAATGTTATTTGATTGCGCTAAATCTTTAAAATCACGATTATAGCGCCAGCCTATAGAATAAAGTGTTTCATTGGGTTGGACAATGTGTTCACCGATAAGTTTCGGTGCGGGACGATTAATATCATCTACGGGTGCCCAATTACTCTGACAACCCGTTAAAAAGATAACGCAAAGACATAATATTTGCCATATATGCATGCGTTCACCTTTTTGGTATCAATTAAATAAACCAAACAATTAATCCAGCTATAACAATTAAAGCGAACGCGATCCAACCAATCAAATCAATATACTCTCGTAAATGATCTTCTAACTTTTGTCCGCCCCATACAATTAAAGCACAAACTAAATAAAAACGTGCACCACGACCCAAAAAAGATGCAATGACAAATGGCAATAAAGCCATATTCATCACGCCCGCAGCAATGGTAAAAACTTTATAAGGAATCGGCGAAAAGCCTGCAACAAATACTATCCATACCCCATATTGTATAAACCATGTTTCTGCATGCGCAAATTGTGTCTCGTAACCCAAATAATGAATCACCGGCAACACCAAAGGTTCAAAAGCGTACAAACCCAGTACATATCCAAAGATACCACCGAGTACAGAAGCAACTGTAGTCACAGTACCAAAATACCAAGCGCGCTTACGATTTGCTAAAGCCATAGGCGCTAACATCACATCAGGCGGAATAGGAAAAAATGAAGACTCAGCAAAACTCAAAATAGCTAAATAATAAACCGCATATTTATGCCGCGACCAGGTTAAAACACGTTGATATAAATTTGAAAACATCTTTTTTTGAAAACTCTTAAATTTTAAGTTCTGTAGCCCACTGGGTTAATTGGTCAATTACACCATAACGTGTTAAATCAACTTGTAGAGGTGTAATGGAAACATAACCATTTGCGATGGCATAAAAGTCTGTACCTGGACCTGCATTTTGTTCACTGCCTGCAGGGCCTACCCAATAGATAGTGCGGCCACGAGGATCTTGGGTTTTTATGGCGGGCTTTGCACGATGACGTTCGCCAAGACGCGTGACTTGGAAACCTTTTAATTGTTCATAGGGAACATCAGGAACATTGATATTTAAAATGGTGTCTGCGGGCAAGGGGTATTTAATTAAATGATGAATCAATTTGCGCACCACATTGGCAGCCGTGTGATAATGCAAATGTTCTTCGCCGCCAAGAGATACTGCCAGTGCGGGATAACCTAAAAATCTACCTTCAGTTGCGGCTGCAACTGTGCCTGAATATAAAACATCATCGCCTAAATTGGCACCTGAATTAATACCTGCAATCACCATATCGGGTTCATAATCTAAATAACCCGTAATAGCAACATGCACACAATCTGTCGGCGTGCCATCGACGCTGACAAAACCATTGGGCATTTTTGTTAAACGTACCGGACGATTTAATGTTAAAGAGTTGCTGACACCACTGCGATCTCTATCAGGTGCAACTACTGAAATTTCTGCCATTTCAGAAACTACATCTGCTAAAACCGCTAATCCTGGTGCATAGACACCATCATCATTACTGATTAAAATTTTCATGCTGATTTATCCTGTATTAATAACGCCACTGCATAAGCGGCGATGCCCTCTTCTCTGCCTAAATAACCCATTTTTTCTGTGGTTGTCCCTTTTATATTCACTTGATTCGGATCTATGCCTAAATCGTCTGCAATATTATGTTTAATTTCTAATTTATAAGATTTAATTCTGGGCATTTGCGCTACCAGCGTTATATCAACATTGCTTATTTTCCAGTGATTTTTATCGAGTAATTGCTTCACTATTTTTACAAAACGACGCGAGTCCATATTTTTATATTGCGGGTCTGTCGGTGGAAAATGTTCACCAATATCACCCAGACCTGCAGCGCCTAATAATGCATCACATAAAGCATGTAATATCACGTCGCCATCAGAATGCGCTTCCACCGCAAAATAATGTGGCACTTTTACGCCGCCTAAAAAAAGATGATCACCTGCAATAAACCGATGTGCATCAAATCCATGTCCAATTCGCATCAAAGTACCTCAGCATGTTTAAACCAATGTGCAGCCATAATTAAATCTTCTGGCCAGGTAATTTTAATATTCGTATAATTGCCTTGTACCATTTTGGGATGATAGCCTAAATACTCAATTGCGCTCGCATCATCGGTAATATTGATTTTATCATCCTTGGTTTTTTGTAAGGCTTGATATAATAATTCAAAACGAAAAATCTGCGGCGTTTGTGCATGCCATAAACATTCTCTTGGCACGGTTTTTTCTACATTCTGGTTCGCATCTACTTGTTTTAAAGTATCGCGCACCGGCACGCCCCATAAACCGCCAACAGGATGATCAGCAATTTGCATGAGTAATTCACATATATCATTAACAGTAATGCAAGGACGAACCGCATCATGCACTAATACCCAATCTTGCGCCTGTGCATTATTTTTGATTGCAGTTAATGCATTCAATACAGAATCATTACGCAATTCACCACCCGTAACCGTCATAACATTATCATAGGGTAAATCAATTAAACTAGACCAATAATGATCGTTAGGATGCAGAGGAATAATCACTTTTTTCACATGAGGAATTTGGCAAATCACATCTAATGTATGCGCTAAAATAGGTTTGCCATTCACTTCTATATATTGCTTAGGTAAAACCCCGCTCATGCGTTGCCCTATTCCAGCTGCGGGAACTATCGCCCAAATATTATTGTTTATGGTCTTCATTCGCACTGTTCATAAATTGATAAAAAGTCTCATTAGGCTTAATCATCCCCAATTCCACCCGCGCACGTTCTTCAATGGCATCATAACCACCTTTTAAATCCAAAACTTCTGCGTGTAGAATACTATTACGCACTTCGAGCAGCGTATTTTCTGCTTGTTGTTGCTCTACGTCCGTCTTTAATTGCCAAAATTGTAACAAACCACCTTGGCCTACCCAAAGGTCAATTTGTCCAACCATAAACAAAATAGCAACTAATGCTGTAATTAAAGTATATTTTTTCATGTTCACAGTATATACCGATTTTACTGCATGAGTGATACGCAAAAAAAGGGGTACCTAAAGTACCCCTTTAAATTAACTACTATAATTTCTAGAATGTACCCTTAAGATTCAAATAGGGACCACTAAAAGACACTGAGGAAAGCTCGCTACTTGCAGTGTCAGTAGTCACACCATTATCAATAATTTGGGAACAACCATTAAGACAGAAAACCCCATTGCCACTATTAGTGCCAGTAATTTGATTCACTGCATCAAGATAGTAATCTACTAAATAACCTAACTCCAGACCAACAGTAGAACGCTCTTCATTGTCAAAGAAATACACATAATCGATACCAAGGTTAGCCCTTAGATTAACAACAGTGTGACTATCAATATTATCTTCTAAAGAAGCAATATCAGATGTTTGATCGATGCTTTCAAAGTTTACTGTAGTATTCGCAGTAGTTTCTAACTCACCTAAGAAATAAGCCACAGATCCACCACCGACAATACCAAATCCTTGACCAAAATCATAACGTGTATCTAAGCCTAGACGTGGACCAAAACCTTGATATTTGCTATTGGCATTATGATAAAAATCAGTAGTTGTATCTTGACCTGCTGGAGTAACAATATCATAAGTCGTATTATTTTTTTGGTCCAAATAAAGAAATGCCAGACCGCCTAATAAACGCAGCTGCATATTCTCACCAATATTTAAAAATTGGGTGATCATCAAATCTGCGCTATCGAGATCATATTTGATAGTGTTGCTAACATCAGCAGGGAGGATCTCTGGTGAAGAATCTGGACTAATATCTGGAATAATATATAAACCTGAAGTTGCAGCATCACTGTCAGCATCAAAACCACGCCATGAAAGTTCAATACTATTGGCTGTGTCTTCAAAAACATAACCAAGTGTGGCTTCAATACCAAAATCATATTCGCCATTATTGTTAACTGGATTTGCCAGTTCATGACCCTGTCCAAGTTTTTGACGACTACCATTAATTTCTGTCACTGAACTTGCAAATTCTTGACTTGCTGAATCAGGGATAACATAAAAAGTACCTACTGAAGCTGTCCAGCCACCTTCTAAAGTTGGTGCATAAGCAGCTTCTTGTGCATAGGCTGCACATGCACTCAGAGTTGCAAGACTGGTGCAAGAATAAATGAAGAGTTTACGCGATAATTTTTTCATAGATTATAATCCTTTACATTAAATGAATGACATAAAAACAATCCTAGATAGTAGTGTATCTTGCTAGTATTGTAAACACTTGCTTTTATTAATAAGAATGATTATCATTTAGCTTTGCTAATTCACCTAGGAGTATCGATCATGAAGAAATTTTTAGTACTATTTCTAACCTTATTTACCTTCAGCGCGTTGGCTGATGAACTAGTGGTTTATAGTGGTCGCGGTGAAGCCTTGGTGGCTCCTCTGTTTGCCCAGTTTGAAAAAGACACCGGGATTAAATTAGATGTACGTTATAACACCACCTCAAGCTTAGCTACCCAATTATTAAGCGAAAAGCAAAACAGTCCTGCTGATATCGTATTTTTTCAAGAGTCTGGTTATTTAACATTACTTGCAGAAGCTGGCCTTCTAAAAACATTAAATGCAGATTTATTAAAACAAGTCGCCCCACATTCACAAGATGCCAAGGGCCGTTGGTTGGGCAGTAGCGCGCGGGTGCGGGTTTTAGCATATAACACGGATAAAGTTAAACCTGAAGATTTACCCAAAGATCTTGCAGAATTAGCAGATCCAAAATGGAGCGGTAAAAAAATAGGTTGGGCACCCACCAATGCCAGCATGCAATCGCATGTCAGTGCTTTACGCAAACTTTGGGGTGAAGAAGCTACCTTTAAATGGCTAGAAGGTGTAAAAAATAATGATCCCATTAGCTACCCCAAAAATGCACCACTCGTGAGCGCGGTAGGCAATGGCGAAGTACTTGTGGGCTGGACTAATCATTATTACTTACATATATTAAAAAAACAAAATCCTAATTTAGCTGTGGCCAATTATCATTTCCCCGAAAGCGGTAAAGCCGGTAATATTTTGATTATTTCAGGCGTTGCCATCTATGAACATACACAAAAATCGCCACAAGCTCAGAAATTTATTGAATATCTCATCAGCGAAAAAGGTCAGAAATTTTTTACGGATTCTTTTGAATATCCTACCCGGATAGGTTTTGCTGCCAATCCAGATGTCACCCCTTTAAGCGAGATTCCATTTGCAGATGTCTCTCAAAAAGATTTAGCAGATGTAGAGCCTACGCTTAAAATGTTGCGCACTTTGAAGTTATTGTAAACGCATGACGCGACAAATACTCACCGCGCTGGCCTTATTGACCAGCGCGATTATGTTATTACCCCTTATCGGTTTACTGTTAGGATTTATCGACCCACCCGAAAATCCGCTTGCGCCTGCAACTCCTTTTTTAGAATTAATAGTGCAAAGTGATTTATGGGCTTTATTGGGCCGCACGATTTTATTAGGCATATCTGTTTCGGTATTATCTGTTTTTTTAGGGACTTATCTCGCCTATTTATTAGTACGCACTCAATATTTTGGCCATCATGTCTTAGCATTAGTGGGGTTAATGTCACTTGCAATGCCAAGCTATATTTTAGCCGCCACTTTGCGTGATATTTTAAGTGCCTATTTTACAGGGTTTTTTCCGGTATTATTAACTTTAGTGGTTATTACCATTCCTTACGTCCAATTATTAGTCAGCGCAAGTCTCATGCGATTATCCAGCAGTGAAGAAGAAGCAGCCCGCACATTAGGCGCAAGCGCCCCCCAAGTTTTTTTCAAAATTATTTTACCGCATGCAAGGCCCAGCATTGCTTTAGCATTTTTAATTACTATTTTATATACGATCAGTGAATTTGGCGCCGTATCGGTATTAAACTATCCCGTACTGACATGGCGTTTATATCAAGCCGTTGATCATCAACAATTATCACAAGCGATATTACTCGGCACAAGTTTATTAGCCGTAGGTATACCCTTATTTATCTTCAGTCGCTTATTACATGGTGAAGTGCCGCTCATTACCCAATTAGCCAATCCAAAGCAAACCTCTCGTGTGACTTTATCACCTCTATCATTAATATTTGCCTATAGTGCTCACGCAATCATGATAGGCATTGGTGTCATATTACCCGTGATTGTATTAGGAACTTGGGTTTTTGAAGGTTTAATGCAACATATTACTTTTGCATCTCTTCATATTGCGATATGGGATAGTTTGCGTATTGCATTATTTGCCGCAAGTTTTATTGTATTATTAAGTTTTGCGCCTGCTTGGCTAGCGACACAAAGAACAAAGGGTATTGGCAGGTTTGTTGAACAAACCACTTATTTATCCAGTGCCCTACCCGGCATTTTGTTAGCTTTTGGCTTAATGCTGATTGCATTATATTTAGCACGCTTTTCAAACAGCACAAATTTATATACACACTTATTGCACAGTGGCATATTATTAATCTTAGGTTATACCTTATGTTTTCTATCCCAAGCCTATACCGGCGTAAAAACTGCTATTTTAAAGCTGGACAGAAGGCAATATGATACAGCTAAAACTTTAGGGGCGTCTTCTTTACGTTATTTTTTTAAGATTGCTTTACCCAGTTTAAAACCTGGCATCGCTACTGCTTTTATTTTAGTATTTTTAGCCGTATTAAAAGAATTGCCCGTCACTTTATTGTTAGGCGGCGCGATGGGTTTAAGACCCCTCAGTTATCGCGTATTTGATCGCTATCAAGAAGCTTTTTTACATGACGCGGGCTTTGCAGGTCTGGTATTATTACTGCTGTCATTTTTGATGATGGCAATTGTGTTACGTTGGAGATCTCATGTCTGAGCCATTGATTATTAAAAACTTAAGTTGTGAATATCAACAACCGGTATTCAATCAAATTGACTTAACCGTTCATCCAGGTGAGTTTATGGCCATTTTTGGCCCCTCAGGTTGTGGTAAATCTACTTTGTTACGGGCCATTGTTGGCTTAATCACCCCACAAAATGGGGAAATTAAGATTGCCGGACAAACAGTTTTTTGTGATGGTAGAAATATTATTCCTGTCGAAAAACGGCGTGTGGGTTTAGTGTTTCAAGATTATGCATTATTTCCATTTCAAAATGTGGCTGAAAATATTGGCTTTGGTTTACCTCAAAAAACACGTTCTGAAAAATTAGCCAAAAATGAGCGGGTTGCTGAATTATTAACTTTAATTAATATGACGCATTTGGCCCATCGTCTGCCTTCACAACTTTCGGGTGGCCAACAACAACGCGTCGCCCTTGCGCGCGCGTTGGCGCCTCGTCCAAAATTATTATTACTCGATGAACCTTTTGCTAATGTGGATATTACTTTAAGACAGCCATTAATTAGTGCCTTGCAACAATTAGTTAAACATGAACAAGTGAGTGTTATTTTTGTCACCCATGATCGTAATGAAGCGTTTGCGCTGGCACATCGAGTTGCGATATTAATGCCAGGATTAAATGGCAGTCAAATAGTGCAATGTGCTTCCCCTGAAATAGTTTATCAACAACCCGTACAACGTGAAGTGGCTTTATTAGCGGGTGCTGCATTTTTATTACCAGCAGATGCTCATGGCGAAACTGCAGAAACACCGCTCGGTACTGCAGCGTTACAAAATCCACATACAGGTAAAGGTGAAATTGTGGTGCGTCCTGAAATGGCAAGTTTTGTACCTGATGCAAAAGGCAATGCCACTATTATAAGTTGTACCTTTCAAGGTTGTCATTATCATTTATTATGCGATACACCCGGCGGTCAGTTATATACAGAAACGCGCAGCAAAACGCCTCCACAAATTGGCGATCGCGGTTTTGTTCATATTATTGAGCCTTGTTGGTATTTGGCATAATTGTTATACTGGCTCACATGAACGCACAAATTATTGATGGTAAAGCGCTTGCTCAACAATTGTTACAAACGCTGAAACAAAAAATCACCGATGTCCCTAAACTTGCTGTGATATTAGTAGGTGATGATCCGGCCTCACATCTGTATGTCAACAAAAAACGACAAGCTGCACAATCTATAGGCATTATCAGTGAAGATTATTCATTACCAAATGATACAAGCCAAGCACAATTATTAGCTTTAATTAAGACACTCAATGAAGATCCAAATACGCATGGTATTTTAGTCCAGTTACCATTGCCCAAACATCTAGATGCCGGTGTGATTATTGATGCCATTAATCCTTACAAAGATGTTGATGGCTTTCATCCTTATAATCTAGGACGCCTTGCAGCAAGACAACCATTATTACGTCCCTGTACACCTTATGGTGTCATTAAACTGCTAGAGCACACAGGAATCAACTTACAAGGCATTAATGCTGTAGTCGTAGGCGCATCTAATGTGGTGGGCCGGCCTATGGCTTTAGAATTATTATTAAAAGGTGCGACGACTACAGTGTGTCATCGTTTTACCGAGAATTTAGCAGCACATGTCAAACAAGCAGATTTACTCATCGCCTGCGCCGGCAAACCGCATTTAATAAAGGGTGATTGGATTAAACAAAATGCCGTAGTAATTGATGTGGGTATTCATCGTTTAGACAATAAAAAAATTATAGGTGATGTTGAATTCGACAAAGCCAGTGAACATGCAAGCTTTATCACACCTGTACCCGGTGGCGTAGGTCCTATGACTGTAGCCATGTTAATGGAAAATACTTATACCGCGTATTTAAACACCCGTCCAAACCGGTAGATAACCTAAAATTCGCAAACATTCGACGATGATAAATCCAATGCCGATGAATGCTACTAATAAAATCATCGGTGTACCGCCAGAAACACGATAAGGCGAAGATAATGTAGACATCTTGCGTAAACGATAAGCCATTATTGCAGGTAAAATAATCAAAATATAAGCTGCAAAAATCGAAGCGTAACTTAATAACTGAACAAAACCATTAGGGTAAAATAAGGCAATCAACAAAGGCGGAATAAAGGTAATGCCGGCTGTTGTCATACGATGAGATGAATGTCCGGGTTTTCTATCACGTAGAAAATCAAATAAACTTAACGCCACACCCAAAAATGTAGTAATCATAGCTACATGCGCAAAACTATTAATCACGCCCGTTAACCAAGGCATTTTCATATAGTGATCGATTGCAATCATGAGTTCTCCGACAGAACCATTGCTCTTGGCAATTTCTGCAAAACTATTGCTGCCAAACATGGGTAATGTGCCGAGCAACGTCGTAATCCATAATAAATAAATAATTAATGTGATCGCGCTAGCCCAAAATAATACTTTAAACAGTTTTTTAGGATCTGAATCTAAGTAAGGTGCAAGAGAGGGAATAACAATATGAAAACCAAATGCGGTTAAAATCACCGGGGCTGCAGCCCAAAGATAAATGGCCTCACGTTGCTGTAATAAATTCACATAATCTACTTTCGGTAAAAATAAAGAAAATATGATCATGATTAATATAGCTTTCACTAAAAACAGACCGCGTGTTGTTAAATCTACCGCACGTGTGCTTAAAGTGACAATAGCGCCTAAAAATACAGTAAAAATAATTGCATTTAAAAAATTAGGCAGTGTTTTGTTAAACAATAAAAGATTGGTTGCTTCCATTAACGAAGCGCCGCCTGAAATCAAAGCACTCGCTAATGCATACAATAGCAAAAGATACATTAAAGAAGTAAGGTACTGGGCAGGTTTGCCTAAAGTTTCAAGCGCCATAGTGCCGTAACTATTGCGTGGTGCTTTAAAAGCTAGGTTTACTTCCAATGTAAGTAAACCAGAATAAAAAACTACACTACAGACAAATATAAATAATAGCGTCGCGTACAAAGCGCCTATTCCTGATGTGACTAAGGGGAGTGCAATCATTCCTGCACCAATCGCTGTTCCCGCCGCTATTAAAATTGATCCGAAGGTTTTAGTCACAACATCACCTCATGTTTTAAATTTAAATCATAGAATAGCACTAATCGCACATGAATATAAGACATTAACAATTGTTATTAACTGTATCTTATTTAATAATACAATTACTCCAAATACCAACAATAAACCAACGGAGGTTCGTCATGAATGCAAGCCCAGTTATGTTTATTAAAGTTCATCATTATAAAAAAATAGAATGTTTACCTATTCATAAAATGGAAGCAACACCTTCAAAAAAAGCTTACTCCATGCATATTATTCCTAGGTATAAACATTAATAATCTTAGGCACCCTCAGCCCATGATTGTTGTACAGATGGCCGCTGCTTGATTTGATTAAAATATCGATCAAGATGTGGCCATCCTACAAATGAAATATCAAAATGTGCCATCCAAGTTAATACCACAAATAAATAACTATCTGCAATGGTGAAATGATTGCCTATTAAAAATTCATGTGCTGTAAAATATGGATCAAGTGCGGCTATTTTTTTGACTAGCATAGGTTTAAAAACAGACTCTTTCATTTCATTAGAAATAGTTGGACTAAACAGAGGTCCACAATTTTTGTGTATTTCTGTGGCTACATAACTTAACCACTCGATGACACGATAACGATTCATATCCGTTACCGGTGGCAATAACTGCGTTGACTGGAATGTTTCTGCTAAATAAATTTGCACAGCCACATTTTCAGTCAAATATTCACCGTTATCCAATTGCAAAACCGGCACCATACCGTGAGGATTAATTTTCAAAAAGTCTAGGCCGCCGCCATAAGTTTTATCTTTTTGGTTGACCAATTCATATTCGCATGCCACTTGTAATTCGTGAATAGTGATACGCGCTGCAAGCGAACAAGATCCTTTTGAGTAAAAAAGTTTCACGATAAGCTCCTAATGTAGGCAATCTAAATAACGGGCAATTGTATCTTTCAAACCATAATATAATGCGTCACAAATCAGCGCATGTCCAATCGAGACTTCTTTCATCATTGGAATTTCTTTAATTAAAGTCCGTAAGTTGATTAAATTTAAATCGTGACCCGCATTAATATCAATCCCCAGGTCAAAAATAATTTCTGCAGTATTTTTAAATAAATACAGTATTTTTTCACCTTCAAGCGTTCCATAATGCGTCGCATAAGATTCGGTATATAGCTCAACACGATCTGTACCTGTTTGTTTGAGCAATTGAATATCTTGTGCAGTCAATGTGTGTGGGTCAACGAATAAAGAAACTCGCATGCCATATGCATGTAGTTTTTTAATGACATCCATTAAAAATTCAAGATTTTGTTCAATCAACCATCCAGCATTTGACGTTAACACATGCGGTGGATCAGGTACTAATGTACATTGCGCAGGCTTTATTGCACAAACAAGATCGATATATTCCTTGGAAGGATAACCTTCAATATTAAATTCAACTTGAATGTTTTTAGCAATATCATATACATCTTGGCGACGAATATGCCTTTCATCCGGACGCGGATGTACAGTAATGCCTTGTGCACCATATTCAATAATATCGAGAGTTGTTTTTAACACATCAGGCGTATTACCACCCCGTGAATTACGCAGCGTGGCAAGTTTATTAACATTTACGCTTAATAAAGTCATTTGCGTGTCAACACTGCTAAGGTTAAACGATTAATAGACACACGATTGTTTGCTTCATCGCGAATATCAATTTCCCATACTTGCGTAGTTCTACCCAAGTGAAAAGGTTTAGCAGTGCCGATAATATAACCTTCACGCATAGAGCGCAGATGATTAGTATTAATATCTAAACCTACACAATAATGGGTATTCATATCCACGCAATAATTTCCTGCCGTGCTGCCCACAGTTTCTGCCAGCACACAAGATGTCCCGCCATGCATAATGCCAATTGGTTGCTTAGTCCGCGCATCAATTGGCATTTTTGCGACCAAATAATCATCACCTACTTCAATAAATTCAATGCCTAAATATTCAGCCATAGTATTTTTGCTGCGTTCATTAGCAATCTTTATATCAACAGGTGTTTTCCAAATATTCATATATTAAAAAACTATTGTAATAACTGTGTAATTTTGCCAAAGGGTTGCTCTGAAGAATGATGAGTAATCAACTGGAGGTGACAACCCTCTATATCATCTTCATGTTTCACTTGTTTGTAATTAAAGGTATAGCGCGCAGGAGAATAAACGTCCTCACCATCATATGCAACTGTACCCGTAAATACATAATCACCAGAACTCACAGCACCGCCATCAATAAATTGAATATGTCTATTACCCGTATAAAAAACTTCCAAATCATCTATCTCTTTAAATAGTTTTGCAAAATAGGCAAGTCTATCCGTTTGATTGTCTATGATTTGAACGCCAAAAGTAGGCAATAAAACAGCGTTTGTCGCATATAAAGCGACAACATTTGCTGCTATGTTTGTACCGACCGCATCTTGCCATGCCTTATCTGCATTAATGACATCCCATTTATTACAAGAAGCCCAACTTAAACTGGGGCATGCGATGATGAGAATGTTTAAAATTAAAAGTAACTTTTTCATAAAAATATTCCTTATTTTGAAATTAAAAGTTGTATTATAGTCCAAAGAAGCTTCTAGTGTTCATCTGCCAATATGCCCCATTGGGGTATACTCCCAGTCCACAAGCACAAAAGCTTTTGCTAACCGCTGATGTAATCATACATTAATCAATAATCTAAGTAATATATAACTTCATAATCATACGCTTGATTATATGATTCACGCATAATCAATAATTGATGATCCAAGCACATCCAATATAGTCCAAAAATATTATAAGAATAATACAGTTAGGCTATAGTCATGTCCATTACAATCCGATAAGATCTTGCAAAATTCAAGGAAAACAAATACAGGAGTATGCTTAATGAATAAGGATAAAGATAAAAAAACAACTATTCATGTACGAGGAACAGCCATCACTATTCTTTCAAAGACAGATAATGACTATATTTCCTTAACAGACATGGTTAAGCCTTTTGATGGCGGTGGCGCTCTCATTGAGCAATGGTTAAAAAATAAAGATACTGTGCTTTTCTTAGCTGTTTGGGAACAGCTCAATAACCCTGATTTTAATTCCCTCGAATTCGAGGGAATTAGAAATGAAGCTGGTCGCAATAATTTCTTTTTGTCTGCTAAAAAATGGATAGAAAGCACCGGCGCACTTGGATTAGTAGCGAATGCTGGTCGTTACCCCACAAGGCGTGCTAAAAAAATTAACACAAAGCATTGGGGGTGAAAAATGAATCAAAAAACCTTCTAGGTGCGTAATACAGGCGCCAAAAGCTGGTTATTTTATTTTCGCCTACCTTTCATCTAAGCAAACTTTTAAAAACAAAATATTAATGCCCCGGATAGGATTCGAACCTATGACCTTCCCCTTAGGAGGGGGACGCGCTATCCCCTGTGCCACCGAGGCAAATGAAGGGCTCATTATAACCATATTAGGTGCAGAAGGTTAATAGTTAGCTTTTGACCAACAATACTTATTAAACTCACTTTATTATGTTATGATCCTCGCTTTAGCCATAGGAACTTATTATGCCCCCTAAAGCACAGCCTCAAGCCCCAAATAAAGCCGCACCTAAAAAATATAGTTTGGCTGCAAAGTTTTATCTTTTTGGCATTCCCTTAATCGGTCTAGCAAATATAGTCACGTTACTCTTAACTCAGGCAAATGATGATAAAGAAAGTGAAAAAGCAGGCATGATCAATACCTATATACCTCTTAGCCATACAGCGTTATACCCACTTATAGTGACCACGGCTGCGATAATTAATTATGTGAGTCAAAATACTCAAAACACCACTAATGGTGATGCTTGCTTAACTACACTACCTTACGATAATAAATTTCCAAACGATAATCCAACCGACATACTAGACTGCACTACGCCCGAGCATCTTAAACGATTAAAAGCACAAGGACATGCAATTGATGCTCAATTTGCGCTTCAAAATACTTTCTTGCATTATAGAGTCATCAATCATAATTATCGAATTGCCAGAACGCTCTTTTTATCTCTTTCCCCTGAAGAAAAAAAACGCATCTCAATCGCAAAAGATGCAAATGGACGCACCGCTTTACATTTAGGTCTTGCTATCGCAGCTCCAGGAAAAATGCAACGTCTATTGATGACTCCTGAAAATGTAATGTTGGCTGATGCAGAAGGGGTAACACCGTTAATGCTGGCCGCATCTGGTTTTACAAATTCAGAAACAACCCAACATTTATTACATATGATTGGTAAAAAAAGATTAGCGCAAGCGTTAGCGGCAAAAGACAAGCAAGGAAGGAGTGTTTATGACTACGGAAATTTATCAAAGCAAACAATAATGGCTAATTTACAGGACTTAATCATTGATCCTAATAAAGCGCACAATCATTGCTTTAATAGTTTTAATCGTGAAGAGCGCCCTATCTGCGCACAAACAAAAGAAGATAAAAAACTATTAGGCTCAATATTTGATTTAGGCCGCACACAATTTCGTGGCGAACCTGCGATGTGCGTGACTGCCACTCAGAAAAATTTAGAAACATTTAGATCCTTACCCTATACAAACCAACCCTTATATGAAAAATTTAAACAAACCATGAATGATGGCTTTTTCAGCGATTATAATGCAAACAGCAAAAGCCAGATTTGGGATATCTATGGATATGATGCAAAGTTTTTGCTAGATAAAGGTATTTCTAACGTATCATTGATTGATGAAGTGATGAATAGACGCACAGATAATCTTAACCTCATCAAAACATCTGCGAGTAATACACCTAAATAAATAACCTAATGTCACGACTTTAACGTTTTACAAAGCCAGATCTCCTGATATATTTAGATGATGAAGTAGTACAATCATTTACCCTTAATATTGGAGAATTTATCATGACAATTCGTTTCAAAGGTATTTTATCTGTTGTAGCTTTATTCCTTGGTTTTGCTGCTACTGCAAATGCAGAAGAAGCTAAAGATGAAGATGCATCTTTCGGCCGTTTTCCTGCGGTAGTTTTAATTGAATGCCAATTTACCGATGATGATTTCGATTACGACGTTTCTTCTGTAACTCCAAGTAATTTTAATCCAGTCTCAACAGACGATGATTGCGCACTAGCATTATCAAAGGTGACAACACGTTATGGTTATAAAATAGAATTTACTGAAACTTCTACTGACTCAAACGAAAATAATAGCTATATCGTTTACACTCTTGTTAGAAACTTTAAACACTAAATCTGTTTGTCATATCGATGTCATTTTACTTAAGTAAAGTGACATCGATTTTGATGGGATCATTCTGCTCAATTCAGCTGGTTATCTTTGGCTTTATCCCCCTCTTAAGAAAAGTTTAATATTAATGCTGTACTATATCTTAAACCAATGATTACGAGGAATTACCCATGTCATATGCTCAATTGTTACTTAAACACGGTCCATTAAAGCAAGCTGAAATTAGCGATATTACGCTACATGAGCAATTTTACAAAGACCTCAAAACCCTCGAGAGACTTGATCCGGCCTTCACTAAAATGATGGCTGAATGGGCCTCTATAAAACTTCCTCAAAAAAATAGCTCTGAGGATAAAGCTTTATTAGCACTCATGGCTGATCCTATATTGAGCGAAAGAATAAAATTTGAGCGAAGAATCGCTTATGAGATTGTGCAACTTTTAATACAAAAGTATCAACCAGAAAATAGAGATGATCCAAAGTTTAAAATACAAGCCCTAAAAATCTATGCGACTTATCGTTTATATGCTTCACAAGATATAGAGGCTAATAAATATGATTTAAATCCAAACATTGAGCCCATCGTTGAATATTTTGTTACTCAATTTAGTTTAAATGCAGATCAATTAAATGCTGGTTTTCTTCCACTCAAAAAATTCCTCAATGCTTTTGGTCGCATTGCAGACAAATTGGTAAAACAAAGAGCAGATGAACAAGGTGTGAAAGATATACAATATGCTTTGCATTTTATATCTTTAATAATGATCTTGGAAATCGAAGATAAAGCACAAACGTTACCATTTTTTAATAAATGGCAAAATGATAGGCCCGTGAGCTTCACCGGTGGATACCCTATAAGCGTCAGCAATATAAAAATAAGCGATGTGCGCCGTCAAACATTAATTGATTGCTATCATATTATAAAAAATTTATTATTAGAACACACACTGGTAACAAACTCCTCTTCTTCGCAACAAGTTGCTGTGAACAAACTTATTAAAGATTTTGCAACGTCCTATCTTAAAGATCCTACTATATCAACGATGCAAGCTTTTGTTGATCGCATTGAGAAGACAATCCCAGTGATTAATAATAGTTCTGCAACTATAGCTATGACAGCGCCTTCTGCGAGTAGTTCATCAAGCAGTTCTTCAAGTAGACGTACAAATAATCGTGCAAATAATAATGCTAATTTACCGATTCTACCTCCAGACGCTGCAGCTCTTTTACTCTATTACGGTCCTAGCTTTGCGGTGAATAATATAGCTACAGTGGCAAATGCAGCAGGCAATTTAGCAGCTGCAGGAGCAGACATAGGTGGCGGATTAGACCTGGGTGGATGTGCTATGAGTATTATGTAATTTACTTATAAAACGCTCAAGTTCACAAGATGAAGCTTTAGATCATTTGATAAAGAAACAATATGGGTATTCAATTCTACGCCATCAAGGGTTAATACATTTTTTGAATCACGTTTAATAGTGATTCGATACATAGTTTCTTTATAACGATAATCTATCGTAAATTGATCCCAATTATCGGGTATACATGGAGTTACATGTAATTGATCTCCTCTAAGCTCTAAACCTAGCAATGTTTCTATAATAAGCCGATACATCCACCCTGCCGAACCTGTATACCAACTCCAACCGCCTCTACCAATATGCGGCGCTACACTGTAAACATCGCCGGCCATTACATACGGTTCAATTTTATAACGCTGAATGGCATCGGAAGTACTGCCATGATGAATTGGATTAATAATATTAAAAACTTGCCAGGCAAGTTCAATTTCACCTAATTGTGCAAAAGCCATCGCGGCCCAGGTAGCTGCATGCGTATATTGTCCACCATTTTCGCGTATACCTGGAACATAACTTTGAATATAACCAGGGTTTGGTTTTGAATGATTAAAAGGTGGATCCAATAATGTAACCACACCATCCTGAGGGCGCACTAAATATTGATTTAATGCGCTCATCGCTTGTCTAGCATGGATAGAAGACGCCGCACCGGATAACACCGACCAACTTTGTGCAATGGAATCAATCCGACATTCAGTATTACTACTTGAACCTAATGGTGTACCATCGTCAAAATAAGCGCGACAAAACCATTTTCCATCCCAGCCATGTTGTTCTAAATTTTTTTGTAATAAAATACTGTCATCATTACATTTTTTCGCAAACGCTTTATCACCATAACGTTGCGCTAATAATGCATATTGTTGTAACACGGTATATAGAAAAAAACCTAGCCAAATACTTTCGCCCTTTCCCAAAACCCCGACTAAATTCATACCGTCATTCCAATCTCCGCAGCCCATTAAGGGCAAACCATGCTCACCAAATGTTAAACCATGCAAAATTGCACGCACGCCATGTTGATAAAGACTATCACTTTCATTACTTTGAGTCGCAGGTTCATAATAAGATTGCTCCTCGGGTTTTAATGGACGTCCTTGTAAAAAGGCAATTTTCTCATCCAACACAGCCACATCACCTGTGGTTTCCACATATCTACAAATTGCAAATGGCAGCCACAAATAATCATCTGAACAACGTGTGCGCACACCACGACCCATAGGCGGATGCCACCAATGTTGTACATCGCCTTCAATAAATTGACGTGAAGCACACAATAATAAATGCGAACGGAATAATTCCGGGTGGGTATGAACTAAAGACATAACATCTTGTAATTGATCTCGAAAGCCAAAAGCACCTGAGCATTGATAAAAACCAGTACGTCCCCATAATCGACTCGAAATAACCTGATACATTAACCAACCATTGGCCAATACATCAAGCGCAAGATCTGGAGTCTTCACACGCACGGCGCTCAAGGTATTGCGCCAATATTCACGAATTGTATGTAAAGCAGCATCTGCTGCGGATTTAGTTTGATAAGATTGTACTAAACTATTGGCGTTATTTTCATTCTGCCCTGCGCCTAGAATAAAAATAATCTCACCGGTTTCATTTGGTGCTAAATTAAATGCTAATTGAATTGCGGCGCAAGGATCCAATCCTGCATCCACATTTCCAGATAATTGTTTACCATCCAAAGCTGTGGGATTTTGTAACGTGCCTTCAGGTCCTATAAAGTCACTACGGTTGCAAGTGACACTGCGTGAATTTAAAGTAAGCGTAGATGTAGCCGCAAAAAAAGCTGTGCGATCGCCTAAATCAAGATTATTAAAATTTTGCGCAAGTAAGGCGTCATCAGGAGATATTTTTGTCACTACATGCATCGCGTTTTTAGAACGTAAATCACCTAATACCCATTCAACATATCCGGTTACAGATAATTGACGTGCACGCGCAGCATCGTTACGTATTTTCAAAACAAAAAATTTAACGGGCGCATCTAATGCAACATACATGCATAATTCAGAATAAATATCTTCTGCTAAATGCTCAAATATACTGTAACCAAAACCGTGGCGGGTTTGATAATTACCACTGCCTCGACAAGGTAAAACCGTAGGCGAATAAAATTTTCCGGTTTCATCATCACGTATATAAAATGCTTCCCCAGAAGAATCTTCAACAGGATCATTATTCCAAGGTGTTAATCGAAATTCATGGGAGTTTTCTATCCAGGTATAACCTTGGCCACATTCGGAAACTAAAGTACCAAAATTTGGATTGGCTAATATATTGACCCAAGGTGCGGGCGTCATTTGCCCTTCAGGTAATGTTATAACATATTCATCACCCTCTTCTCTGAAGCCACCAAAACCATTATAAAAAAGTAACCCATTCATAATTGTTTAGCCAATTCAAATTGACGATCTACCCAATGACGCTGCTGATATTTTTGAATAATACGGATACAATCATTGTAATCATTGGCCACGCCATTGATGAGATCAACAACAATACGCTCACCTGGTTTCAGCATTACTTTACAACGTATAGCGACGATGGGATCTAATACAACTCCAATCGTATTAGACAGATCTGCTGAATGTCTATTTGCTGCAGGATGACTCGTTGTGCCCCCACGTCCTATAAAGTTACAACGATTGGTTTCATAAGAAATTTGATAATTTGTTTTGCGGTAAATATTTAATTTATGATACATCCAAACTGCATTTTCCGTCTCGCTGCGCGGACGACGAAAAGCTAAGAGAGTCGTGTGTTGTTTTAACCATTGCGTTTCCACAAATAAATTACTAAAGGCAGGTTCTGCTTCATCATCTGCTTGTGCATTTAATACCACTTCGGCATAAGTGGTAAACTCTATCATACTGTTCATATGAGATCGATTATGAATACCAGTTCTGCGTATTTCCATATCTTCTTCGGGAGATACAATTACTTCAGTATGGGTAGAGATTTCATCAGGACTGCGTATATAAATTTGCATGCCCCAAAGCTTGCCACCAGTTTCTTCTCGCCACCTGGTTACTGCAAGATCTTTCCATCGACTATAACCATTTCCAGAGGGTGAAATCATGACAATATAACGCCCATTAGATAAAATCTTCTGCCCAGGATTATCTTCTTGTGTATCATTATTTATAATTTTGTCAGCACTAACAAAATGAGGTTTGGCTTTAGCATCGGATGCAACCAATTTAGGAATACGCTCTTGCAATAATAATAATGTCGATTGAAATAATGGATCCGCTGCAAAACGTTTTTGCATGGGTTGCTTATGCAGTAAATAAGAAAAGCCCAACAAACTCATGCCTTGATGATGCGCCATAAATGAGCGCACAAAAGCATGAGTGTTATTATTTGCAAGACGTGATGCAGTAAAATCAATGGCTTCATAAAAACCATAGCGCCCCACACTCCCCAGTTGCGCCAAGCGTTGTAAATTAATACAAGCTTCGATGGGCGCAATCATCAACGCCATCACGCAAGCATAAGGTGCTATCACCAGATCTTCTTTGATATCACGTTTAAGTCCTAAGGCAGGCACACCAAATGCTTGATATAAATAATTAGCATCTGCATCAACACTATTAAAGCCTGACTCGGAAATTCCCCAGGGCACACCTTGTTGCTGACCATAATCTATATGTTGATTGACAACGGCGCTGTAAGTTTGGTGCAGCAAAGTATCTGGATAATTTGGCATCACTAATATCGGCATTAAATATTCAAACATGGAACCACTCCAAGACATCATGACAGCTTGTCCACGTTGACTAATGCTATGTAAGCGTCCCAATGCAAACCAGCTCTCTTGTGGCACTTGTCCTTGTGCAATAGCCACAAAATTAGCAAGACGCGCTTCTGAAGAAAGTAAATCGTAATGACTGTTATCATGTAATTGTTCATCGACATTATAACCAATTGTCATTAAGCGCAGTGTTTCGTTATAAAGAAATTTAACGTCCATTTGTGCTAAAAGAAAAGCTTGTTCGGCTAATTGTTCAATACTTTTTGAATTTATGTTAACTTGCATGACTTCATCTCGCAGAGCCTCACATTGTGCCAATAATTTTTGTGAATACAATACCGTGATTTGTTTTGCCATTAAACATAACTTTTCACAAGTTTGCAAAGCATCAGGCTGCGATGTAAAGGACGACTTGGATTCATATAATAATGATCGAAAATCATTTAATATTTCAGGCACAGGTTCTGAAATCGTGTCTATCAACACATCCAAAGTATCCTCCAAACCCTGTAAATAAACCACTCTTAATAATGGTTCATTCAACAATGCTAATAAACCTTGGCGCAAAGTTAACAAATGTCCAGCTAAATTTCCGCCATCTACGGTAGAAATATAGCGTGGAGCCAAAGGCGCTAATGTTTCTGTGTCATACCAATTATAAAAATGACCGCGGTATCTTTCAAGACGCGCCATAGTGTGTAGCGTCTTTGCCGTACGTTCTAATAATTGCCCACTAGTGATATAGCCAAAATCATATGCACTTAAATTAGCTAATAATGCCAAACCCATATTAGTGGGCGATGTACGATGACATAATACTTCGACAGGTGCTTCTTGATAATTATCAGGCGGTAACCAATTGTCTTTTGCTGTAATAAACGTGTCAAAAAAATCCCAAGTTTTACGGGCCATCTTATGTAAAAAACGTTGTTGTAATATATCAAGTGCTGCTTGTTGTGGTTGAATAGGCGCGCTCAACCAACGTGTTAATAAAGGAGATATGGCCCAAAGTAGTAATACAGGTGCAGCTAATAATAAAACATCTGGTTTATTCATTATTAATAAAGTCACAAACACCAACATAGCGGCAACAGGTCCCATCCACATATTTTTTAGCCATTCTAGCGGTGTATTGTTAAAACTTTGTGCCACTTGATCAGAAGCAGTCCATTCGAGTAGACGCCGACGCGAAAAAATAAGTCGCCAGCAAGTACGAAGGATAGAATCAAAACTATAATAAACTTCATGCGGCAGGCAAGCTAGATATAATGTGAATCGATAGAAACGCAAGACGTAGGCAGAAACTGAGTAGTTACTCATGACAAGCTCGAATATCGTTGAGATAATGCCAGGCAACAGCAGAATAGCAAATACAGTGTAAAACCAAAAAGATGTTTTGGATAAGACAGTGAAGCTTAGTAAAAATAAAATTAATAATGACATCGGCACTAAACTACGGCGTAAATTATCCATTAATTTCCATTTAGATAAAGCAGATAATGCAGGTGATGTTAACCAACTGCAAAGCTGCCAATCTCCGCGGATCCAACGTGCGCGACGTTTGACATCATTAAGATAACAACTCGGTGAAGTTTCATATAAAGGGATATCACTCACAAACCCTGAACGTAAGTAACAACCTTCTAATAAATCATGGCTTAAAATAATATTTTCAGGAAAACGTTGTGACAATACTTGTTTAAACACTCCAACATCGTAAATGCCTTTACCAATAAATGAACCTTCGTCAAATAAATCTTGGTAAACATTAGAGACCATACGCGTATAAGGGTCAATTCCTGCTTCACTGCTAATTAACCCTAAATATCTACTCGAAGATTTACCCAATGCTTCTGCCATACGCGGTTGCACAATACCAAAACCCGCGACCACACGCTGTTTTTGTGGATCATAAACTGGATGATTTAATGGATGCGCCATGACCCCTATCAATTGATGTGCTGATTCACGGGGTAATTGCGTATCACTATCTAAAGTAATCACGTATTTGATATGTGCCAGTATTTCAGTTCGGCCTTCGATAAGTGAAAAATTTGTTTGAATATTGTCGCAAAGCAAAGCGTTTAAGTCATTCAATTTTCCACGCTTGCGCTCATAACCCATCCATACTTGCTCTATATTATTCCAACGTCTAGGACGATGAAATAGAAAAAAAATGTCCTCATGGTCACGACAATACCGTTTATTTAATGCTTTGATGCCTGCTTGAGCCGCAGCCAGCACTATTACATCATTGGGCATATGTTCTGTAGACGCATCATTAAAATCAGTTAATAATGCAAAATGCAGATGATGATCACGATTACCGAGATAACGTACCTCTAGGGCTTCGATCAGAGATTCAATGTGCGAAACATTACCTAGCATAGAAGGCACCACTACCAAAGTGCGAAATGATGCAGGAATTTCTTTACTAAAATCCATTCTGGGCAGTGGATCTGGTTTTATGAATAACATCACCGTCCAATTCACGAGTGCAATGGCCGATTGACTGACCAATAATGCCAAGCCAAAACCTAATATGATTATCCAAAAAAAATTGATATCGCTTTGATAAGCTTTAAACAATAAACCCACTGTTACGCCAAAAACTATCGACAGAATAGAACCTAAATAAGTGAATAAAGACAGCTTTTTTTTACTGATCGAAGCTATCCCCTCTAACAAATAATAACCTACATGTTTATTAAAATTTTTTGCTGATTGAATAGCACCCAGTGCCACTTCTATTTCCGTGCGTTGACTTGCATGAGCCAAACGTTCGACTCGTTGCCGATAACTATTGCGGGTAGCAAAATCCATATGTCGATAAGTATCTGTAGGGTCTTGACGCAAGATCTGTTCAACCACACTAATAGTTTCAACAAACTGACGCCAATCCACCTCACTTAAACGCCTTAAACCAGCTATATTGGTGTTCAAATTCACCCGATTGATGGCTTGCTTGAGGGCGTCTTGTTCATCTGTCAAATTAATATGGCTCAGATTTTCAAGCAATGCTAATCGTAATAAAACTGGGATTGCCCATAATTCACTTAAGGTGAGTACGCCCTCATTTTGATAAGCTTGAATACAGCCAGTCAATATTTCTAAATTCCAATAGCCCTCATTTTGCTTGATCAGCTGCAAAAGCAAGTCATATATAAGCGGATAATCTGAATTTTTTGATAACGCGGATTGAACAAGCTTGATTTGTTGTTCGATAAAATAAAAATCTTCGTATAACCATTGCGCTGCAGCTAATCGACTCAATAAACCACGTAGCGCGACTTTTTGGGTTGTTGCCATGTTAATTTTTACTTTCAATATATGGTTTTAATGATAATAGCCCATATACTATATAAATGACATGTCGCTACTTAGGTAAAATATATGCCACATAAAAAATTAACTACGGATGCTGAACTAGAACAGCTGCAACAAGATACATTTAAATATTTCTTACATGAAACAAATCTAGCCAATGGTTTAGTTATTGATAAAACAGCTAAAAATTGGCCTTGTAGTATTGCGGCTACGGGTCTTGCATTAGCCTCTTACCCTGTCGCCATCGAGCGAGGATATATATCACGAAAATCCGCTGTAGAGCGCGTATTAACTACCTTACGTTTTTTTTGGAATAGTCCACAAGGTCCAGAACCTAATGCTACCGGTTATAAAGGATTTTATTATCATTTCCTAGATATGCAAACCGGACGACGCGCTTGGCAGTGTGAATTATCTACTGTAGACACTTCTTTTCTGCTTGCCGGGATGTTGACAGCCAGTATATATTTGGATGCAAATACTGCAGATGAACAAGAGATTCGCACGCTTACAGATGCATTATATCGTCGTGTAGATTGGCAATGGGCACAAAATCAAGGTGCAACCGTTACTCATGGCTGGAAACCAGAAAGTGGATTCCTTACTTACCGTTGGGAAGGATATAACGAAGCCATGTTGTTATATACCTTAGGGCTCGGCTCCCCCACTTTTCCACTGCCCCAAAGCAGTTATGAAGCATGGGTTGCTACTTATAAATGGGAAAGTTATTTTGGATATGAATATCTTTATGCAGGATCATTATTTATTCATCACCTCTCACATGTTTGGCTTGATTTTCGCAAAATTCAAGATGCGTATATGCGGGATAAAGGCATTGATTATTTTGAAAATACGAGGCGTGCCACCTATGTGCAACAACAATATGCTATTCAAAATCCTTTAGAGTTTGTGGGTTATAGAGATTGTTGTTGGGGAATTACCGCAAGCGACGGTCCAGGTCCTGATACGCGTAAAGTAAAAGGTATTGAGCGTGTTTTTTACGATTATATAGCGCGAGGCGTACCTTATGGGCCGGACGATGGCACAGTTGCACCGTGGGCATCCATAACATCATTGCCTTTTGCACCAGAAATAGCGTTGCCTGTATTAGATCATTGTATTTATAAATTGAAACTTAAAGAAGGTCATCGCTACGGATTTAAAGCGACGTTCAATCAAACTCACCCTGAAAAAAATCATAGTTGTGGCTGGGTATCTCCTTGGTATTATGGACTGAATATAGGACCGATTTTATTAATGACCGAAAATTATCGTACTGGTTTAATCTGGGAATTGATGCGCAAATGTCCGTATATTATCAAAGGTTTGAAAAACGCAGGATTTAAGGGTGGTTGGCTAGAGGGTTAATAATATATTCTGCAGCTTGCATTAAGGAATCCGCGGTGAAATCTGCTGGAGGATTGGGTTTATTTTCAGCATAATGACGATCAATCCAAATAGTTTTACACGGTGCGTTTTGTCCAGCGCCAATATCACGCCAACGATCACCTATCATATAACTACGGGATAAATCAATATTATATTTTTTTGTTGCTTCCAATAGCAATCCCGGTCTAGGTTTATAACATGCACTATTTTCATGATAACAAATAAATACATCATCCAGCGGTAACTCAGCACACATTTTTTTATAAATAGCATCGACAGTTGCTTGTGTCATTAGGCCGCGCTCAACATCTGGTTTATTGGTCACACAAATTAATAAATAACCCGCTGCTTTTAGTTTATCTAATGCAGGTTTTACTTCTGCAGGAATGACTAATTCTGCAAGCGTGGTGGGTGCTGCTGGTTTACCCTCTTTCATAATGACTGTATTCAATACGCCATCTGAATCAAGAAAAATAGCTTTATTTAACATGTAATTTTCCTAAACAAGCTGCAGAATTAAGTTTTGCACCCTGATATAAAGCTTTTTGTGCTAGCGCTACATTTTCCTGTTTACCAAGCCAGGCATGCAGGCAAGGCTCTTGTAATGCGCGCGCGAAAGAGAAACTTAAATTCCAAGGTTGTGGACCCAATGTATTAATAGCATTCAAATGCTCAGAAGCAGCTTCAGGACTTTGGCCACCCGACAGAAAATTAATGCTTGGAACCGCAGCTGGCACGCATTTACGCAAAACATCGATCGTGGCACGCGCAACATCCATTACATCATTTTGAGGTTGATGTGCTTTTCCGGGTAATACCATACTGGGTTTAAGGATCATATGTTCTAAAATCACCTGATGAGCCTCAAGCGCTAAAAAAACAGCTTGTAAAACTGCCGTGCTCACGCTCGCACATCGCTGCAAACTATGATTGCCGTCCATTAAAACTTCAGGTTCAACAATGGGGACTACTCCTAAAGACTGACAAATAGCGGCATAGCGCGCCAGAATCTGTGCATTTTCAGTCATTGCTAATGAACTAGGCTGCTCATCTGTAATCGTAAATACTGCGCGCCATTTTGCAAATTGTGCGCCTAATTTTTTATAATCCATTAATCTTTGCGCTAATCCATCTAAGCCGTCAGTAATCGATTCGTTATTTGTGCCTACTAATGGAACTAAGCCTTTATCTACTTTGATACCTGGAACTATTCCAGAGGCGAGTAATAACTGAGGAAAAGATTGTCCCGACTGCGCATTTTGTTTGATTGTTTCGTCAAATAATATTACGCCAGAAATATAATCGTGAAGATTAGGTGTGGTAAATAGTAACTCTCGATAAGCTTGACGATTCTCGACAGTGGATTCTAGCCCAATCTCTGCAAAACGCTTTTCAATAGTGCCACTACTTTCATCTGCAGCTAAAATGCCTTTGCCTCGTGCAATCAGTTGATTAATAGTATTGTTTAATTCTTGCCTAGACATAATTCCCCCGCTGCTGCATCAAGATACCAAATAGTTTTGCCATGCACAGATTGAATGAGCTGTGCAGGATATTGTTCAGGTAATAAGGGTCCTTCTAGCACATTCCTGACTATCGATTTTTTATTTTCGCCTGTTACCAGAAAAATAATCACTGCACTTTGATTTAGTGTATGAGCCGTTAAGGTGATTCTATACATATTCAATTCTGGTACCCATAAAGAAGTCACCAGTTGTGTATTTTCTTTAAGCGCATCGCTAAAAGGCATCAATGATGCCGTATGTCCGTTTTCACCTAAACCCAAATATATTAAATCAAATTGCGGATAGTCGTGATCATTCAAATTAAAAAATTTTCGTAAGGTTAATGCATACTGATGAGCAGCATCTTTAGGATCTTTAAATTCAGTCGGAATTCTATGAATATTTTCTGCGGGAATCCCAATTTTAGTAAATAAATGCTCACGGGCAATATGATAATTATTATTTATATCATTTTCAGGCACATAACGTTCATCGCCAAAAAAAAAGTGAATCTTATTCCATGCAATGTTGCTGCCACTATGACTCACTATGCTGTCAAAAAAATATTGGGCTGTATTTCCACCCGATAGCACTACTGTAAATATTTGTTTATGTGCAAGCGCATCCGTAGCCCGCTGCATAAAATCTTCAGCAGCGGCTTGAAACAAATCAGTGGCCTTTGGAAAAATTACAATATCCATGCTCGGCCATCTTTTTGTAATAATTCATCGGCTGCAGCGGGTCCCCAAGATCCTTCTACATAGTTTGGAAATTCTCTAGGCGTTAACGCACCCCAAACGTCCAGGATGGGTTGTACTAACGCCCATTCAGTTTCTACCATATCGGCTTTCTTAAACAGCAAATGATCACCACACATACAATCATATAAAATAGTCTCATAACCCGTCTGCGGTTTTATGCCAAAATAATCACTGTATTTAAATTTCATATCCACCTGCCCTAATTCTAAACTAGGCCCTGGGACTTTTGCATTAAATTGCAATGAAATACCTTCGTCTGGTTGAATATAAATACGTAATAAATTAGGAGGGATTTTTTTTTCACAACCATTAAATAAAGCCGCAGGACCAGATTTAAACTGAATGATGATTTCGGACGCTCTGGTTTTTAATTTTTTTCCGGTACGTAAATAAAAAGGTACATGTAACCAACGCCAATTATCTAAATAGAATTTTAAGGCGACATAAGTTTCGCTAGATGAATCTGGTGCTACATCAGGCTCTAATCGATATCCCTCATATTGTCCCCGCACCGTTTGCGCCAATACTTGCTCAGGTGTCATTAATTGCACTGCTTTTAATACTTTTTCTTTTTCATTTTGAATATAATCTGGTGTAAAAGCTATTGGAGGTTCCATTGTAATCAAACTCAACATTTGAAACAAATGATTAGGCACCATATCCCGTAAAGCGCCTACATGATCGTAATAATTACCTCTTAATTCAACACCTAAAGTTTCCGTCACAGAAATCTGCACATGATCAATATACAATCGATTCCAAATGGGTTCAAATAGACCATTTGAGAAGCGAAATGCTAAAATGTTTTGTACAGTTTCTTTACCTAAAAAATGATCGATGCGAAATATTTGATTTTCAGTCGCAACCGACAGTAATTCTTGATTTAATTGTTTCGCAGAAGCAAGATCGTGTCCAAAGGGCTTTTCGACCACTATACGTCTAAAATGATCATCTTCTTCTGACAGCAGCTTCGCTTTACCAAGATGACTTGCAATGGTTGTCATAAATTCAGGAGGCGCGGCAAAATAAAATAAATAATTTGAGCTCGCATTTTTGGTTTCTAACGTTTTAAGCTTTTTCTTTAAAATGGTATAAACTTTAGAATCATTAAAATCACCTGAAATATAATAAACTCGATTAACCAATTTAATCGCGACTTTTCTTATCTTTGGATCGCTAATAAATTCCTTTGCGTCTTTTATCAATTGTGCACGAAAAGATTTATTGGTATAGTGCTCCTTAGCAACGCCTACAATGCAAAAGTTTTCATCGAGTAGGCCCTCACTTTCTAAATTACAAATTGCAGGGTAAAGTAAGCGTTTTACCAAGTCGCCTGCAATTCCGAAAATGATCAGTGTACAAGGAGGAGCCGCCGTATGTTGCTTCATCGTTGATCCTTATTTAGCGCTAGATAAATAATCTGATGTAATTGTTTAAGGCCTGCAACCACATTCCCTTTAAGATGGATACGTAAAGCACGACGTGAACGTTGTGTCAGCACTTCAAAATCGCCTTGGGCTTGTGCGTTAAGCACTTCACCAAAAGAATATTTTTCTCCTGGAATAGAAATATCTTTAGGATGATCTGTGGTAATTTGTAAAAAAACACCAATATTCGGTCCACCTTTATAGACCTGCCCTGTAGAATGTAAAAATCGCGGACCAAAGCCAAGGCACGTGGCTACTTTTTTTGCATCGCGAATCAGCAATCTTGTTTGTTGTAATAATGTAATATTTTGATCAGACATTTCAATAAATGCGGATAAATCTACATAATCATTTTCATGAATTCTATTCAAATGGGCGCGCATATAATTAACAAGATTTTTAGGCCCTGTTAAGTGATTTTCAATATCTTTAAAATTTGTTTCATCAGTAAATAAATCAATATTTTCTTCAGAATAAATGGGCGTCGATTGCGAAAGTTTTCCAGTTTTTTCATATTCATTAGTTAATTGTTTAGTACGTATTTTACTTGCTTCGACGTCCGGCTGATCAAAAGGATTAATGTCCAATATACTTCCAGCAACTACAGTTGCAATTTCCCATAAAAATAAAGCTGCCCCTAAATGCAATAGATTAGCAACAGGAACGCGCGCAACAATATGCCCCGCTTTTTCAATTTCAGCGACTACAGTTTCTTGGACATGATCAATATTGTCAGCGCCTTCTAAACGAATATAAATAAATATGCGATCATCTCCATAAACTGGTGGCGAACCTAATGGTTCTAAATCCACAGGAATCAATCCTTTGCCTTGCTTACCGGTAGATTCCGCCAATAATTGCTCAAGCCATGCACCTAATGCTTGGATGCCTGGGGAAACAATTAAAGTAATTTTATTTTTACCTAACTTTCCGCACACGCCTAATATAACACCTAAAATTGTACCAGGATTATCTTGCGCTGATACATTAGGTCCACAAGCTTTTGCCATTTCAATCGCAATATTTAAAAAATTATTTATATCAAGTCCCATAAGTCCTGCCGGCACCATACCAAAATTTGATAATGCAGAATAGCGCCCGCCTACTGAAGGCACACCATGAAATATGGCTTTAAAATGCTCTTTTTGAGCCAAATCATCTAAAGGCGTCTTGGGGTCAGTAATGGCCATAAAACAATGTCCGACATCTTGTTTATTCAACACTGTTTGTAATCGATTATAAAAATACTGTTTAAAAATATTCGGTTCTAAAGTAGTGCCGGATTTACTTGAAACAATAAAAAATGTATGTTTTAAATCTACATGTTCTTCAAGATGTAGAATTTGTAATGGATCTGTTGAATCCAATATATGTAATTGAGGATAATCATTCGTTGGATTAAATGTTTTAGCCCACATGTCTGGACAAAGACTAGAGCCACCCATGCCTAATAATACGATATGTTTAAAACCTTCCGCTTTAATTTGCAGCGCCAGTGCTGTTATCCGCTCTGTTTCAGATAATTCGGATTGCATGAGTGCTAACCAACCTGTCCATTTATTTTCATCATGGTTGGTCCAAAGCGTCGGATCATTTTGCCACAAACGTGACATCTTATTTTCATTTTGCCACGCATTGAGCTCTTGAGTAATCGCGGCTTGTGCTTTACCTGCTGAGTACTTGATCATGTTAAACCCTTTGCAGATTTCAATTTTATTTGTGATAACAACTCATCAAATGATTTATTAAATTTTTCAACGCCTTCATCTTCTAATTGCTGCGTCATTTTATCAATATCAATACCCAGAGCCGATAATTTTTTAAAAATTAAGCGTGCTTTGTCGACATCTTGCTCAAGCTCAAGCTGTGGATTACCATGATCACGATAAGCATTTAAAGTTTCCAGAGGCATAGTATTTACAGTATCTGGGCCAATTAAAGCTTCCACATATTTAATATCACTATAATCAGGATTTTTAGTACTCGTGCTTGCCCATAATAAACGTTGCACACGTGCGCCTTGTTCAATCAATTTTTTGAATCTATCACTATTAAACAACTCGTGATAAATTTGATAAGCCAATTTCGCGCTTGATATAGCCACTTGGCCCTGCATTTCTTTTGCAAGTTCTAATTGTGGATCGATTAACACATCAATGCGACTTAAGAAAAAACTAGCCACACTGGCTACAGATTTAAGTGAGGCGCCACTCGCAGCACGTGTTTCCATCCCTGCAATATAAGCTTCTGCCACTTCTTTATAACGTGGCAAACCAAACAATAAAGTGACATTGACATTCACGCCTTCGCTGATTAATTGTTTGATGGCGGGTATGCCCTCTTTGGTAGCTGGCACCTTTATAAAAACATTGGGGCGATCTAATGATTGCCATAAACTTCGTGCTTGCTTAATGGTCGCCTCAGTATCATGAGCAAGATGAGGATTCACTTCTAAACTCACATAACCATCTTTGCCATCAAGGTGATGATATAACGCTCTAAATATATCCGCTGCATCTTGTACATCTTTTAAAGTAAGCGCTGCATAAATCTCATCGATGGAATGCCCAGCGGTTGTCATAGATTGAATATCTACATCATAATCATTACTTTTGCTAATGGCTTGTTCAAATAATGAAGGATTTGAAGTCATGCCGCAAAGACCATCATCATCAATTAGTTTTTTAAGTTTTCCGCTCGCCATTAATTCGCGTTGAATATAATCCAACCAAATGGATTGACCTAAAGACTCAAGTGAAAGCAGTGGATTTGATTTCATTTTTTCTTCCGTTTTTTTAATAAGGTTAATGCTCTTTTGCAAACATTTCCAACCGTAAATCCATATTTCTCCATGACCAGGGGTCCAGGCGCAGATGCACCAAAATGTTCGACACTGATCATATCACCATATGGTCCGATATAACGTTCCCAACCTTGACGTACCCCCGCCTCGATCACTAAGCGTGTCGTAATATTTGGAGGTAAAATACTGTCTTGATATTTTTGTGATTGCGCCTCGAATAATTCAAAACTTGGCATTGAAATAACACGCACTGCAATTTTCTTTTTTTGTAATTTTTGTTGGGCTGCAATGATTAAACTTACTTCAGATCCTGTTGCTATTAAAATAATATCAGGTTTAGCTTTAGGGGCATCCATTAAAATATATGCGCCTTTGCATAATCCTGAGGCTTTTGCATAATATTGTCTATCAATTGTAGGTACAGCCTGTCTTGTTAATATTAAAGCAGTTGGATGATGTTGATGCTCAATGGCTATACGCCAGGCCATTGCTGTTTCATTGGCATCACTTGGGCGAATCACTGTTAACTGAGGAATAGCCCTTAAACTTGCGAGTTGTTCCACAGGTTGATGTGTCGGCCCATCTTCTCCTAACGCTAAACTATCGTGAGTAAATACGTATATTACATGGAGCTTCATTAATGCCGCCAATCTTATTGCGGGGCGCATATAATCTGCAAATGTTAAAAATGTTGCCGTAAAAGGAA
>Ga0206858_1027_pt2 | contig 37117 bp, 32 predicted proteins | sample Alteio_BWOrgCont_46_FD_152622 | JGI IMG/M metagenome (GOLD analysis project Ga0206858, IMG submission 152622) | Enriched cells from forest soil in Barre Woods Harvard Forest LTER site, Petersham, Massachusetts, United States -... | ecosystem: Environmental > Terrestrial > Soil > Temperate forest >... | reverse complement strand
CTGTTATTTTAAATATTCTTCCGTTTTTAATTATCGGTTTGATATTTATTTTAATGATGCGTAAAGTAGGCGGACCAGGTGGTGGTGGCGGGCCAGGTGGTATTTTCAATATCGGAAAATCAAAAGCAACACTGTTTGATAAAACAACCAGAGTAAATATAAACTTTGGAGATGTAGCAGGTTTAGATGAAGCAAAAGTAGAGGTAATGGAAATCGTTGATTTCCTGAAAAATCCTAAAAAATATACTGCATTAGGCGGCAAGATTCCGAAAGGAGCATTGTTAATCGGTCCTCCGGGTACGGGTAAAACCTTGTTGGCAAAAGCTGTTGCCGGTGAAGCACAAGTGCCTTTCTTCAGTTTAAGCGGAAGTGATTTTGTGGAAATGTTTGTAGGTGTAGGTGCAAGCCGTGTACGTGATTTGTTTAAACAGGCAAGAGAAAAAGCTCCATGTATTATTTTTATCGATGAGATAGATGCGATTGGTCGTGCCCGTGGTAAAAATATGATGATGAGCAATGATGAAAGAGAAAATACATTGAACCAATTGTTGGTAGAGATGGATGGTTTCGGAACAGATTTAGGCATCATCATCTTGGCTGCAACAAACAGGCCGGATGTATTGGATAACGCCTTATTGCGTCCGGGAAGATTTGATCGTCAGATAACAATTGATCGTCCGGATCTAGTTGGTAGAGAAGCAATTTTTAAAGTGCATTTGGAACCAATTAAAATTTCAACAACACTCGATATTCATAAGTTAGCAGAACAAACACCGGGCTTTGCTGGTGCTGATATTGCCAATGTTTGTAACGAAGCTGCGTTGATAGCTGCCCGTAAAAACAAAACAGCGGTTGACATGAGCGATTTCCAGGATGCAATTGACAGGGTGATTGGTGGCTTAGAGAAAAAGAACAAAATCATTTCTCCGGAAGAAAAAGAAATCATTGCATACCACGAAGCCGGTCACGCTATTTGTGGTTGGTATTTGGAGCATGCTTACCCATTATTAAAAGTAACCATCGTTCCAAGAGGTACGGCAGCATTGGGTTATGCGCAATACACACCTAAAGAGCAATACTTATATAATACGGATCAATTAATGGATCAGATTTGTATGACATTGGGCGGAAGGGCGAGTGAAGATATTTTCTTCGGAAAAATCAGCACTGGTGCCAGCAACGATTTACAACAGATTACCAAGATTGCTTATGGTATGATTACCATGTACGGCATGAATAATAAAGTAGGCAATGTAAGTTTCTACGATCCATCTCAGGAAAATTATTTTACCAAACCATACAGTGAAGAAACCGGTAAAATGATTGATGAAGAAGTGCGTAAACTGATTGCAGAAGCGTATGTGAAAACAGTGGCATTGCTTACGGAAAAAAGAGGCGATGTGGAATTGCTGGCACAGGAATTATTGAAGAAAGAAGTATTGTTCCAAAGTGATGTGGAAGCATTAATTGGCAAACGTCCTTTCGGCGAAAAGAAACTATTGGATGTTGATCCGAAAGATGCAGTAAGCGAACCACCGGCAACAACAATACCGGACGAATTAACTACTCCTCCTCAAATGTAAAAATAAGATGGGCGTATCTCCGGCAAAAGAAAATATTTTAAAGAAGATAAGGCAGGCACTGAGTCATCCGGTGCCTTTGCCTTTTGCACAAAGTGAAGGCACTACATCGGTATATAAACCGGCTGCAGATGAGCTGGAAGTAATCTTTGCAGAAGAATTTAGTAAGCTGCAGGGAAAGTTTGCATTTTGCATGGATGAAAAAGATATGCTGGTGCAGGTTACACAATTAATAGCCGAAAAACCCTGGACAAAAATTTATTGCAAAGAAGATAAATGGAACAGTCAATTTAGCAATACCATTAATTTAGAAAGCAGCGATGCGGCCATTACAGGCTGCGAATACCTGGTTGCAAGAACAGGTTCGATTGTAATGAGTGCTGCACAACAAAGCGGCCGCACCGTTAGCGTATATGCACCGGTACATATTTGCATTGCGTATGTTGACCAATTGGTGTATGATATAAAAGAAACACTGCAATTACTAAAAGAAAAATATGCTGGCAATATTCCTTCTCTGATAACATTTGCCACAGGGCCAAGCCGCACGGCGGATATTGAAAAGACATTGGTGGTGGGTGTGCATGGACCAAAAGAGGTTTATTTATTTTTGGTAGACAGGCCTGTAAATAAGCAGTAAACAAAAATGAATAGCTATTTTTGAAATAGCAAATTTTAATATCACGTATTCATTTAAGTTTCACATTGAATATTCCAGCTAATAAAAAATTATACTTCCTCTCCGACTTCCATCTCGGCTCACCGGATTTTGCATCCAGTCTTGCCCGGGAAAAAAAAATCGTTCAGTTTTTAGACGAAGCAAAAGCAGATGCAGCACAGATTTTCATCGTTGGTGATTTGTTTGATTTTTGGTACGAGTATAAACATGTAGTGCCAAGAGGATATACAAGAATATTAGGCAAGCTGGCAGAAATTACAGACAGCGGAATTCCCATACATTTTTTTGTAGGCAACCACGATATGTGGATACGCAATTATTTTCAGACCGAATTAAACATCCCTGTTTATTTTGAGCCAAAGACCTTTGAGTTTAATGGAAAGAAATTTTATATTGGTCATGGTGATGGTTTAGGCCCTGGTGATCATGGCTATAAATTTTTGAAAAAGATTTTCCGTAATAAAATTTGCCAATGGCTATTCGGTATTTTGCCTCCATCCATTGGTATTGGATTAGCCAATTATTTCTCCAATAAAAGCCGGCAGAAAGGCGGCGGAAAGCTGGAAGAATTTTATGGCGAAGAAAATGAATGGTTGATTATTTATTGCAAAGAAGTATTACAAAAAGAACATTTCGATTACTTCATTTTCGGGCATCGACATTTGCCAATCGATTTTGATTTAAAAAATGGTAGCCAATATATTAACTTAGGAGACTGGATCAACTACAATAGCTACGCAGAATTCAACGGCGAACAATTGCAATTGCTCTATTACAAAAAATGAAAGTATTAAAAATTATATTACTCCAATTGTGTCTTTGTACCTTGATGGCAAATGCTTTCGCTCAGGATTCTACATTCAAATTCAAAACAGTTATTCCCGGCGATTATTCCTATTTCACCATTGATAACCTGGATAATATTTACTTGCTCTCCAGCAACAATCAATTAAAAAAAGTAAATATCAACGGCGATTCCAACGGTGTGTTTAACGAAGTGCGGAAATATGGAAGCTTGTTTTCCATTGATGCTTCTAACCCGTTAAAAATACTATTGAACTATAAAGATTTTTCAACCATTGCCGAATTAGACAGGTTATTAAATGTACTCAACGTAATCGACCTGAGAAAGCAAGGCATCTTTAATGTAAATACTATTGCCACATCTTACGATAATAATATCTGGCTTTTTGACGAAGGAGAAAGCAAACTAAAAAAGATAGACGATAACGGAAATGTATTAGCTGAAACAGTTGATTTCAGGTCTTTATTCGATACCGTTCCATCGCCCACACAGATTATCGACCGTGATGGATTTGTTTATTTATACGATCCCAACAAAGGGTTTTATATTTTTGATTACTACGGGTCATTAAAAAATAAAATCCCTTTTTTACATTGGACAAATGTAGATGTAGTAGGCACAAGCATTTACGGCTTTAAGGATTCTATTCTGTATGAATACAAATTAGGTTCCTTAAACCTGGTACAATATAAGCTGCCACCGGTTTTCAAGCATTCAACCCAAATTAAAGTAGGTAACAATAAAGTGTATCTGCTGAAGGAAAACGGGATTGAAATTTTTTCTATAAAGTGAATGCATTAAGCAAGCCGCTGGTGAATTATTTCGACGGAGGTGAAAAAACAGAATGTCTTTTTTATGAAAGCTATCATAGACTGCAACAGTTTTTATTGTTCCTGCGAACGGGTGTTTAAGCCACATCTCGATCAGCATCCTGTTGTTGTATTGAGTAATAATGATGGTTGTATTATATCCAGAAGCGATGAGGCAAAAAAGTTAGGGGTGGAAATGGCAGGTCCTTATTTTAAGGCAAAGCCGATGATTGAAAAACACAATGTAGCCACTTTTTCTTCCAACTATAATTTGTATGGCGATTTAAGCTGGCGGGTAATGGAGACTTTACGGATGTTATTGGGTGAAGAAAATGTAGAAGTATATTCAGTAGATGAAGCATTTTTAGATTTGGATGGATATGAAGGAAGCGACTTTTATGAAGTGGCCATGAACATACGTTTAACTGTTGAACAATGGACAGGCATTAAAGTATCCGTTGGTGTGGCTCCTACAAAAGTGCTGTCGAAGCTTGCTAATAATTTGGCAAAGAAAAACAAACAAGCCACACAATGCGTGGTGGTATTGGATACAGAAGAAAAAATCAGTAAAGCATTGCAAACAACCCCTGTAAATGATATATGGGGAATTGGCGGGCAATATGCAGAAAAACTGCTGCAACTGCACGCTGTATTTACGGCATACGATCTCAGTAAAAAATCAGAAGAGTGGGCACATAAAAACCTCGGTGGCGTAACAGGTATCCGCTTGTTGAAAGAGTTGAAAGCAGAACCAACAATTGAGATGAAGGAAAAACTGGACAAGAAAAAAATGATTGCCACTACAAGGATGTTTGGGCATAATGTAAATAACATCAATGATATTAAAGAAGCCGTTGCTACTTATACATCCAAGGCCGCAGAAAAATTACGAAGGCAACAAAGTGCTGCTAATGTCATCAGCGTATTTATAGTAGCAAAGGAACAAAGCCATCAGGCTGCTTTTCATCGGGGCGAAAGCAAAAGCGCTTCTATAACACTTCCGTTGGCAACATCGGTAACCAACGAATTGATAAAGCCTGCACTACAACTGGTAGATAGATTATATCAGCACGGGCAATTTTATAAAAAAGCAGGCGTAATGCTTAGCGGTCTTGTTCCGGATGAAACCATACAAGCCAATTTATTTGTGGAGGAAAAGCAGAACAACAAACGATTATTAATGAGCATGGTTGATAATATAAACTTTGCAATGCGAAACGATATTATAAAGTATGCTGCTGCCGGTACAACAAGAGATTGGAAAATGCGGATGGAATTTAGAAGTCCAAGGTATACTACGAGGTGGAACGAATTAAGGGAAGTGCAATAAGTGACTAGTGAATGGTTAATTGTGAAATCTTACTGCACTTCACAATTAACCATTCACCATTCACACTTAGTATCTTGTTAATTGCTCTTTCAACAATTTACGGGCAAAATGTATCCTGCTTTTTATAGTGCCTAAAGGTTCTTTCAGCATCTGTGCAATTTCATGGTATTTATAACCTTCAAAATACAACAGGAACGGATGGCGAAAAATTTCGGGCAGTTTATGCATTGCTGCCTGGATATCTTTCATCCTTAAATTGGTTTCAGCCTCGTTGGCATGTGTAACCTGATTGTAATTCAGTAAAAAATCGTTGGGCGTATTGTCAAAAATAGTATGCTGTTTGGATTTACGACGGTAATTATTGATGAAAATATTACGCATAATCGTATATAACCATGCTTTCACATTAGTGCCTGCATTGTATTTGCTTTGGTTGGCTAATGCCCGGTACATGGTTTCCTGCAGTAAATCTTTTGCATCTTCTTTGTCGGCAGTAAATGTATTGGCAAAGGGTTTTAAAAACTCTGTATTATTCAACAATAACTGGTTAAATTCTATTGTGGACATAAAATATTGTTTAAAATTTGATACCATAAAGTTAAACAAAATAAATTGTTTTCCAACAAGATATTTTCAGTTCAGGAAGAGCTTATCAATCAATAACTTAGGTGGCAGCTAAAATAATACCACGCTATAGCTACGACGTATTAGACGAGTAAAGATTTTAAAACAGGTAAAATTCTTCTATAATTCAGCAACAAAGGCAGCTACTTCTGTAAAGGATTTCTTTAGACTGATGTGCGGGGGAAGTTTTTTCTTGTAAGATTGGGTAATAGTGCCGGAAATGATGAAGGTTTTATCGGAAAACCGGTGGCTGATATTTTTGATGAACTTATCAAAGCAAAAACCGGTGTAAAAGCAGGTAAGGTGGCTATATAAATAAGTGGGTTTTTTGCAATTGACCACATATTCCATATCATCAAACGAGATATTGGCGCCCAGGTAAATAGTGGTAATTCCTTTACGTTTCAATAAATAATTTGCGAAGAGAAGCCCCAACTCACGATGTTCATTTGCGGGAAGAAAAAGCAAAACAGAGGTATCTGTTTTTTTAAGTGACGTAACATTTTCAATACCGGCAATTAATTTGCGCCGGATGATATTGGTAACCAGTTGCTGCTGTGCCGGATTAATATTGTTAGCTCGCCACAGTAAAGCTACCCGTTCTAAAAAAGGAAAAATGATTTGTATAAAAGCCGCTTCCACACCGCGTTTGCTGATGCATTTATTGACGATGGTTTCCAATACATCCAAATCTAAGTCAACCGTATTTTCAATCAATTCATTGATAACACGTTCGTGTAAAGCTTCTGATTGTGTGAGAGAAAGAATGGTTTCTTTTATCGACTCCTCATTCATCTTATCAATATGCGATATCTTATATCCATATTTGTTGAGGAGGGCAATGTTTAATATCTTCTTTAATTCATCAATGCTATAGGTGCGGATATTGGTGCAGGTGCGGCAGGGTTTTATAAACTGATACCGCTGCTCCCATATACGGATGGTATGGGCTTTTATGCCCGAAAGGTTCTCCAGATCTTTTATAGTAAATGATTCCATCGTAAACGTATAGCAATATTACAACTGAAACTGCGTATTTGTTTAGCACAAATACGCAATTCAGTAATATAAAAAGATGAACGTTTTAGGTAAATGAAAAATTAAAATTTAACCCTTACGAAGAAATCCCTGTCGATATCAATGATTTCGGCTTTATCCTGCCAGCCCATTTTTGTTAATAGGGCAGTAAGGTCAGCTTTTGTATAATAATACAACGGGCAGTTTTTCATTTTATAACGCACTTTGCGCTGCCAGCCTAAAAAACCCCCGGCTTTGGGAAAGCTCATGAGCAATTCTTTGCTGATGTCTTTTTGCAGTTTTGCAAATACATCCAACGGAGTTTTTATATAATCAAAAAAACCAACCAATACACCGGCATCAAACTGTTGTGTAAACTGATGTTCAAGATATCCACTGTGGATATAAGATGCCTGACCGTTATCGATGAATTTTTTTGTTTTTTGTTTAGCCAGGTCTAACATGCCTTCAGCTATGTCAAGTCCTGTAACCTGTTTGCCCATATTTAACAGCGCATCGCAGTAAACACCGCCACCACAGCCAATATCGAGCACAGATTTTATTTCTGGTGCTGCAGAATATTTCAACACTAAATCATAGCGAAGGCGCATGGAGCGGCGAAAAAATTTGTCTAAGAATTTATCCCAAAGACCACGTTTTTTGGTATGGCCATAAATGCTGTCGAAGTCGGCAGCATATCCATGGAAAAAGGTTTCAACGTCATTTGTCTCAGTAAGTGTATAGTTTTTGCTGTTGTTCATTGTATTGTGAGCTTATAATATCTGATACATTGGTACATTCAAACTCGGAAAGCAAACGGGAAAATTTCTTTTCGGTTGAACTAAGGTTTACGTAATGGGTGAATTTTATGCGGCGTTGCAGGCCTGAAACTTTTGGCTGATCAACGTCTAATTCCCAGGGGTGGATGTAGAAAACACAATTGCGGTAAGCTAATATTTTTTCAAGCTTAGCTTTAAAATAACTATATGGTAGTAAGCGGAAATAACCGCCACCAACACCAAAATCCTGTCCGGCAACTTTAATCGTACTCATCGGAAATTCCGTTAAGCCATTTTCCAAATCATGGATTTTAGGATTGAATCCAGGCATGCCCGTACGTTTTGCATCGCCGGGAAAAATACTGGAATCATATACAAATCCTGCTTCCCGAATAATATCCAGTGCCCATAAACTTCTTTCATCAATCGAAAAATAAGGAGCACGGAAACCGGTATAAGTAATGCCGAATTGCTTTATTAATTGCTTGCATTTATAAAGCTCTTCCCTAAATTTATCGGGTGTTATTTTATATAAAAACGGATGGGAATAAGTGTGGCAACCAATTTCATGTCCTTCCTTAATTATTTCATCAATAAATTTAGGATGGTCTTCGATTGTTTTGCCCAACAAAAAATAGGTGGCTTTTACATTGTGTTTTTGAAAAAGCTCCAGCAATTTATAATGACCGATGTGTAAGCGTTTTTCAACAGTAGCCCATTTTTCCATTGGCATATCAATTCCTTGATACCAATCTTCAAAATCTACTGTAAGTGCAATTTTCATTTGTTTGTATTAGGTATTCCTATTATAAATTTCCCGTAATTGGGTTGCCATTAAACGCATATCCCAATTTTTTATCACGTGATTTCGGGCCAATTCACCAAAACGGATTCTTAAGGCTGGCTGCAAAATTAACTGTTCTGCGTAATATTCTAAAGAATCAATATCACCTTGTTTTACAATAAATCCTGTTTTTTCATGTTCTAACACTTCCGTTGCGCCTTCCACTTCAAACGTTACTACAGGTAATTGCAATAACGAAGCCTCTACAATCACTCTCGGCAGCCCTTCCCGTAACGAAGTAAACATAAACAGATTACTTATAGATAAAAACTTAGCCACATCCTGTTGATACCCCAGAAAGACTATACTATCAGGTAAAAGGTTCAAATTCAGGCAAAGTTTTTTACAATCATTCATCAATTCCCCTTCCCCAATTAATAATAATTTAAGATTGGGAAATTTTTTCTGCAATCGGGCAAAAGTTTCTATTGTATAACGTTGCGCTTTTGAAAAAGAAAACCGGCCAACGTTAATAATTACAATATCCTGCTCTTGAATACCTATAGATTCACGAAATTGCTTTTTTTCAGCATCTTTTGCAATCGCCTGCAATAAATAAGCATCAATATCAATGCCACTTCGTACTATTTCGTACGGAATATCCTTTCCGATGTTTTCTTTGTGATAAGCATCAATTGTATTATATCCTACAGAAATAATTAAATCAGCACAACGAATAGTGAGTTTTTCCAGCAGGATATAAAATTTTCTTTTTAAAGAACTCATCGGATCGTTGAATGTAACGCCGTGTAATCCATAAATAACATAGGGGCAACCTGCCAGCCATGCAGCCAGTTTAGTAATAAAACTTGCCTTTGTTTCGTGTGTATGCACTATATCGTACTTCTCTTTTTTTATAAGCTTATAATAAAACCAAAGTGCTTTAATATCTTTTACAGGAGAAATGGTATTAATTAAATCAGGGCAAATAATAATTTTTACTTCAGGAAGATGGGTAAATAAATCATCCTTAAAATCGGCTCCGCAACTCAGATGAAACTCAAATTCATCTTTTAGCCCTGCAATTGTATAATAGATATTTTTTTCAACACCGCCGCCAAGTACTAAGCGGGTAGTAGTATGTAAGATTTTCTTTTTTTTTGCAGAAGCCATCTGTTTTATTTATCGGTTCGTTTTTGCAAAGATATTTGTATGAGATTGTATTTTGAGCATTGCTTATTCGTGCCTTTTGTGGTATAAATAGTATTGTATGAAACAATGCAAAATCTTGAAGGCGCTTTTTGTTAAAAATTTTTCTTCCAAACTTCAAGGCAAAATAAACTCCATAACATCTTTGCTCTTTTTTCTGCAGATGCGTTTAATTGGTTGCTATGTAGCTTGTCCAGTAAATCTTTTTTTATAAACTGCCTGTTATAGGCATTATCCGAAAACACGGTATCAGAAATAATTTCCTTCAAATCATTTTCTACCCATTTTTTAAGAGGTATCTCAAATCCGCGTTTTGGTAAACGGGTAATATTTTCCGGCAAATATTTTTTTGCTAAGTGGCGGAGTATATATTTTGTTTGTGTGCCTTTGATTTTAAAAGCATCATTAACGGCGGGTGCAAATTCCAATAGTTCTTTACATAAGAACGGACTTCTGCCTTCTAAGGAATGCGCCATGGTGGCAATATCTATTTTAGGCAATAAAGCACCAGATAGCTGTATCTCAAAATCCAGCAGCATCATGGTTTTTAAACCCGATAGATGAAGTGATAGTATAGCTGAAAAATCTTTTTCGATAGCAGAAAAAGAATCGGGGTTAAAAATTAAATCTTGTTCAAATCCTTCAAAAATATCTACCGTGCTGCTAAGGTATTTGCCTACTCCGCTTTTCGTATTCAGGTCTATTAAGCGATACAGATAATTGTATTTGCTCATTTTCTTATTTGCCGGCGGCAATATTTTTTTTAACAGCGCCGATGCATTGTTAACAGCGCCTGAGCTATTGAAAAAATTATATTTTGCAAAAGGAACATACCTGCGATAACCTGCAAATAATTCATCTGCTCCATCTCCATTTAAAATTACTGTTACATGTTCCCGGGCAGCTTTGCTTACATAATAACTCGGAATGGCAGAACTGTCGAAAAATGGTTCGCCATAATTTGTTAGTATTTTTTCGATATCGTTTTTAAGGCTATCGAAATTGATATTGATTTCGGTATGATTTGTATGGTATTTTTCTGCAACCTGCCTTGCATACGGAGCTTCGTTAAACTGGCCGTCAAAACTGACTGTAAATGTTTTTAATGCAGGTTTATGTTTTGCGGCAATGGCCGTAACCAGGCCGCTGTCTATACCGCCGCTCAAAAAAGTACCTACTTCCAAATCAGAAGAATCTAATCTTCGATTAACCGCTGCCGTTAGTGATTCATCTATATGTTGTTCAGCATCTTTAAAAGAATAATTATTTTCTTTTTTATAAAAATCAGTAATGTTCCACCATTTTTTGTATTCAATCTTTGTGGAGGATAAGTCAATAATTGCCCATTCGCCATTGCCTAATTCGCGGATATTGTTGTACGGAGTTTGTTGGCGGTAAAAACTTCCTAACCGGAGATATACTTCTATGGATTGTTCATTAATATCCAGCGGCAATTGTTTTTTTAATGCATTCAGTTCGCTTGCAAAAACAAGCGTTTCGTTTTTATGGTAGATATAAAGAGGTTTCTTGCCTGCCCTGTCTCTGGCCAGGTATAATTTGTTTTCCTGTTTATCTACTAACGCAAAGGCAAACATGCCATCAAAATCATGCAGTCCGGCAATGCCTTTATTTTGAAAATGGTAAAGAATGGTTTCAGTATCAGAAGATGTTTTGCAGTTATTATACGAATATTTTTTACGAATATCCAGGTGATTGTATATTTCACCATTGAAGATGATGCAATACCTGTCTTCTAAAAACATTGGTTGCCTGCCGCCGGCAATATCTTGTATAGATAACCGAAAGTGATGAAATTCCAGGTTATTATAATTAAAGTGGCTCTGCTCATCCGGTCCGCGATGAAACAGCGATTGATATAGTTTGGATGTATCAATTTTAAAGTTTACAGAACCGGCAATACCACACATAGGAAACACGCTTTAATGTGGGCAAAATAACTGCATATTATCCAATACCGAAGGATATTTTGAATAAATTTGCCGCACACCGTCTTAAAAGATAAATTAAAAATTGTTTCTGAGGTAAATTAAAAATGGGTATAACAGACCTTATATTATTTCCAATATACGTTTATATTTTTCATCGCATTTTTTCCAGAAAAAGAAAGAAAATAAATAACCCATTGTTGGAAAAGTATCACCGGCAGGCTTTTTGGTTAAGAGTTTTTAGTACGGTTGCTTTTACTGTTTTCTGTTTATACATTTCTCCCAGCGATTCGAATGCTATTTATTTTCCGGAAGGAGTTAATTTGGCTCATTTGGCATTAAAGGATCCAACCAATTTAAAATGGTTTTTTCTTCCGGCCGCTCAGTATGATACAAGCCTTATTGCTACAGATGCCTTTCCGGGTTATTTTGGAAGTGAGGCTAATTTTTTTGTGATGCGGTTAGTGGGATTTTTTGCCTTCTTTTCTTTTGGTAGCTATATCGTTATTAACTTGTTTTTTTCCATGCTGGCATTTACCGGATTATGGAGATTGTACCTGTTTTTTTATGAGCAGTATCCGCACCTGCATAAAAAATTAGCCATTGCAATTCTTTTTCTTCCAACCTTAATATTTTGGTCGTCTGGTATATTAAAAGATTCTATTTGTATCGGTATGCTTGGATGGTTAACCTATTCATCCTTTACTGTTTTTTATAAACGGAAGAGTGTATTTAAGAATACAATTATTGCCTTTATTGCAGCTTTTGTATTATTATTAGTAAAGGGATATATCCTGTATGCATATATTCCGTTTTTTCTTTTATTTCTTGTATTAAAAAATATTGGGAAAATAAAAAACATTGTATTTAGAATTCTGGTATTGATTATGCTGGTTCTTGTAAGTGTTGGTGGCTTTATCATTGTGAGCAACCGATTGCAGAGTGAAATGGGGTTTTTTGCAATTGATAAGCTGGCGGAAAGTGTAGGAACCCAACAAACAAACTATATTAATATGGCCGATTTGGCCGGATCTTCTTTTTCGCTGGGTGTAGAATATGATGGCTCTGTAACAAGTCTGGTAAAGATGGCACCAGCGGCAGTTGTTGCTACACTTTTTCGCCCCTTTCTTTGGGAATCTAAAAAGCTTTCTACTTTATTATCATCCTTAGAAAGCCTGGCGATTATGATGCTTACTTTATACGTGTTTTTTAAGGCGGGGCCTGCAAATTTTATTTTTATTTTATTCAGGGATCCGATGGTTTTATTTTGTTTTTCTTTTTCGGTCGTATTTGCGCTTTTTGTAGGGGCTACTACATTAAATTTTGGAACGCTGGTGCGGTACAAAATTCCTTGCCTGCCATTTTATGTGATAGCTTTATTCTTAATTCTGGATATTTATAATAAAAAGAAGAAATCTAAGCGTCCACCGTCTTCCGTTGTGGTGTAAGTAAGGATGCTATTACAGCAACAATCCCACGAATAAAATGCATAGCTGAATCCCGAAACGGATTGGTAAGATTATTTTTTAGTTGCTCTGCTATTAATTGCGGTGTAGCATAAAAATTATTGGCAAAGGCATCTAAAGCCGGCCAAAAAAGAAAACGTATTTTTTTGAGTTTGTCTGTTTTTTGATACACCAATACTGCAGCAGCCATTGCCAATAAAAAACCGCAATAGTTAAACCATGCTGCTAATTTTGTGGTATATTTAGCTTTACTTACGCATAGCCGGTTGCGGACGCAGAAATACATTTTCCAATCTGTTTTATAATTCCAATCTTGTTTATACGTTGGTGCGGTTACTGAAGGATGATAATAAATATTGCCTGCAACCGTACAAACGGGGATATTGTTTTTACGTGTAATGCGGTAATAATATTCTGCTTCATAACCACTCAAAAATAATTTTTGTTGCGGGATGCCTACCCGTTCTATTATATTCCGGTGAATCATAATCCCATTTAACGGGTAACCGATTCCATGAATCAGGCGGGCAGTTATTGCATCCATTGTACCACAGTTATTTATTTGTTGCCCAAATTTTTTCCGATCCGAAATATTTAATTGTACACTGTTGTACAAACAAAGTCTGCCACTATCTGCTTCCAGCATTTTTTCTAAAGCGTCTTCTTTTGGATAGCTACTATCTTCCATACACCATATCCAGGAGTAACCTTTTTTATAAGCCCATTCAATACCTGCTACAAAACCTTGCGGGTCTTTATCACCTGTTGGGAATATGTAAAAAGAATCATTGGATGATGCCCATTGAGCTGTATCATTGTTTCTTTCGTTACTTACAATCAGTATTGCATCCGGTGTACGACTTTGGTTTTTTAAAGCTGCAACGCAACGGGATAATAGTGGAAGACGGTTGGCAGTAACAACCACGGCTATTACTTTCTCCATAGGGGATGATATTAGAAGTTTAATATTGGACTACTTCTACTTAACGAAATGGTGCCGTGCTTATTGCTTTGCGTAATTAATATTTTTTATAATAAGTTAGCAGGGAAGCAGGTTTAGCTAACTGACTTAAGGATATCCAGGTAAACAGGAGCAGTTACATCAATTGAATAATTATCCATAACATTAATGCGGCCTGCCATACCGATAGTTTTTCGAAGTTCGGGCGAATCCATCAGGCGTGTTATTTTTTCTAACCACTCTTCCGGTGTTTTAACTAAAAAACCGGTTTCGCCATCCCGGATAATGCGGTAATTGGCACCAATAGCAGTAGCCACAACGGGCACGCCTACAGCCATATATTGCAAGGCTTTTAAACCACTTTTTCCTAATACAAAATCAGAATCCAGCGGTAAGGGATAAAGGCCGATATCGAATTTTTGCAACGTAGGAATTTCAATTGCTTCTGACCAGGGCAGCGCTTCTACCTCTATTCCATCTATGTTGAAATGCGCATCGCCCATTACAATTAACCTGAATGGTTTTCTTTTATTCAGTTCTACCAATACATCTTTTAATAAGTATAAAAATGGAGAAGTACTATGGCTGCCGCTCCAGCCCAATACAGGCTTATGATTATTTTGATACGTATTTACCGGCTGATAAGTAGTAGTATTAATTGTAGAGGATATATCAGTAACCTTGTTGTTGTATTTTAAGGCCACATCGGTTAGATAAGGTGTGCATGTAATTACATGCTTTGCTTTCTTCATTAAAAAAAATGGCTTGCTTCTTCCTTTTATCCAGTTGATATAAGGATTGGCCTTGCTTTCTGATTTAATAAAAATAGCATCATCAATATCGTATATGATGTTTGGGTTAGAGAAGGCATATAAGCTTTCTAAAAAAGGGAAACCCAATGGTGTTACCCATAAATGAATATATACCAAATCATATTTACGGATGGAGAACAACAATAAAACCCGGCGAAAATATCCTTGTATAATGCCCGCAATTTTTTTTAAAAGATGTCCTTGTTTATATAAAATGGCTTGTGCTTTATCGCTGTAAAATGGTTGTACATCAATCGTAAAACCATTGCTGCGCCAATGATGAAAGTATTGTTCAAACTTCAGTCGTTGTGATGGCGCAGTGTTTTCCGGGTATGGGCAAATAACCAGTATATTTTTTTTATCAGACATTCTTTAAGCCGATGCTTCCCGTTTATGTAGTGTATTAATGTAGGACGTGTTAAAGATATTTCTTTTTAAGAAACGGGGTTTATTAACCTAATATTTTTTTATACGCTTCGCTGTATTTGATCAGCGCTTTATCCAGGCTGTAATATTCAATAGCGCCTTCTCTTATTTTTTTCGCATCAAAATGATCGCCTGCTTTTATGCGTTCGATGATTTCTGCAAAAGCTATATCCGAAAAATCTTTTACAATATAACCCGAATTATATTTTGTAATGATGGCATCTACATCACCAATGCCGGGGGCCGTTATTACCGGGATGCCCATGGCCATAATTTCGCCATGTTTGGTTGGCGAAGAAGATATTTTAGAATAGCATTGCTTAATAAAAAACAAGGAATAGTTGCTCAACGACAGGAGAGCCGGTATTTCATGCCGCTTTCCTTTTTTTACAATTAATTTATCTGCGTTCAAACCGGCTTTGGCTGCAGCTTCTGCAAGTATGGAATGACTGTTGGGCGATATAAATAAAAATTTAGCAGAAGGGATTTTATCGCTCAATAATTTGCAAAAGTGCATCATTTCATTGGTAAGGTACCAGCCACCGATAGAGCCTAAATAACTTATTACAAAATCACCTTCCTTAATTGAAAGCTCCGCTTGTAATTTTTGCTTCAGGCCTTCATCTATTTTATCGGGATTAAATAAATCAATATCTACACTGCACGGAATTATTTTTATAGGTAAAGGCTGGTTAAGGATTTGCGGCCAACGATGTATTTCTTCTTCTGCTTTAGTGGTAAGGCAAATATTATAAGCAGCATTGTTCATGCATTCAATTTCCCGTTTTTTAAAATAGGTATAGATAAATTTATAAACGGGATTCTTAATATTCCACATTCCTCCATCCACTCTTTCATCTGCCCAAAAACCACGGATATCATTAAGGTAAGGAATACCATATTTTTTATTAAGCCAAAATGAAACCAACGGTGCAAAGCTGTTACGGTTATGCACCATATCAAACGAATATTTTAAATGCAGTCTTTTTGCCGCCTGCTTCAGCCTGAAAAAATCATAGGCAGAGGAAAGTACCGGAGGGTTTTTATGATAGGGGATAGGCTCCCATTTTATATTATATGGCTTTAGCAGCGATAGTACATATTCCTTGTTGGCTGCATACTGTTGTGGCTTTTCGCAACTTAAAATAGTAAAATCATAACCCTGTTTTGTAAGGCCGCCCAGGTAAGGGATTACCTGGCTTTGGCCCAAGGGGTCTGTCATTCCATCGTATGATATAAAAAGTATTCGTTTATTTTTATCCGGCATTTTTACTACTACAAAGAAGCATTGCGGTTTTCTTCCAGCCACCAATGGAGTACAATAATTAACCAAAGACGATTGTATAGATAATCCTGCCCTTCTTCATATTGCTTTTTAAGGGTTTTTACTGCGCCGAAATTAACAACATTGTGCCGTTCAACCACTTCTTTGGAGGTATATTTATCGAGTAAGTATTTTAAATCTGTTTTCAGCCATTTGCTAAGCGGGATACTGAAGCCCCATTTAGGGCGCTCAAAAATAGTTTTTGGCAGATAATCATACAGCACCTCTTTTAAAAGGTACTTCATCGTGCCATTATTTATTTTAAGGCTTTCATCTAAATTATATGCAAACTCTACAAGGCGAAAATCCAATAAAGGCACCCTGCTTTCCAGCGAATATTGCATGCTGGCCCTGTCCACTTTTACTAATAAATCATCTTTTAAATAATAATTAAAATCCCAAAATGATTGTCTTTCTATGGCAGATAATTTTCTCGCCATAACCGGTAATTGGTTTATCGGGTCAAAATCAAATTGAGGGTTTATTAATAAAGCGCTTATTTCCTGCTCTCTAAAAAAATATTGCTCCTGTGAAAAAATATGACTGATTTGATTTTGCTTTTTTTGGTAAGCAAACATATTGCCTGCACGCCTGTATTTATTCGGCATGAATTGAGAAGCTGCAAACAAAGGTTTACGGTATAATGTTGTTAAAGGATTGGATAAACGTTTTGCCCAATTGTACATTCCGTAACCATGAAACAATTCATCGCCGCCATCGCCACTAAGTGCCACAGTAACATATTGTTTGGCAAGATGGCTTACTAGCATAGTAGGGAAAGCAGAAGAATCGGCAAAAGGCTCATCATATGCAGGTATCAATTTATCTACCAAACTCATTACCTCTTTTTCCTTTACTTTAAACTCATGATGTTCGGTTTGAAGTTGCTGTGCTACCGCCTGTGAAAATTTGGATTCATTAAATTTTCCATCATCAATTGCTATGCTGAATGTTTTTACTTTATTGCTGCCAGAAATGTTTGCGGCAATAGCTGTAACCAAACTGCTATCAACACCGCCACTTAAAAAAGTACCAATGGGTACATCGCTTATCAGTTGTTTTGCTACTGAATCAAATAATAGATCGTTTAATTCTTTTTTGGCAATTGCCTTATCCTTAAGAGTAGCAGGCTTTAGAGCATCTTCCAGTTTCCAGAAAGACCTTATATGTTGTTGTAAGTCTTTAAATGAACCGGTTGTTTTTATCTGTATAAAATTAGCAGCAGGGAATTTATATGTGTTGGTATAAATAGTAAGCGGCTGTGGAATAAAACCCAAGTGCAGAAAATAAGGGATGGCTGTGGCATTAACACCCATCTTCTCACGCATGATTGATTTAATTGCTTTTAACTCGGATGCAAAAACAAAATTTTGATCATCGAAGTAATAAAATAACGGTTTGATACCAACATGATCCCTACAAAGTGTGAGTATATTTTCCTGTATGTCAAAAATGGCAAATGTAAACATGCCATTTAGTTTTGAAAACGAAGCAGTTCCTTCCTGCACAAATAATTCAAGAATAACTTCTGTATCGCTTTTTGTTTTAAGGAAGATGCCTTTATTATTTAATTGTTGTGTTAACTCTTTAAAATTATATATCTCCCCGTTAAATATAATACAGTATCTGCCATTTGCAGAAAACATTGGCTGATTTGCCGAAGAAGATAAATCGATAATGGATAGGCGCCTGTGCGCAAGACCAACCTTATTGTCAGGAGAATAATAAAACCCTTCAGCATCGGGCCCCCGATAGTGAAGAAGGTTGCTTGCAGCTTTCAATTGTGTTGAAGCAATTGAATTATTTAAAGAGATATATCCTGCTATTCCGCACATGGATTAAGTTTAGGCTGCTTGCTACATTTAACTAATAACCTGAAGAATGGTATGTAATATTTGTTGCCGAATATTACTTTCAATTTTTGTATTACATACAAATCTTGTTTTTTTTTCATGAAAACTCGTTAAGTATTCGTTATTATAAATTAAGGTATTGAGTTATACTGAAACAACAAAATTAATTCCTGATGTGCTTAAGTAATTTTCAATCCAAATTTTATTCAAAAATCAAGTTTAGATTATTCGCAATCTCAGCAAAAGTTTTTTTGAAAAAATCAATTTCATGCGAATAGGGATCAGTAATTCCTTCTTTATTCAGTAAAAATATTTTATTAGCGGGGATATTAAGCAAACATAGGTCAGTAAAATTAATTTTATCCATAATAATAAATAACTCTGTATCGCTGATTGCTTTTTGAGTGAGATATTTAGAACGATGTGTATCAAGATTAATACCCCATTGCGCAGCAGCTTCTATTGCATTAACAGGCGAAAGACGGTTTTCTTCAAATACAGTACCATAACTTGTTACGGTATAATTTGTATGCATTTTTTTTACATAATATTCTGCAAAAGCACTTCTGTTAATATTGCCTTTACAGATAAATGCAATGTTGAGGCCTGGATGAATTTTTTGTTTTGTAATAACATTGATAGATGGAAGGAAAAAACGCCGTTTTATTTTTCCGGATAATTTTTTTAATTGTTCGTTAGCAGTAGCGGCAATAAAAGCTATTCTAAATCGAAAATCTTTAAAAGGATTGTCCTCTATTAATTGATTTTTTTGCACTACATTTTTCAGGTTCCATAACCATTTAAAAAATACCTTTATTGATTTGGATTGAATAACCCAAATTGCTTCATTAAATAAATTGCGGGCATATACGGGTGATTCAAAATTAAATTTCTTTAGAGGTTCATTCTTAAATAAAACCGTAACCATATCTGCCGGTAAATTGCAGCCTGCAAATATTCCCAACTCAATAGAGCCCCAACTTCTCCCATTAATTTCCATGATGTAAGGCTCATTGTTTACAATGCGGTATTCTATCATGGCAATGCCCGTCCAGCCGATTGCAGCAATTAATTTTTTTGAATAAGCCTCCAGGTTATATTGTGTTGGATTGATTGTTTTGCGATAAGTGCTTTGTCCGCCACCCCAGGCTTCGTTAATGCGTTCATGTGCGTAAGCGTTTAATACTTCTCCGTTTACGGATAAAAAATTATATCCAACGCCATATCCATCCTGCAATATTTCCTGTACCATTACCGGTACTGTTTCAATTTTTTCTCTGATAAAATCAATCAACTGTTCTTTTGTATTGATTTTTTTTACGGTGTACGAAAAAATTTTTCCATTGCTGTAAACCTTGGATGAAACGGGTTTTGCAATGCAGGGAAATTGAATGTTTGCCGTATTTAAGTCGCTAAGTTTTTGAATAAGGGTAGAATTGGGAGAAGGTATGCCCAGTTGCTTACATTGGCTTAATAAAGCAGCTTTATCCCGGCAAAAAATATGTGTGGATGCTTTGTTTACGAAAAGCAGTTTGGTGAAGGCAGCGATGCTTTCGTAAAATTGAAAACATATTGTAAGTGCTACATCATTTACAGGAACAGTACAATCAAATTTATTTTTTTGTAAAAAAGCCAGTATTTCTATAACAGCCTTATCTGTTTCTTTTTCGAATGAAGCAGTAACAGTAACAAAATGATTTACAAAACGACTGAATTGTATTGGATGTGGCGCATCATTAAGCACAGTAACCTTATAGCCTTTTTTGCTGTATGATTTGGCTAAACTATATGCCGCTCTTTCATTGGCGCCTACTAATAAAATGGTCATTTTTTGATTTTGGCTATAATACCTTTGGCAACATTATGAAAATTTTCTGTTTTTAAAATATTTTCATGAAAACCGGTATAAGCCACAAGAACCCTTGGCAGGATAAAATCATTGTATTGTTTGGTAGGTACCAGCTTTTCATCCACGGTTAATATATGTTTGTAACCTGCGCTTTTACACTGGTTAATTACACCGTGGTTATAGTTGCCATTGGGAAGCGCAAAAATATCAATCGTACGTCCCGTTCTTTCTTCAATATTTTTTTTAGAATCCAATATTTCTTTTTGCAGTCTGATGCTATCACCGATATTCGACAAGGTTATATGCGATACCGAGTGTGAACCCAGCTCTATATCAAAATTTTCCAATGCATATTGCAGGTCGCTCCAGCTAAGCATGGGAGTTGGCAGTATAGAAAATGGAAGGCTGTTTTGCAGTTCTGTTATAAAATTTTCTACGTATGCTTCATCTTTTGTAAAAAGGAAAGTAAATAGTTGAAGGCCATAATTAAAAATACTTTTATCATCAAAGGCCGTTATTTCCAATACATCTTCTTTATCCAGCGAAATTGTACAACGATGTTTATGAAGTGCAATTTCTTTTAATAAATTATTTTTCCTTTCTGTCCATATTTGGAAATTGTTGTCAAGGCATTTCGTTACTACATTTAAATTAGCGGCAAAACCATAGTGTTTTAAACGGGGCAATGCATTTACCAAAAAATCTGTGTAACCATCATCAAATGATAAAATAAGCGCAGGTTTTGAGCCAGTGAACGTGCCTATTGATGCAATATTAATTACCTGATATCTTTTGTTGATATATTGAAGTAACCGTTCAAAGTTTTTTATTGTTAATGCCGGAAAACAAGGAGAGTATTCATCACTGATTCTGTGTAAACACAGGATAGTAACTAATTTATTCCTATGCTTATAGTAACGTAATGTATGGGCAATACCCAAATAATATAAAAAACGAGCAATAGATTGGTTCATGATTTCTGTGATTTTTCAGGAACGGATTCCTTCAAAACCTTCATTTGACGTGAAATTACAAAAATACTGGCGTGGTTGTAACGGGTGGGGGCAAATTATTAAGTTAAAAGCGGGTTATTTGCAATTTGTTGTATATCGAAAATAGTTTTTGTATATACATACTCTTGGTGTAGTGCTGTTTTGCTATTTGCATTCCTTTTTCAGACAGCATATTCAAATCATAATCTTTATTAATGATTTCTTTTATTCGTGCAACAAATGTTTGTTTATCGACAATATCGAAAAACAGTGCATTGCCAAATGTTTCTGCTTTTAATCCCGGTAAGGTTGATAATAATAAAGGAAGGCCTAGTGTCATTGCTTCGATTACAGCAACGCTGCAACCCTCGCTTTTAGACGACATAACATAGATGTCGTAATTTAATAGAAGCTCATTTATATCATAACCCCTTCCTTTAAAAGTAACGGGTAACTGGTTTTCATCAATGATTTTTTGCAAACTGCTTAATTCCCCCTGGTCTGTTCCGTATATGTCTAATGTTACAGGATAATCTTTTAAGTATTTAAAAGCTTCAATAAGGTATCCATAATTTTTGATGGGCTTAATATTCCCTATGGCTACTAATTTCAGTTTATCTAATCCGTTGTAATTTTTTGCCGGAAAAATTGTTTCAAAAAATATATCCTCTACGCAATTGGGTAGTACAAAACTGTGCTGCATTTTTTTAATATGCAATTCATAATCTTCCAGTAAATGTTCCGATACTACCATGATGGAATGATAAGGACGAACGGTACTTTTCTCCAGAAAGGTCCAAAGCCGGCTCTTGCTAAAAATATCATAGCTCTGCAAACTATGTACAGTAAATAAGCAAGGTATAGAAGCAGGGCAGGCGATACGTGCAATGATGTTACTATAAAAAAGATGTGCATGTACCAGCACAGGATTATGCTTTTTAATAATCCTTGTTAATTTGTATATACATTTTGGTATCGAAAAATTATTGGTAAAATCGAGGCAATATTTTTCTTTGCAGGCAATAATGGCATTTTTATCAAAAACTTCTTTATCTATCAGCGTTACCAATATTACATTATACCGTTCATTAATAGCAGGCAAAAGCCCCATTAATAATCGTTCTGCTCCGCCAAGCCCCAGGTCGTTAATTACTATTACAATATTTTTTTTATCCATGAGGAGCTTAAATTTTATTCCCCTTAAATTTTCGTTTTATAAATTTTTTTGCCCGTTGCAGATAATCCTTTTTATAATAGGCCAATAGTTTTTCATAATCCGCTGCAATTGCCGGCAGTTCTTTATTCATAAAGCGTTGGCGTTCTTTCCGGTTTTCAGTAATTGAAACAGTGCTGGTTCCATCTGGTTCTAATTCGGCTATAATATTATCTATATAAAAACTGGTGGCGTTATGCCGCACTACACACAGCATTAAATGGCAACTATCCGCTACTATTTTGTACGAAGTATCATACAACCCTGCTTTTGCAAATAGCTCCTTTTTTAAAAACAAAGCCTGATGGCAAATGCCGTATGTAAGAATATTGAATATGCTTAAAGGGAAAGGATTGTACCTGATGGTTTTATTAACAATGGCATTGCCATAAATAATATCGTATTGATTGCCTGATAATGCTTCTGCAAATGTTGCCAGTACAGTTGTAGTTGCAAACGAATCGCCTGAGTTTAAAAACAACAAATAATTACCCGAAGCTTTTTGTATGCCCTTGTTCATGGCATCATAAATGCCTTTGTCTTTCTCCGATACCCACCAGGTTAGTTTAGCTTGTTGTTCACGGATGATGTCTGTACTGCCATCTGTAGAACCTCCATCTATTATTATATATTCATAATTGGAAACTGTTTGCTTGATAACAGTTTCTATCGTACGTGCCAACCCCTCCTTATTATTATAATTAATGGTGATAATACTTATAAAAGGTTGGCTCATGAATATTTCTGAAATTTAAAATGCAGAATAACTTCTAAGATAATAAGACAAACGGACTTATTGAATAATGCCACAAATTACTAAAAAATTGCCGGGGCATCGATTATTAAAATTTATTGATGGTTTCAATTACTCTGTAAACTTCTTCTTTTGTTGTTGCAAAGGAAATTGGCAAACTTAATGTTGTTGCATGTATTTCTTCCGAAATGGGAAACGCTTCGTTCCAAAGATGTTTATAAGCTTCTTGCCTGTTAGGAGCAAGCGGGTAATGTATTTCTGTGGCAATATTATTTTCGGCTAAATAAGTTTTTAATTCATCTCTATGTTTAGAGCGGACATTAAAAATATGATATACATCGAAATAATCCTTTTCTACTTTGGGAAGAATAAATTTTGATTTGTCTAAGTTGTCCATATATATTTTTGCCAGCATTCTTTTATGCTCCGTAATAGTATCCAGCGACTGCAGTTTTATATTCAAAAAAATGGCCTGAATTTCATCAAGTCGGGAATTGATACCGATATACTGGTTGTAGTATTTTTTTTCTGAACCATAGTTTCTCAGAGCTTTTAGCTTTTTAGAAATTTCTTCATCTTTTGTTAGTATGGCACCGGCATCACCAAGCGCTCCCAGGTTTTTTGTAGGATAAAAGCTAAAGGCGCCTATATCTCCCCATGTTCCTGACAGGGTGTTATTACAGCTAGCTCCGTGCGATTGTGCGCAGTCTTCAATTACTTTTAAATTATGAGCTTCAGCAAGTTGCATTATGCTGCTCATGTCACAACATTTTCCATATAAATGGACAGGAAGAATGGCTACTGTTTTTTTCGTAATCTTATGCTCTATCAACTTTGCGTCGATATTGTAGGTATCAAGCTGCGGTTCTACCAGTACAGGTTTTAAGCCACACTGTACAATACTTAAAATAGTAGCGATATATGTATTGGAAGGAACAATTACCTCACTGCCGGGGGTAAAATCAAATACACGTAAGCCAAGTATTAAAGCATCTAATCCATTTGCCAGGCCTATACAATGATTTGACTTATTGTATAAAGCAAAAGCAGTTTCAAATTGCTTTACATTTTCGCCAAGGATATACCATCCCTTTTTATAAAAATCCTGTAGTTTATCTTGAAAAGAAGGAATAAAACCTTCGTTTAATTTACTGAGGTTTTCATATGCTATGGGGCTGTTATTTATAAGGCTCATAAATATAATCTTTCGGGTCAAAATGCTCGGAGGCAAGCACTAATAATATTGCATCCGGTGTAAAATTATGCATGGTATGATAATCTTCCGGCTGCAGAAACAGGCATTTGTTGGGTGAGTTTAATATAAAACTATTCTTCTCTACGCCGTTGTCGTTACTAATAATGCAGGAACCTGCTATACAAATAACAGCCTGTATCGTTTTATGATGCCGGTGTCCACCTCTTACAGAGTCGTCAACATTATAAATGTAAAACACACGCCTGATATCAAAAGGGATATTTTTTTCCAATACGGATAAAGAACCCCTGGAATCTGTAAATGTTTGTATTTCTATAAGATTAGCCATAAAATGCAAGTGAAATCTTTTTTAACGCTCTTTCAAAAAAGTTTGAAAATTTAAAGTATATAATTTTTTTATCGGAGAGCTTTAAAAATAATGAATTCTCGCTACGCAATCTTTCTTTTATTTTTTTTGGTGCACCCCAGCGTATATATTCATTTTTAAAATCCCCGATTTTTTCTGCCTGCTTATTCAGCTCTATCCAATAATTTAAATAAAGGGTAGATATACTTTTTTGATGCTTAACAGAATAAGAACAAAGACTGTTTGAAGCCCATTTTTGGGTGATAATTTTGAAATTATGAAAATGATAAAATATAAGGCGTTTATCATTCGAGTAAAATTCGTTATCGTTAACTGTAAATTTGTAGCTGCCCAAATTCCACACTGCCAGACCACTTACATCGTCATTTAATGCTTTTACGGCACCTGGATATAAGTGTTCCCAATTGTCTAAATATTTTTGATCTGCAAATCTGCCGTTTTCTTCATCCGGTTTATCGTAGCACCATTCTATACATTGATCTTTCCAATGTTGCAAACATTCTTTGCCCGTAGCATTGTTTTTAAAAATCTGAAAACTGACATTATACAATCCCCACTTGGCGTAATGTTGAACTGCTTTGTAAAACTTATGTGGCGTTATAATTATGGAATAGTTTTTTAAATTATCAAACAATGGCTCCGGAGATGAATAGAAAACAATATCCGCATCCAATGTGCAGATGTGAGGCAGGTTAAATGTATTTAAAATATATAAAGGAAGGCAAGGGCTCAGCGTAAAATAGTATTCTATTAAAGACCGGTTACTCTTTGCAACTTTTAAAGCAGCATCATTCTCTTCTACATCCTGTAACCTAAGCAAATTAATTTGCGGATAACTGTTTTTGTTTTCAACAAAATAGCTGAATGAAAAATCATCTAAGCAAAGTATATACAATTCAAAATCGATACAATACTTTTTAAGAGAATCGTACAGTACTAATCCTTTTGGAAGATAGTTTTTATCGAAGAGCGTAGAAAAATATAGTTTGCCTGAAGAACTGTCCATTATGATAATTTAAACATTAAAAAACGCCATGTGGCTTCTTTGTTTTCGTACTCCATTTTTAAATTGAGATAATCGATTGTATCGGCCAGTAATTTATATTTTAGTTCGAATGCATTTTTTAGCCTGGATGAATTTAATAACCAACACGGATAACTGGCACGATAGATTTTTTCGGGAACATTTTGCACCGTTAATATATCCTTTCCTGCATCAATGCATACCGTTCGGTCTAAGAGTATATACGGAATTTTTAGTTGTATGAATTTTTCAATCCACCAATAAGGTTCTTCCAGGTAATTGATTACGCTTGCCAATAACAAAACGTTTGGTGTATGTTTTTCCAGACAAGCTTCGATAGTATGATAAAATTTTAGTTGACCGTCTTCAAAATATTTTTTACCGCAATCTACAAAATGGGGCTGCTCTACAATACACCATTCCAGGTTCTTTACACCCGAAAGGAAATCTTTGTTTTGATAAAAAGAACTTCCCAGGCTTCCTCCAAAATCCAATACACAAAGTTTTCCATCATTTTCTAAAGCTGCTTTTTGCAACCCGGCTAATAAGGCCCAGCTATATTGAATTTCATCAAACAATACAGAATCCCGTTCATAAACAGCTTCTCCATTTTTTACTTTCAGCAATGCGGTTTTACATTTTTCCAGAATTAAAGCACTGTCATATCCTGTACATTTTTCCTGAGCTTCCTTCCAGCTTTTATAATTGCCAGACCACATATTGTTTTTCTGCTGCCTTAATTGATTTATTATAATTTTAGAAGTACGTATCGTTTTTTCCGGCAAAATCTTTTTCAGCATATTTTTTAAATGCATGGCAGTTCCGTTTTTTGCAGGATATAATTTTTCGTATTCTTTAAAAAACCAATCACTTTCTTCTACCGGTATTTTTTGTAACTCAATTTTCTGTTGAGTTCTTTGTTTTAAATAAGCATCTGTACTATGTGTGCCACTGCCATCTAACCCAATATTGGTAACTAAAGAACGTACGGGGTGCAGGCAATATTTGTTTTTTAAAAATAAAGAGGCATGCCATCGTATTGCCCAGGAATTGTTTTTTCCACTTATCTGCTCTTTCAGCATTTCTACAAATGGATGTGTCCCATTTCTTTCAAAACTATAGGTTTGCTTTTTTGCAGTAAGTTCTGTCAGTAATTTTTTTCCATCCGGTTCAAATAATTGCCAGGCTCTTTTCCAGGTTGCCCACCCCCAGCAATCGGCTCCCCTTAAAAAAAAAGTTGTTGCATTTGTACTATTAGCATCCAATGAATAATTCCATGCATGAATACATCCAACAGCTTCTTCAGTTTCATATAATGCAAGGGCATCATTCATGTATTTTAAAAACCCGGGAGATGGTACAATGTCATCTTCTAAAACAATTACTTTTCCTTTCTTGTTTACAATCTCAGAAACACCTGTTATTATTGAATTCGCTAATCCTCTATTATTTTGTTGCTCAACTACCGTTACTGTTTTAAACCTGTTTTCAGCTCTAACGATATTTCTTACTTCTGCAATATTTTTTTTCCCCTCTAAGGTTGCATCTGTTTTTTCTCCATCGCAATAAATCCAGAGCTCACTATCAATAGCCTCTGCATTTATTGCCAAAGCATTCAATACCTGTTTGGTGTGATAAGGCCTGTTGTAAACAAAAAGTACTATAGGTGCATATCTGTTTTCCATTAAGTATTTACTTTTATAAAATTAACAAGAAACTAAAGGGAGGTACAATACCTGTACGTTTCGGTTGCAATTATAGTGGTTGATTTATTGCCTGCATAAGTGGCAGTGTATATAGGAACTTGTTTTTCCCGGAGAAGATCGAGTATGGCTTTAATGGTGTCTTTTTCGCCAACTCTATCGGAATCGTCAAATAGTATTATGAACTGACTATTTGTTGTTGCATTTTTATTTAACAAATCCACAATATCATACCGTGAGTATCTGTCACTTCCAAAGGGACCATCTACTATATATAAATCAAAATCGCCTTTTATTTTTTCGTTGAATCCGTCGTAGCAATTGGATGAATGCCCGTTTACCTGGCTTATCTTTAAAGGGCAGTGAATGATCTCAGCTCTTTCGGATAATTTAAAATTACGGTTAAAAGCATCAATCCAATCCTGGTTTTGTTCTACAACGATATGCGTACTTTTAAGCAGGTGATTTTCTAAATATGCTGTTATGAATTTGCTTGATTCTCCCAACCCTAAATCCAGGATTCTTTGAGGCATATAATCATGCAAAATTCGATTCAGGAGATAGAAGAAACCATAGTTACCTGCCCATCTGCCAACATTTAATGGTAATTGTTCTAAAAAAGTCCTTCCTCTGATACTATCGTGATATATGTTTGCCCACTCAATTTCGTTTGTCTGCTTAATCAGTTTATTTAATGATTCTTCACTCGTAAATGTCTTTTTTATCTTAGTATTTATATAGTTTGTTAGTTTATTCATTACCCTAAATTATTATACTATTTTATATTTCAGCAAAATATTACCTTGATTTGCAGGAACCAATTTGCCGGTATTATAATAATCCTTTTCTTTTATGGTAAAAGCCAGTACAGATTCCAACCAGTCTGCAACTTCATTGTTTATTTCGGAGTAAATATTACAGGTGTAATCGCCGGGGCCAAATGGAAGGTTTTGTATAACAAATTCAATCGAATCATTGGCAGCTAAATTAAAATCATTCTCTATTGTTTTAGTTGATAGCCATCCCACCCGGTCGCCAAAATGATTGTTTATTCCAATGTCGATCTTGTAGCTATTTAATGGAACTTCCTGTTTGTACTTATACGAAAGTTTAATTCTTAAGCTTTTAAAGGTTTCAGCTTGCTGCTCATCTGTTTCTATTCCTTCAATTAATCCATCGGTAAAAAAAAGGCTTTTATTTCCTTTTCTTGTTATTATATCAGACAGCTTTTTATTTTCGATATGCTGCCGCGATACGTAATAAGAAATAATGTCTGATGTATTACCGGCATTTACTAAACTTCCGTTTTGTAAAAGAATCGATTTTTTACATAAATTTTCAATTGCCGCCATATTATGGCTCACAAATAATACGGTTCTTCCATCGCCTTTACTCACTTCGCCCATTTTTCCCAGGCATTTTTTTTGAAATTCCGCATCCCCAACTGCCAACACTTCATCTACCACTAATATCTCACTTTCCAGATGTGCTGCTACTGCAAAAGCTAAACGTACATACATTCCACTGCTATAGCGTTTTACGGGAGTATCTAAAAATCTTTCTACTCCGCTAAAATCAACTATTTCATCAAATTTCCTTTTAATTTCAGCCCTGCTCATTCCAAGGATAGCTCCATTCAAATAAATATTTTCTCTTCCGGTTAATTCAGGATGAAATCCTGTTCCCACTTCTAACAGGCTGGCTATTCTTCCATTCAATGTTATTTTTCCTTTGGTGGGTTCAGTAATCCTGCTTAATATTTTCAGCAATGTACTTTTACCAGCGCCATTACGTCCGATAACTCCAAGCGTATCGCCCTGGTTTATTTCAAAGCTTACATCTTTTAATGCCCAAAATTCTTCCACTACCTGATCGCCCATTAATTGTTTGCCGCCAATGGTATCTTTTATACCTTTTGCAAAGTTCTTTGCTTTGTTAGCAACCACATCTCTCAACGCTACATACCCTTTTTCACGCTCATGGCCAATGAGGTAGCTTTTGCCCAGGTTCTCTACTTTTATTATTGCGTTACTCATTTTCTTAAATAATATCTGCAAATGTTTTTTCGGTCTTTCTAAAATAGTAAATGCCAAATGCCAACATAAACAATGTTATAATCAATGATATGATGATGCTGATTGTTGTGTTCTTTGTAAAAGGGGCACCTGTAATGCACCATCTAAAACCATCTATCACGCCAACCATCGGGTTTAAATCGTATAGCAGCCGCCACTTTGCAGGGATAACATTACTGCTAAACCCTACCGGCGAAACATATAATCCAAATTGAACTATAAATGGAATGATATACCTGAAATCTCTGTATTTTACGTTAACTGCCGTTAAGTAAAGCCCCAGGCTAAACGATGTTAAGAAAACAAAGATTAAAAAAACAGGTAGTAATAAAATTTGTATTGGAGGCACGAAATGATAAAAAAACATCAGTCCAAAAAGGATAACGAACGAGATTAAAAAATCTACAAAGCTTGCTATTACAGCACTTGCAGGTATAATAAGGCGAGGGAAATATACTTTTGAAATTAAGGTATTGTTGTTTACAAGGCTATTGCTGCTCTCCGTTAAAGCGGTTGAAAAAAACTGCCAGGGCAGCATAGCTGTATATACTAATATGGCATAATTAGTAGTACCATCGGTTGGCAACTTTGCAATTTTGCTGAATATAACTGTAAATACCAACATGGTAAGCAAGGGTCTTACTACGCTCCACAGCACGCCAATAACAGTTTGTTTGTAGCGAACTTTTACATCCCGCCATGCCAATATGTAAAATAACTCCCGGTAGCGCCAAAGATCTTTCCAGTAATTTTTTTCTGTACGTCCCGGTTCTATTATTAATTGCATAACACCTTTGTGTAATTTTGAAATGATTTTTATTATAGCCTGTTACGGATAAAGGCTACACAATAAATATAAATAAGGCAATATGCTACGTATAAATTCTCTGGCCTTTTAGTTAAGTGACAATCTTTTTTAAGTATTCACCATAACCGCTTTTCTTTAAACTTTCAGCCAGTGCTAACAGTTGCTCTTTATTGATATAGCCCATTCGGTAGGCGATTTCTTCCAGGCATCCTATTTTTAATCCCTGTCTTTTTTCAATTACCCGTACATATTCGGTAGCATCGCTTAATGAATCAAAGGTACCGGTATCCAGCCAAGCAAAACCACGATCCAATACACCTACTTTTAATTTGTTTTTGTGAAGGTAAATTTCATTTACCGTGGTAATTTCATATTCGCCCCGATGGCTTGGTTTTATATTTTTTGCTATTTCCACTACATCGTTATCATAAAAATATAATCCCGGAACAGCATAATTGCTTTTTGGTTTGGTTGGTTTTTCTTCAATACTGATTGCATTTAACCCAGCATCAAACTCAACCACACCATAACGCTCCGGATCACTTACAGGATAAGCAAATATTACAGCACCATCCGGATCAGCGGATGATTGCAATAGTTTGCTGAACCCGCTTCCGTAAAAAATATTATCGCCCAAAACCAATGCTACACTGTCTTTCCCAATAAATTTTTCGCCTATTACAAAAGCCTGCGCCAAACCATTTGGTACTTCCTGTTTAGCGTATTCAATATTGCAACCCCATTGTGATCCATCACCTAATAATCGTATAAATTGAGATTGATCATCCGGAGTAGTAATGACTAATATTTCTTTTATGCCAGCTAACATTAAAGTGCTAAGCGGATAATAGATCATTGGCTTATCATAAATAGGCATCAATTGTTTGCTGATACCCATTGTGATAGGATATAACCTTGTGCCGGAGCCGCCTGCGAGAATAATTCCTTTCATTTATGAAGCGTTTAATCTTGTTTAAATAGTTTAAAATTGTTGAATTAGCCTTTCTTATCTCTGGCAGATTGGCTATTTCGCAAATTGTTAATTTTTATAGATAATGGTTGGATTTTATTTCGCATACTTAACAATTCTTCTTCTACAATAAACCCCAAATCAAATGCTATAATAAGATGATTCAAAATTTCCATTAAACTCCCGTAAGTGATGGATGAAAAATGGGCTTGCTCTTTTGCGGAAAACCTTGAAGTTCCTTCCGCTATGTTTGCTCCTATAGATACGGAGGCTCTTCTAAGTTGATTCGTTAAGCCGAATTTTTCTGATTCGGGAAATTTTTCTGTAAGCTTATATATCGCCGTAGTTAATTTCCTTGCATCTTGCCATACTTCTAATTTTTCAAAACCAAATTGATACATTTATTAAAGAATTGGTTTTTTTATACTCTAAACAATGTTCAACAATATTCAACGCTTATCATATTGTTGTTGATAATAATTTTGGTAATTGCCACTGGTAACATGTTGCAGCCATTCCTGATTATTCAAGTACCAATCAATTGTTTTGGATATGCCTTCTTCAAATTGCAAGGATGGCAACCAGCCCAGTTCATTTTTTAATTTAGTAGCATCAATTGCATAACGCAAATCATGTCCGGCTCTGTCTTTCACGTACGTAATTAGTTTTTCTGACTCGCCTTTTTCCCGGCCTAATTTAGTATCCATCTGGCGGCATAGTTCTTTCACTAAGTCGATATTTGTCCATTCGTTATGGCCGCCAATATTATAGGTTTCGCCAACTTTCCCATTATGATAAATAACATCAATAGCACGTACATGATCTTCCACATATAACCAATCCCGTACATTTTCGCCTTTACCGTAAATAGGCAACGGTTTATTATTAATGATATTATGGATGCAAAGTGGAATTAATTTTTCAGGAAAATGAAAGGGGCCATAATTATTGGAACAATTGGAAATTTTTATCGGCAAATGAAAAGTATGGTAATACGAACGTACCAAATGATCAGATGATGCTTTGGAAGCAGAATAAGGACTGCGTGGATCATAAGCAGTTTCTTCTGTAAAAAATCCTTCAGCGCCTAAAGAACCATACACTTCATCGGTAGAAATATGATAAAATGTTTTATTGCTGAAATCGTTTTTCCAATATTCCTTTGCTGTTTGCAATAATGCTCCGGTACCCAATACATTGGTAGTTACAAATGCCAGGGGATCCGTTATGGAACGATCTACATGGCTTTCTGCAGCACAATGCAATACGCCGGTGAACTGATGTTCTTCAAATAGCTTACGTAATAATTCAATATCGGTGATATCGCCTTTTACAAAATGATAATTGGGTTTATTTTCTATGTCTTTCAGGTTTTCAAGATTACCTGCGTATGTTAATTTATCAATGTTTACAATCTTGTATTGAGGATATTTGGTAACAAATAATCGGGTAAGATGAGACCCTATAAAACCGGCTCCTCCCGTAATTAAAATGCAATTGGACATTCGTATGTAGCTTTTTTGTAAAAATAGTTAAAAACAAGGGGCAAATTTAAAGGTATTTTGCTATAAGTATGGAAGGCGGGTAAACAGATAAAATGGATTTCCGGTTATTCGGTAAATAATGACAAAAACCTGGTTTTATTTGCAATTACACTATAATTTTCTTCAATTTTCTTTCTTCCATTCAATCCCATTTGCTTTCTTAGTGCTTCATCCGATAGCAGTTTTTCCAGGGCATTTACCCATTGCTGCTGGGTTTTGCATAAAAAACCGTTTTCAGCCTCATCCACAATTTGCTCATTTACACCAATGGGCGATGCGGCAACCGGTATGCCTAATGATAAAAACTGGATTAATTTGAAGCCGTTTTTCCCTTTCGAAAATTCATCATTATCCAGCGGCATAATGCCGATATTGATGGTAAGCAGGTCTTCAATTTCGGTAGCCAGCTTCCATTCAATAAATTTGAATCCTTTTAGCGGAAGATTGGGATTTTGGTCGGCAATTACTAAAAAATCGAAATCGTATTTTTTCTCCAACTCTTTTAAAGCAGGCACAATTTCATCCAGGTAATGCAGGGTAGAAAAAGAACCTGTCCAGCCAATAACTACTTTTTCAGTCTTTTGTTCTTTAATAATATTGTGCCTGTTAATGGTATCAACACAGGTTGGGTTTATAACTACATTGCTGTTGTATTGTATAGCATAATTATGTAAATAGCTATTGCCTACCGAAACTTTATAAGCCCAACGGCAGTTGTTTTTTACTTTCCAGAATGCTTTTGCAAACTTGCCCCAGGAGTTATTGTCTGATATCTGCGGAATCCAGATGGCATCATCAAAATCGTAGATTATTTTCTTTTTAAAGATGTGTGTATAAATCCATTCAAATACAGGAGGCCCAATAGGTGCGGCTTCCCGAAGGATAAATACATAATCATACCGGTGAATTATAGTGAGTGATTGAAGCCTTCTGAAAAAGCCTTTTATTACCGCAGCAATTTTATGCCCTATAAATCCTTTTTTGTATAAGATGCTTCTGGCATAATAATCCCAGAAAAAAATAGTGTAGTATTCAAATCCTTTTTCCTTCAGTTCCTTTTCATAAACCTCTATCCTGAACCTTTCGGATGGATATATTTTTTTGGGGAAAGGAACTACAAAAAGAATTTTTTTCATCAAGATCTTGCTATAACTGATGGGCTATTGTTATTTTTTTCAAAGATAACAGAATAAATATGGTTTAGAAGAAGGCGGGCTATTATGGCAATTTATTACAATCCTTCCATAGTGGTAACCACACTAATAGTTTTTGCTAAAATGCTGAAATCAAGTTTTACGGAATAGTGATTGATATAATATAAATCGTATTCCAGTTTTTCCAGGTTTTGTTCTGGTGTGGCAGACGGTTTATTTACCTGAGCAAGACCGGTAATGCCCGGTTTTACGATATGCCGGTATTGGTATGAATTACTTACTTTATTATATTGTTCTACAATATCTACTCTTTCCGGCCTTGGTCCAATCCAGCTCATATCGCCCTTTAATACATTAAATACCTGTGGCAATTCATCAATTTTAAGTTTGCGTAATAGTAGTCCGGGTTTAGTAATCCTGCTGTCATTTCTTTTGGTATGATCCAGGTATCCTTCCGGGCAATGCACCATCGTACGGATTTTATAGATAGTAAAGATTTTCCCGTTCAGGCCCACCCGTTTTTGTTTAAAAATAGTAGGTCCGCCCGAGCTAAGCCATGTAACTAAACAACCCAATATTATCAAGGGTAAGCTTAATGGCAAAAGCAGCAGACTGAAGAGGATATCAATAATCCTTTTTAGCAACAGCTTAAATACAGGTATTCTTTTTACCGGAGGGTAAGTATAGTTTGCAACCATAATCCTTTTCGCTATGTCTGTAAAAAAAGTTTGGTAGAATTATCTCATAAAGGATTATAAGTAAGAAAATGGTGCAGCTAAGATACAGCTTTTGGTTAAATTAATGCTAATATTAAAACTAATTTAAAACGGATAAACCTCTATATTTGCCCTATCCAATGCACCATCGTTTATTAATTTATTCCGTTATATCATTGCTGCTTAGCGTATGTATGCAGTTCATAGTTATTCGGTTATCTATCAAACGGGGCATTTTCATCGACCACCACGAATCGGACCTTCCTCAAAAATTTCATCAAAAACCAACGCCCCGTGTAGGTGGACTGGGCATTTTTATATCCTGTTTATTATTTGTATTTACCAGTAAAGTGGGCATTCTTTTATTAATTGCTGCACTTCCGGCTTTTTTAGCAGGTGTATTTGAAGATTTGTACTTAAATCTTAGTCCTAATAAAAGGCTGTTGATTATGATAGCCTCGGGTATTTTACCCGCTGTATTATTAAATGCAGTGGTAACTAATTTTGGTATATTCAATGCCAATTATTCATTGGGGGTTTTTATCAGTTTTGTGGCTATTATCGGGCTCATCAATGGTGCCAATATGATTGATGGCTTTAATGGGTTACTTGGTATTACCAGTATTATTATTTTTGGGTCGTTTGCATATATGGCCTATCATTTTTATGACTATGATTTATTGTTTATAAATGCAATAATAATCACAGCCACACTGGGTTTTATTCTTTTTAATTACCCCACGGGAGCTATTTTTATGGGAGATGGCGGAGCTTATTTAATAGGTTTTTTGATGGCAGTTATAGCTATGCTTCTTTCAGTACGGCATTCCGAAATCAGCCCGTTTTTTGTATTGGTATGTATTCTGTATCCAACTACGGAGGTGATTTTTTCTTTTATACGTAAAGGAATTATACATAATGCCTCACCCTTTCAACCAGACAGGAATCATTTGCATATGTTGATAAACAGGTATATCGTTAAAAAGAACAATTCAAAAACGATCTTAGTATTAGCTCCGGTAATTTTGATTTTCAACCTGCTGGCAATTTGTAATTACGGCAATCAATCCATTTTGATTTTGCTGGTTATTGCCTTTGTTGTTTTTTATGTAGTAAGTTATTATTTCCTGCTAAGGCACCAGCAAAAAGTAGAAAAAACAAAAGGCCATTTTATTTCTATTGTACTAAACAAATTGCGAAGGACACGAAAATAATTTTTGTTTTGGCATATATAGTATTCAACCTAATTTTACGCTTTAATAATAAAGGAGTCTTCCAATAGCGTGAACGCCCCTTTCTTCAATAAAAATAAGCTATCGATCCTTCTATACTTTTAGATTTATTATTCTTTTAAAAATACAAATAGATGGTTATTGTTTTTTCAGGAAACTGTGGCAGAAGCTTATATCATTTTAGATTGGCGGCAGTAAAAAAAGTGCAGGAATTAGGCTATACTGTAAAAGCCGTTTTGCCTGAAGATGAATACATTGAAAGAATAAAAGCTGAAGGAGTAGAAGTAATCCTTATTAAAGAAATGCAACCTTCCGGTACTAATCCGATACAGGATTATAAATTGTATAAGGAATACCTGCAACTCTATGCCTCTCTTAACCCCTCCCTTATTTTTGAATATACCATCAAGCCGCATATTTACAGCACCCTGGCAGCTAAAAAATTAAATATTCCCTGTATTGCAATAGTATCAGGCCTGGGCTTCACTTTTACGCATAAAGGCATAATTTCAATATTGGCACAAAAGTTTTATCGGTTTGCACTAAGGAAAACCAATCAGGTTTGGTTTTCAAATAATGAAGACAAATTACTATTTGAAGCAAAAGGATTTGTAAACCCGGCGAACGCTGTTTTATTAAACGGCGAAGGGATTGATACGGATTATTATGCCTTTGCTCCGATAGATAATTCAAAGCGTTCATTTATTCTTATAGGCAGGCTTTTATTTGATAAAGGAGTAGAAGTATATTATAAAGCCGCAGCTATCCTTAAACGTAAATACCCCGAAGTATCTTTTAAAATACTCGGTTTTACCAATGATGAGGATCCCAGATCAGTTTCATCCAAACAATTAAATGATTGGGCAGCATCGGGTGCCATTGATTATTTAGGTTCTACAATGGATGTAAAACCTTTTATTAAAGATAGTAGTTGTGTTGTGCTTCCTTCTTTTTATAAAGAGGGAATGTCAACAGCTTTAATGGAAGCAGCTTCTATGGGACGCCCATTAATTGCTACCAATATTGCCGGCTGCAAAGAGTTAATTACTAATAACGAAACCGGCTATATATGCGAACCGAAAAATGTAAATGATTT
>Ga0206858_1046_pt1 | contig 37872 bp, 30 predicted proteins | sample Alteio_BWOrgCont_46_FD_152622 | JGI IMG/M metagenome (GOLD analysis project Ga0206858, IMG submission 152622) | Enriched cells from forest soil in Barre Woods Harvard Forest LTER site, Petersham, Massachusetts, United States -... | ecosystem: Environmental > Terrestrial > Soil > Temperate forest >... | reverse complement strand
AACGCCGGTATGCAATGTTACATAGGCATAATTGTCATCCGCAATTACGGGGTCGCAGGCCCTGCCATGGGTAAATTCTCCAAGAGATACAGGATGTGGCGGATCTGTAACATCGTACATAAATACACCAATTGAGGAACCTAAAAATAATTTGCCTTCAAACGGATAAATAGTTTCCAGGTCGTATCCTGCAAAAAAACTGGAATCCAATTTTGGTGTAGCGGCATTCGTAATATCAACAATGCCCAGCGTATGCATTTCTGTAATAGCATATAAATGATTACTCATTAAAACCATTGCTGCCATTGAGCCTGCAGTACCTGTTGAAGATGCAGCCGCAAATGTTTGAACATTGGCAGGACAAAAATCGCAAGCAGGATAATATTGCCCTGTAACTACAGTAATATCTTTTTGTATCCAGTCTACTGCTATTTCATCTTCGGTTATTGCTATGTGATTGTTTACAAAAACACGGCCGGTAAAAAAATCACTTAAGGTATTAGTTAGTATAGCATGGCGGGGATTTGTAATGTCGATTGCAAGTAAATCGCTGTACATATCGGCATACAGTATATTGCCTTTAACAGCGATATCAAGATTGCCGGGAATAGAAAGAAACGCAATTTGTACGGGATGTGAACGGTTGCTGTTGTCGATAATATGGATGCCTTTGTTTACATCATTTAAATAAATATAATTGCCATTGATGTAAATTTTTCCGGTATGTTCAATCGGTTCAGTTGCAAGGCCGTTAAGGCCGGCTAATACTACAGCTCTTGTTTTATATACTGGCGTATAAATGCTATATGTTTTTGTATTCGGATTATTTTGTTTTCGGCAGGATGTAAATAATAATAGCAAAAGGCCCGCTGCAAAAAACAATGTTGCAATTGGTTGGTTATGTCTTTTCATGCAATCCATTTTCAGTGCTGACAACCAAAGAAGGAATACCGTTGCATAATCAGAAGATAAAAATTGGGGGAGTTCGTTATTAAGTTTAAAATAAGGTTTGTACACCATGTGCAAATTTCCCTTCGTGCTCCAATAGCCATTTCTTTCGCCACAAATCGCCGCCATAGCCAATCAGGTCGCCATTGCTGCCAATTACCCGGTGGCAGGGAACGGCAATATTAATATGATTGTTGCCATTGGCTGTGCCCGCAGCCCTTATTACTTTAGCATCTCCAAGGCGTTTGCTTAGTTCAAGATAGCTGATGGTTTTGCCGTAAGGGATATTGGTGAGTTCTTTCCATACTTTTTGCTGAAAAGGTGTGCCTGTTTGTTCTGTATTGAAGGAGAACTCTTTTCTATCACCCGAAAAATATTCATCCAGTTCTTTAATACATTGTATAATTGCCGGAGACTGTGGGGTATTAAATTTTATTGCATCTTCATTCACTTTACTGCCTTTCCATGAATTTACATAGAGAATAGCTGCAATAGAATCGGCATTGCCGCTGATTTCGAGTATGCCAATGGGCGACTGATAGTATATAGTTTCGGTATTCATATGTATTCTCACCAAATTTACATCGATTTATTTTGGGCTATTGCATAAAATGCGATTTCTTTGGCCCTGAATCAATTTTTACATGAGTACCATTAAGAGCGAAGGGCGGTTTATTGAGAAAGCAATGAGTGCAATAGCAGATCCATGCCGGCTATCCATCATTGAAGAGATTAGCCGTAGGGGAGAAGTTTGCTGCAGCGATGTGCAGGAACTTACCGGTCTTTCGCAACCTACCTGTTCGCACCATATTAAACTATTGTCTGAAAGTGAATTGATTGAATGCAGGAAAGAAGGACGAAACCATTTCTTTGCATTGAATAAAAACAACTTTAAAAAAGTAAACAGCTTTTTGGAAAGATTTGTACAGGACTAGTTTGTGTTATGTTATTTCACGCAAAGACGCAACGGAAACGAAGGCACAACGGTTTAATTAATCGCTACGATTTCTACTACAGCATCTAAATTTAATGGACCATAAATGTGAGGGAATTCTTCATTAATAGAAGGTGCCAGTTCATATTTTAAGGGAGCCGTTAGTTTGCTTTCATCAATATGCAATAACAATAAATCTGCCTGATTTTTATAATAACGGTTTAGTACACCTTGTACCTGCTCTTCCTTACTGGTATGTATAAAGCCTTCCCTGGCTAATGAATCTGCTTCATAAAAACCTTGTGCCAATGCGGCTTTCCAGTTACTGTCGGTAACTACATGATAAATCATTCGTCGAGCATTTTAGCCAGTGAAATTAATTCGAGCATCTTATAGCGGTTGCGGTCATTATCAAAACATTTTGCTAATTCTTCTATCAGGTAGCTGATAACACGTTTGTTGCTTAATGGCCTGAAATAAGATGCAGTGGGAGGCACAGATATCCGTTTAAAATAATTCTCTACATCTTTATGCGAATACATTTGTCCGTTTAGCGGATCGATATAAAAATTTATTTTCTCCGATGCATGTCCTCCCGGATTCATGATTTCATGATGCGGATCGAAGTATGCAAGGATAAATTGTTTTGGGATGTTAATAGCTTTTACCGGTATATCCAGCAATTCACAAAGGATTAAATAAATGATTCCGTTGCTGATGGCATTGCCTTTTTTTGTTTCAAGAGTTTTATTAATTAGAAATTCTTCGGGTTGTGTATAGCCTATTTCTACGCCACGCATTTTGTAATAGTTGTATAAAATACTGGTCATTACATTTACCTGCTCAAGCGGTGTCAAATAATTATTCAGTTCAAGCCAGATGTTGCGGCGTAGTTTTTCCAACTCCTGCAATACTTGTGTGGAGTTCATTTCAGGGTAATGGTATTGAGCCGTTAATAAAGAGCCTTGCAGCAATTCATTGCTGCCGTCTTTCCAATGGCTAAAGTCTTCTGTTAAATCCCTGAAATGTAATTTATGGATGATGCTCTCAATACGTTCCTGAATTTCTTCATTGGTAGTATTTTCCCAAAGATGTTCCAGGTTTGGGATGATGCCCTTGCCAAAAGAGATAATCTTATCGCTGATGGTAGTGTAAATCTCTTCATCAGGATCATCTATCAAATGGAATAAGGCTGTTATTTCTTTGTTTTCTACCAAGTAAGTGTTTATTTGATTATGAATTTCGTTAATCAGGATAATATAATGCTGTTAAAATTTTCCACAAGAGTTAGTAAGTGTGTTTGTATTTGTGTGAATGATGATTTATTTGAGCAGCGTGATAGGTATAGTTTGTGGAGAAACGGATAGCCTTTTGTATTTTTTTTGTGTGCTAAAGAAGCAGCCCCATTGCATGTTTCTCCCTTAGGGTGTGGTAGAAAAATCTATATAAAAATAAGGGGCTGAAAATTTTCTGCCCCTTATTTTTATAATCTTATAATCTTATAATCAATAACGTCTTATTGTTTTATAAGCGTTAATTGTGTATTAACCGTATAGCCTTTAAGGGTTACATAATATATGCCCCCCGCAAGGTTTGCTACATTTAGCGGTACAATATTATTGCCTGCATTTAAGGCCGTACTGCCTTGTTGCAATATTCTTCCTGCATTGTCGATAATACGATATTCAATTGCCTGCGCTTTATCTATCGTAATATTAATGGCAGCTTTATTAGTGGCAGGGTTAGGGTATATAGAGGCTGTAACGGACATGCCATTGCTATGGAGTTGCATAATACTGCTATAGCTGAAGCTGCCATCCTTGCCTATTTGTTTAATACGATAAAACATTGTGCCGTTTATGATTGTATTATCGGTAAAGCTATAGCTGTTTTCTCCATTGCTTATGCTGGCTACCGTTCCTGTTGTATCATAGCTGTATCCATTGGTTGATTTTTCTATTTGATAAGCAGCTACATTAAATTCCTGCACTTTCCAGTTGATAACGGGCTGGTTGTTGTTATTTAGTTCGGCTGTATTAGTCATCCAGCGTACAGGCAGTAAAATGCTTGGAGTGGTAACAAAAAATCCACCAAATCCGCTAACCGAAAAGCTTACTTCCCAACGGTTTGCAACACTATTCCATACAATATTATCAGCGCCGGGAGAAATGGTGATATTGCTATAGAAATAGCTGCCCGGTAATCCGGACTGCGGGTTGGTAGTGAATTCAACAATGCGTAGGTTGTTGATACCTATAGCATCATTTTTACCGGTAGGCAAGGGCATTGCTCCGGTTGCATTATATGCATCAAAATCGGCTTGTGTAAAGTATAAGGTAATGGTAGCGGTAGCTATACCAGCGTTGTTTGCCGGTGTTATCTGATAATGACGGGGCGCATAAAATTGACTCATATAATGGATTGGTTTGTCTTCAATCCATACATACGCAGTAGTGCTGCCGCTTACAGGGCTGATATCGTTGGAAGCTACTTTAGCTATCAGGCTATCGCAATTTACCGTGTAAAAAGCAATACTGTTGGCAGCTTGTATAATTGTAGCCGAATCGTTTGTTGATACTTTTACCGGTATTTGGGTTTGTCCACTGTATTCGTATGCTCCCATATCAATAGCATCTACGTAGCGGTCTTGCCCTGATAAATCTGTTAGCCCTACGTATTGGCTGATACCGCTGGTATCTCCTATATTAATAACCGGGCTACAAGGCGATAATTGAAGGTTGCCCGCCGGAGCATTTACAAACTTAGGGTCTGTGCTGCCATCTAAATTATGGTTGGTTGGGTCAGCAGCACTGCCTTGTACCAGACTGTAAGTAATGGTAGCAGTATTGTTACCATTGTCGTCCTCTACATCTATTGCATCTATTATACAGTTTTTAATAATAGGGAAGCTTTTGTCAAAGCCTGTTATGCTCCCGGCATTATTACCATAAAAGCTACAGTTGTTGATGTGTGGTGAAGAAGAAGAGATTATATATATAGCACCTCCGCTGATTTTTGCCGAATTATTAAAGAAGCTACAATTGGTAATGGATGGAGAAGAGTTTTCATTATATATAGCACCGCCGTAGCCTGAACTTGTTGCATTATTATAAAAACTGCAATTGGAAATAGTTGGTGAGCTGTAATAATTAGATATGCCTCCGCCGCCAAAGTCTGCTTTATTAGTGTAAAAGCTACAGTTGGTAATAGTGGGAGATGAGTATGTGTTATTTATGCCTCCTCCGTAATTAGAATATATATTTCCACCTGTTATAATAAAACCATTTAGCACTGCAGCAGCAGATAAATTATTGGAGCTGTTATCAATCACACTGCTGCCGTTGCCTGATAATATGCTGCTGTCACTTTTGTTGCTGCCAAATATCCGTTGCGACAAATTGCTTTCAGTACCACTAAAGCTGCCGTAAATTTTTACACCTTCTTTCATTTTAAGAGACTGTCCGCTTACGGGTTGATAAGTACCGTTCAATACAAAAACACTATCGCCGGAAGTACTTGAATTTATCATGGCTTGCAAATTACCGGCAACAGACCAACTACTACCATTGCCTGTACCTCCCGGCTTTACATAGCGGGTAGTTTGTGCAGAACCTGTGATAGCGGGCATTAATAATACAAAGAGTAAAAATATTATTACTGCAGAGGTTGGTGAATGTTTTTTCATGGTATTGATATTGGCTTGTGTATGTTATTGCTCTAATTTTTTTCAGAACTACGTATAGCTCATGAATGAATCATGAGGCTCATTTTAATTAAATAACGATGGAGTAGGTTACAAGGTGCTTATTATAAGGTTATCCGTATAATAACTAACTGATTAATTGCCAGATTTGATTGCAGGAAAAAGTATAAGGAGAGTTATAAAATAACAAAGCAATATTATATTGCTGTACACTGAACGCAATTTCAACAAAGTTATTGCGAGCATGTGCCTGATTTCTGATTTTTTATCGAAACATAGTCCAAATAAAAAGCACAACACCAATAACGATGTTGTGCTTTTATAATAAATGATTTGTTATTTATTTCTTTATTGCTTTCTTTCTGGCAACTTTTTTTGGAGGGTTTGCTTTCAATTCTTCAATAATAGCTTTTACTTCTTCGATAGTAAGGTCGGCTACTTTTTCCTGCTGCTCTTTATTTAATTTATAATTACGTAAGCCTTGTTTAATATAAGGACCATAAGGACCACGAAGCAATTGTATTTTTTCTTTTTCAAAAACCTTAATCGTGCGTTCGTCTTTTGCTTTGCGTTTTTCAGCAATCATTGGCCCTACTTCTTCCAGTTCTACGGTGTATGGATCCATTTCTTTGTTCAATGAATAAAACTTTTTATCATGCGCAGCATACGGACCAAAGCGACCAATGTTTACGGTTACATCCTCACCTTCAAACTTGCCAAGGTTGCGTGGCAACTTGAACAAGTCCATTGCTTCTTCCAGAGATATGGTTTCAATACTTTGTGTAGCTTTTAACTTTGCAAAGCGGGGCTTTTCTTCATCATCCTGACTGCCGATTTGGACCATCGGGCCATAACGGCCCATTCTTGCAGAGATTGGCTTGCCGCTTACATCAACGCCTAATAAACGTTCGCCTTTGGCACGTTCGGCTGTTTCCAATGTATGTTCTACACCGGTATGGAAAGGCGTATAAAAATCGCCAACCATGGTATTCCATTTTATTTTGCCCAATGCAATTTCATCAAACTCCTGTTCAATGGTTGCCGTAAAGGAATAGTCCATAACCTTATCAAAATGCTTGCTTAAAAAATCGGTTACTACCAAGCCTAAATCAGTTGGGAATAATTTTGATTTTTCAGCACCGGTGTTTTCCTGCTCGGTAACTTTTGTTATTGAATCATTCTTCAATTTCAAAATACGGAAATCTCTTTTTACACCTTCTTTATCACGTTTCTCTACATAATTACGTTTAATAATAGTAGAGATAGTAGGAGCGTAGGTACTCGGACGACCAATGCCTAATTCTTCCAATTTTTTTACGAGGGATGCTTCCGTGTATCGTGCTGAATGTTTGCTGAAACGTTCTGTTGCCAGCATTTCTTTAAAATCCAGGGTTTGCCCTACAGTAATATTTGGTAAACGACCTTCCTGTTCCTGGTCATCTTCTTCATCGTCGGTGCTTTCCATATATACTTTCAAAAAGCCATCAAACTTTAATACCTCACCCGTTGCCGTTAGTTCTTCTTTTACCGTGCTGATGCTTATTTTAGCAATGGTTTTTTCCATCTCCGCATCGCTCATCTGCGAAGCAATGGTACGTTTCCAAATCAATTCATACAAACGATTGGTATCGGCATCATCGCTTGTTTTATTTTCCATGTACGTAGGGCGTATGGCTTCATGCGCTTCCTGTGCACTTTCATTTTTGTTTTTGTATTGGCGCAGTTGCAAATACTTATCGCCAAAGCTGCTTACAATCTCATTCTTAATATTATCAATAGCTGTCTGGCTTAATGCTACACTGTCAGTACGCATATAAGTGATCTTCCCACTTTCGTATAATTTTTGTGCCAGCAACATTGTCTTGCTTACACCGTATCCTAATTTACGGCTGGCTTCCTGTTGTAAGGTAGATGTGGTAAAAGGTGCAGAGGGTGTACGTTTTCCGGGTTTTACCTGTATATCCCGTACTTTATAACTGGCGCCGATACAGCTTTGTAAGAACTTTTCTGCATCATCCGATGTGGTGTATTTTCCACCTTCGGCTTTAAACGATACATCTTTATTCGCCAAATCTTTTGCAGCAAATAATGCTTCTAATTTAAATGAACTCTCTGCAACAAACTGATTGATTTGCCTTTCTTTTTCAGCAATTAATTTTACCGCAACGCTTTGTACACGGCCGGCACTTAAGCCGCCCTGCATGCCGATTTTTTTCCATAATACCGGACTTAATTCAAAACCGACAATCCTGTCCAATACACGGCGGGCCTGTTGTGCATTTACCAAATCCATATTAATGGTACGTGGGTTTTTTACAGCAGCCTGTATGGCAGGTTTGGTAATTTCATGAAATACGATACGCTTTGTGGTAGCAGGGTCTAATCCCAACACTTCAGCCAAATGCCAGCTAATACTTTCTCCTTCACGGTCCTCATCCGATGCAAGCCATACTTCGTTTGATTTCTTTGCCAGGCTTTTTAATTCTTTAACTACCTTCTCTTTTTCTTCAGGCACAATATAGCGGGGCATGAAATTATTTTTAAGGTCGATGCCCATATCATTCTTCTCCAAATCACGGATATGGCCATAACAACTCTTTACTTCAAAATCATCTCCCAGTATTTTTTCAATCGTCTTTGCCTTAGCCGGAGACTCCACAATCAATAGATTCTTTGCCATAATTATTTTTTGATTTATCCTTGAAACCGTTGTCCGTATTGTGTTTCAAAAAGTTAAGCAGTGTGTTATCAGCAGTAAAAATGGTTACTCTAATAATATATACCGCAGAAAATTGTGTACGGTTCCGGCAACAAATCGTACTGCAATATTACTCTAAAATTGAAAAATCGAAATTTTTCTTCTGAAAAATGCATTGAAAGTATTTCTTGTCTGTACTTTATAACGCCATCACTTACTTATTATTTCTACAATTTATCATGTAATGTCACCATATAAATCTTTGTTTATTTTTAACAGGAACTTTATCAAGTCGTTATAATTTTGTATCAATATTTACTATATTTATGAAAACAAAAATTACGCATATGAAAAAAGTATTAATTGCTCTGAGTTTATTTTTAGGATTTGCTACAGTAACAAATGCACAGGCTGCAGCAGCTACAACTACAGCTCCGGCAAAAACAAAACCGGCTAAAGTAGTAAAGATGGATAAAGCTAAAACTACAACAGCTAAGCCAGCAGCAACTGCAACAACTCCGGCAGCAGGTCCAACAAAAAAAGATGGTACACCGGACAAACGTTTTAAAGCAAACAAGGCAGCTAAACCGGCAGCAGGTCCAACAAAAAAAGATGGCACACCGGATATGCGTTACAAAGCAAACAAAGACGCAGCTAAACCAAAGAGCTAGTAAATTTTTCTTTAATAGATAAAAAACACTCCGGTACCGGGGTGTTTTTTATTGCCTTATTTTTTTAAAACCTTGCCCCAGGCATTCAATTATATCTCCTGCTATCATGGCTTCTTCTGATTTTTTTTCTGCTGCAATATCACCGGCTAACCCATGGAGGTAAACACCCAGCAGGCAAGCTTCTTCCTGTGTGTATCCCTGTGCCAGCAAGCCGGCTAATATGCCTGTAAGTGTGTCGCCGCTGCCGGCCGTTGCCATTCCGGGATTGCCTGTACTATTAAAGAAAGCTTTTCCATCCGGTGTTGCAATTAACGTATAATGCCCCTTTAATACGATATAACAGTTAAGGGTAAACGCTTTGTGCATGGCCAGTTCCATCTGCTCAAAATCGTTTGCAGTTTTGCCGAACAGCTTTTCAAATTCGCCTGTATGTGGTGTTAATATTGCGGGGTTTTTCTTGCGGTGCGAAAGATATTCGGGAAAAACAGCCAACAGGCTTAATGCTGTTGCATCAATCACAATTGCTTCGTGATAATGCACAATAAGCTGCTTTAGTAAATTACTGTTTGTGTCTGAAACCTCTAATCCGGGACCAATAGCAATGGCATTTTTTTTCTGTGTTGCTTTTTCAATGTTATTCTCTTCAGAAGTAATAATTTCCGGAACAGAGCTATGAATAACAGTTTCGGTTCCTTCCTCTACATGTACTGTTACCAACCCTGCACCACTGCGTAAAGCTGCTTTTGCACAAAGTAAGGCGGCTCCCATCATATGTTTGCTTCCGGCATATAATAAGGCGTGGCCATAATTGTATTTATGAGAGAAATTATTCCTCGGCTTATAAATACGTTCTATCGACTCGATTGTTACAATTGAAAAAAGGGAGAGGGTTTGATTATAAAATGCAGCTTCAAGCCCGATGTCAAGTATTGTTATGTTTCCGGTAAAACGGGCATTTTCCGAAAACAGGAAGGCGAGCTTTTTACTTTGAAAACTTAGTGTATGCGTAGCCGTTACCACAATATTGCCAACCGAACTTTTATCTGCAAACAAGCCACTTGGTACATCAATGCTTATAATGGGAATGCCCGACTGATTAATGTGTTGTATGAATGCTGCTGCAAAATCTGTTACCGGCCTGTTTAATCCTGTGCCAAATAATGCATCTATAATTATTCCGTTTTTGGCAATCTCAGGCAGTGGGCTATCTGCTTTAATAAATTGATAGCTGATATTGGCTGCTCTCAATCTTTCTAAATTGGTTACAAAATCTTCACTTCGTTTTCCTTCTGCCAAAATATACACCATCACATTTTTATCCGCCTGCGCTAATTTTCTTGCTAATGCCAACCCGTCTCCTCCATTATTTCCAGGTCCGCAAAAAATGGTGAAATGACCGGCGTGATAATAATGTTGCAACAGCCATAAAAAGCATTCGCCAGCAGCTCTTTCCATCAAATCAATAGATGCTACAGGTTGATGCGCAATGGTATATAAATCCCATTGGCGGATTTGTTCGGCAGAGAAAATCTTCATGCACTAAAATTACTGAAAGCGGCAATAAAAGAAATGCTTATTTGTAGATACCGGCAGCCGTGTTTTCTATAAGGCTTTTAGGGAGCAGCCATGCGCCAAAAGCACTGAGTTTATTAATAAAGCCAACAATCAATTCACGCTTGCGGGCAAACATTGCTTTAACAGCAATTGCACCCACTTCCTCCGGAGTAACGCTGAATTTTTCGGCTGCCTTTGTTGCTTTTTCGTTCAAACTTGCACGCCTGTTAAAATCAGTATCTGTAGGGCCGGGGCAAACACAGGTAACGGAAACCGGGCTTCCCTTTAATTCATTGGCCAAGCCTCTGCTAAAGCTTAATACAAAGGATTTAGAAGCTGAATAAAGGCTTAAGTAAGGCACAGCCTGATAGGCAGCAGAACTGGCAATGTTAAGAATATATGACTGTTGGTTTTGTTTTAGCATGGGCAAAAAGATGTGGCATAGTTGAACAGGTGTTACCATATTCAATTGCATCATGTTTACATTCTTTGCGGCAGGTTCATTTTCAAACAAACCACTTAAGCCGTAACCGGCATTATTGATAAGGATATGGATGCTGTAATTTTTTTCCGTGCACCAGTTATATACTGTTTCTGCAGCGTTGGGTAACGAAAGGTCTGTTGCCAGGTAATCCGCTTCTATAGCATAGGTTGCCTTTAATTCTTTAGACAACTGCTGCAAGGCATCTGCCGAGCGGGCTACCAGTAAAAGATTGATTTTCTTTTTGGCCAGTTCAGTAGCCATTGCTTTGCCAATTCCTTTACTGCTGCCGGTTACAAGTGCGTAGGTCATTTATGCGTATTAAGTTATAAGTATTAAGTAGTAGGTGTCTAAAACAACACAACGTATGCTTAAGGAAGCCCTTATAACATACGTTGTGAATTATTTGAAAAGTTGTTGTTGTTTTAATTTTGAACTTTGCTGGCAAGACGGTGGTAGAACGGTGTTTTACTGTCTTTGCTTTTTGGCCTGTATTTACCTGTAACAAGAGGAACATACATAACCCTGCGGCGGCTTTTTTCACCAAAGTAAGGTGATTGTTGCGCCCTGTGCCACATGCGACCGTCATGAACAGTAAGGTCGCCGGAGGTAATATCCAATCCTACTTCTTTAGAATCAGGGTTGTTGTCGATAAAGTATTTTTTTCCGAACATTAATTTCAGGAATCCTTGTTTGTGCGTACCGGGCAATACTCTTAATCCTCCATCTTCAAAAGAGCAATCATCAAGATGAATACCTACATTTAACATAGGCATAATTTTTTGTCCGAGGAATAAATCCCTTGGGCTATCGGTATGCCAACCCATTTGGGTAAACTTACTGTTTGGAGTACGAATGTATGAATTAAGGATAAGGCCATCTTTTTCTTCTTCAGCTATGCGGCCTTCGTATGGTTCTAACAATTGTGCAAGCAATTGCAGTTTCGGGCTTTTTAGCAAAGTTGCAAATTCAGGGCTATACTTGTTTAAAAAGCAAAAGCGCTGTATCATTTTATTGCCATCTTCATCCTTTCCGAACTTTAAAGGAATGCCGTTTATTTTATCGACACCTTCATCAAGCCACTGCTTCTCAATCCTGCTAATCTCGCTAAGGTAAAGGGCTACCGTTTCTTTTGAAATGAAGTTCTTGAAGTGGATGAATCCGTTTTCATTAAAAAAATTCAACTGTTCTTCTGTTAATGCATCACCCAAAATAAAAGGTTCTCTTGTCAATTTACTCATGCCTGTTTTTTTTTTGATCCTGAAATAACATTAAAATAACGCCGCAAAATTAAACTTTACTGACAACATAAAGAGGAAAACTTTCCATTATTATTTCGTAACTAGCCTATTTGCCCCGAAAATATCAATTTTTTTGTGATTTTGAAAGCAATAAATGTGAAAATTGGTGCAGCCAACACATCAATAGTATAATGAACATGTTGTACCAATACTAAAATTGCAACCAATGATGTGGTAATCAGTGCAATATATTTATCAATTTTCTTCGAAAAACACAGATACATTAGAAATAGAGATGAAGTGTGCCCCGAAAAGAACAAATCTTTTGTTATAAATGTTTTGCCGTAGAATAAATTGCTGATGGGGTCCACCAGTGGTATAAGCCCTGCAGGTGCATCCAGCAGTACCAATGAGATAGTGATGTACCTGAAAATTGAAAGCACCGAATAACTGTAAAGCATCAACAGGAAAAACTGCGGTTGTTTATAAGCCCTGATAAGTGTTAATGCAAGGGTAGTCCAGATACAAATGAAGATAAGCGCAGATACATTATAAGGGTGTACAGCACCCAATATCCAGTCATTAAGTAATATACCCGGACGTTGCTGTATGTGCTGGAAGAAAAAAGGCAAACCGGTGAAAACAGCTACGAAAAAAAAAACGCCTGCGAATGTTTTTTTCCTGAAAGCTCTATCTCCCCAGGCTAATTGCCAATCATAAGTTGTATCAACCGATATCGAACGCATATTTTTATTTAAGAATCAGAGGTAAACCCAATGGCGCAAAGGTAGAGTTTTAGAAAAGGAAAGGTTGTTAATAAGAGCTTATCTGATTGTTATTGAATTTGAAAGACAGGTTAGTGGAATCTGCTCTTTATTCAAACAGTTCCAGTTTGTTTTTGGGGCGTCTTTCATCCTGCCATTTAAAATTCTTAAGATATTTCTGATCTGGAGGAATTTGCCGGAGCGGATAGAGGGTGCCATCTACATCATTTATAAATTTCACCTTATTCACTTCTTTATTTAAAAAGTAGATGTCGATTACATCGCCTTTGCTGCGGTTCATGCCGATATAGGAGCTGTCTTCACTTTGCGGATAATAAACGCTTTCGGCCGGTGTGCCCTTTGCTCTCATATAATCCAGTTGACCGTCTTTAAAATATCCATTGATGGTTCGTCCGGTTATCTGGTTGTACATATCAGGGTTTGGATGGTTAATCATCATCCCGTTATTAAAAACATAAAGCCTTGCGGGTTTATTATTTTTAGTGTAAAGGAAAATAGTGTCGCCGGATATTTGGGAATGATTGGCAAAAACCAACGGGTTTTGGAATAAACGAAAGGTTGAATCTTCTGTAGAGTAATAAAGACTGTCGGAAACGGCCTGCAACGAATCATTAAAAATACGTACATGATGAAAGCCCAGGAAATAGCGGACACTATCGGATGCATTGGCTGATGCATGGATAACCGTTGTTTTCTTAAGCGTATCCATTTTGATCGAATCTGTTTTTACTATCTCGTTTGCGGATACTTTTGGTTTTAACGAATCAGTTTGTATTGCAATAGCTGGTTTGTTCAGGGAATCATTTTTTGCCAACTCAATTTTTAGAGAATCTGCTTTCAATGAATCTGCTGCCATTAAAGGTGCGTTTGTTTTTAAAGAATCTGCTTTGGCGATAGTTGCATTGAGGGAGTCCGTTTTTGCAATACCTGTTTTAAGCGGCCCTTTCGTCTGTTTATTATATTTTGAGTTGGCTGTAGCCGTAGCAACGGGTTTTACTGTGTCTTTTTTTGCAAGCCCGGAAAATAAAGTGTCTGCTGCAATATATGTGCTGTCGCCGTCTTTACCGGTAATAATCAGTACCGGTTTTCTGGTGGCCAAAAAAGTGTTGTTGTTTTGGTTAAGGAATATCTGATTGCCCAAAATAATATACCCGTTTACACTATCCCGGATTACAGCATTGCCTTCCAGTTGGAAAATTTTAGATTTTTCATCATAAGCACTATTGTCCGATACATAGGTTCTTGTGCTGTCTTTAAAAATGGTTCGTGCCCCAAAATAGCCTTTGCCGTTGGTAAGGTCGTAAGTTCCTTCTTTGGTGAATATATCGCCGCCGTTCTTGCTTTTGATATGTGTATCGGTTATAAAAGTAGCCAACTGTGTTTGCGTATTGTATAGCATACTGTCGGTAACAATATCATATTTAGGATCTATTAGATGTACATGGTTTTTAAAATCCACATCTTTTGTATCGGCATAATACCGGCCGTTATCGCTGGTTAAAACTGTTTTTCCATTTACAACTTTGCCTCCATTGGAATAGTCGGCTATATTGGTTTTTAAATCGTAGCGAAGGTTTTGTGTATAGAGTGTTCCTTTATTTTGTATCAGCTTTACATCTTTATCCAGAAAAGCCACCCTGTCGTTGGCCACATACAGCAAATGCTGCGAATATGTATTAACACTATCGTTTTGATTGATATGTACATTGCCGAAAGCTTCCATCATATTGGTATGGTGGTAAATGACAGCACTGTCGCAATCAAAAAGCGTAATGCCTTCTTTTAAATGTACATTTCCGGCAATCATTTCAATTACAAAACCGGAATCTACTGTTTTTTGACGAAGGCTTTTGCCTTGTATTATTTGTATTACCCGTTCGCTATCGGAACTTTGCGGAGGCTGAATAGTTTGTTGTGCTAATAAAGGCTTGCCGGCAAGCAGCAGTATCAAAACCAAAAAATGCCTGTAAGTAGATAACAATTTCAATAGCGGTGATTTATAAACGGGTGCAATTTCTTCTTTTATTTGTTAAGAAAAGCATATCGGTATATTTAGCTATGAAGGCGGTAAAACGGAAATAGTATATTCTTTCCGTCTTACCGCCTTCCCGGCAATAACCAATTTATTTACGCAGATACGGAGCATTCAATGTATCCGGTGTAGGAACATCTAATGGAGCATCTTTTGTTTTTTTACCAAATACAGAAATGCTTACATAGCGTTTCGGATGTACGCGGATATCATCCAGCAATAAATTTATTTTATTGGAAGTAGCGTTTAAATTATTGTACAGCGATGCATTGTTAAGCAATTTCCCGATAGTACCATCTTCGCTGTTTATCTTTTTAACGGCTATTTTCAATTCATTCAACGTGCTGTCAACAGTTGTTAGTGCCTGTTGAAAATCAAGCCTGGAGAAGTTTTCGCTTGCCTTGTCGAGGTTGGCCATGGTTTCAGAAAGCTTGTCGTTGTTTTTAGCCAATGTGCCCGTAAATGAACTTACGTTATCCATTGTTTTAGCAATAGAACCCGATTGTGCATTCAACATAGTTTGTACAGAAGAAGCCGATTGGGCCAAGGAAGCCATTGTTTTATTAAGGCTCGCCATAGTACCTCTGATATTATCCTGCGTAGATGCATCCAATACTTTTGTAAAGCCTCTTAATAAAGTATCCAATGTGCCAAGCGTGGTTTTTACCTGTTTTAATACCGGGTCAACTTTTTGTAAAGCATCATCCAGCATACCGGCAGATGCTCTTGTGGCAAGGGTATCGCCACTTTTGTAAAGAGTAGTGGTTGGCAGGCTGTCTAATTTAATCTCAAAAGCCGTTGTTCCAAGCAGGGATGGATTAATAACCGCAACAGAATTGGTAGGGATGTCTACCGCTTTTGTTATATTAATTCCAACTACAATCCGGCGCATGTCTCTGCCACCGTCGATGCTTACTACTGTGCCAATTTGATTGCCGTTAATAATTACAGGATTGCTGATAGCAATGCCTTGTGTATTGCCAAATACAGCATAATAATGCGTTGCTTTGCTGCTAAAGGAATTGCCTTTTAAAAAATTAAAACCAAGGATTAGTAGCACAATGGCTATACTTGTTAAGGACCCTACTTTCGTTTCGTTAGATATCTTCATCGCTCAAACAGGATTGTTTTGCGGCAAAAATAATAAATATAGGCCGTTGATGGTAAATAGTTTAGGTTTCTTTTGCGTTAGGGGCTTTTATTTTTGGGAGAGTAAAATCCAGGGAATGTTCAATGTTCAATTTTCAAGTTAAATACATTAGTGGCTTTTATGTTTGTTACAGTATCTATAACGTCTGTTAAAAGCTTGTAATTATAAACTCCTGTTTTCAATTGAGCATTGAAAATTGAGTATTGAGCATTTTTATGTTATTGAACGGCTTTTATGTTTGCTAAAGCGTCTATAACATCTATTATCCTGCCGGTAACTACAAAAGCAAAAGGCTTGAAATCATAAACTCCTGTTTTCAATTGAACATTGAAAATTGAGTATTGAGCATTGAACATTTGTATGTTATTGCCCTGCCTGCGTAGTAGGCTTAGGGTTTTCCATCGTTTCCTTGTAGTGTTTAACCGCTCTTGTTATGCAATCTGCCAATTCCTGTTGGCCTTTATCGCTGTTCAGGTAGCGTTCATCATCGTGATTGGTAATAAAGCCTGTTTCAATTAAAATAGCGGGCATGTTGGTGGCCTGCAATACCCAAATTCCCTTTTGGCGTTGGTTGATTCCCAATGCGGGGCGGTCGGTTGTAGCAATTTCATCATTCACAAAACTGGCCAGCTTGATGCTTCTGTCCTGATAGCGTTTTGCGTATATTAAAGCAAGAGACCTGTTGCTGGGATCGCTGAAATCGATACTGTTATAAGAACTATCCGAACCTTCGCCAATTTCAATATCCTCATTATTCATGATAGCTTTTAATTTGTCATTGGTTTTATGTGCGGCGAATATCCAAACGCTGGTGCCTTGTTGCGGACATCCTATTTTATAATATTCGTAGGTAGGTACTACTACATTCTTCGATTTTATCATTTTCTTTTTCTTCCGTCCTTTACCAACATAATAAACCGTATGTACTATTTCGATATGTGTACCAATCTGCCTTCTTCCTTGTTTTAACCCAACAGCATCGGCATGTATGCAAATAAACAAGTCGCCTTTGTTGGCATTGGCAATATTTGCTTTTTCGGGTGGGGACTGATAGATATCTGTTGTGCGGGTTGGCACAACTTTAACATCGGGCAATGCCTGTTGTAAATCGGCTACCAGTTTATTACTAATGGCCAGGGTAATATCTTTTTCCCAGGAATAAAGACCACCTTCATAAGCACCATGTGCACCGCCATCTTTGCCACCATGACCGGCATCTACAATTATTGTCTTTATTTTTTTAGGGCCTTGCTGCGCAAAACTATTGAAGGGTAAAAAGGCGAAAGCCAATAAGGCGGTAACAATAATTTTATTTTTAAACATCTACTACAGGTTTAACCGGGGTTAGTAATTATCAGTTCATTCACAATAAGTTGAGGCGAATATGATTATTTTTGCCGCCAACTGTTATGGACAACGTGTACAAAGGTAAGGCAAAATATATATTAGCATCGGTTGTGATACTGCTGTTGATGACAGTTTCGTTTACAGTTAAAGCGAATACTTTCTCTTGCGGCATTCATCTTTGTGCCAATGATAGCTTGCCGCAGCCTGCATCTTCTAAAAAAAAGGATAAAGCGATAAAGCCCAAAGCCCCTGTTCCTGCATTTTATGTAGGTGACGATGGAGATACGGTATGGAACAAAGTAGCCGATACTTCTGTACGAAAAGTAAATGCGGATACCTTACATGTAAAAATGTCGAAAGATTCATTGGATGCGCCTGTAATTTATCATGCAGACGATTCGATGGTAATGGATGTGCCATCAAAAAAAATTATTCTGTATGGGAAGGATTCTAAAACAAAATTTAAAGACAATGATCTGACTGCACCGGGAATAGAATTTGACCAGGGGAGCAATATGGTAACAGCCTTCCTCAAAAAAGATTCGGCAGGTAATGTAATTGCCTATCCGGTTTTTAATCAAGGCAGCATGAAAACGGTGAGTGATACAATAAAGTTCAATATGAAAACAGGTAAGGGTATCACTAAGGGATCTTATACACAGCAAGGCGAGATATTTATTTACGGCGAAAAAATAAAGAAGGTAAGCCCGGATGTTTTTTATGCTTTTAAAGGGCGGTTCACAACTTGTAATTTAGATACACCCCATTTTGCTTTTGTAAGTAAGCGGATAAAATTCATCAATAAAAAATTTGCTATTACCGGTCCTGTGCATTTGGAATTTGAAGGAGTGCCGGTGCCTATCTACTTGCCTTTTGGCATTTTTCCGTTAGTACAGGGAAAACACTCAGGCATTTTACCTCCGGTATTTACCGAAGACCAGCAATATGGTCTTGCCTTGCAGGGATTAGGGTATTATAAAATATTAAGCGATAACTGGGATGCAACAGTGCGTGGCAGTATCTATTCCTATGGAAGCTGGACATTAGATGCCAACTCTACCTATTATAAGCGGTATCATTACCGGGGCAATTTTTCATTTAGTTACAAGCACATGAAACTGAATTTTAAAGGTGATCCGGATTATCAGTTGAATAAAGCTTTTAACATCATCTGGAACCACAGCATGGACAGCAAAGCGAGACCAGGTGTTAGTTTTTCCGCCAATGTAAATGTGGGTAGCAGCAGTTATAACCAATTAGTGGTAGGCAACCCCATACAAAACTATGCTAACAGCCAGTCGTCTTCTATTAATTACAGCAAGGTTTGGAAGGATAAGCCCTTTAACCTTTCCCTCTCTGCCACGCATAGCCAGAACTCTGTAGATAAATCGTTTAATGTTACCTTACCTAACGTATCCTTTAATGTAAATACTTTGTATCCTTTCCGTAAAAAAGAATCTACGGGGATAATGAAATGGTATGAAAACATTGGTGTTGCATTAAACTCATCAGCCAGCAGCTCTACCCGTTTTTTGGCTGATAGCACTACACTTAGCAGAAGCTCTATCAGCGATCAGATTTCTACAAACTATGTATGGGGTGCTGTACATAATGTGCCAATATCTTTATCCCTGCCTCCGGTTGGTCCTTTGCAAATAACACCCAGTGTTAGCTATCAGGAAAAATGGTACCAGAAAAAATTAATACAGCATTGGAACAAAGCCGATACTACCATCGACACTACATATCAACATGGTTTTTATTCAGCCCGTAGTATGTCGTACGGTATTGGAATGTCCACGAGGATTTTTGGTATGTATATGTTTAAAAAAGGATCAAAAGTGGAAGCCATCCGGCACGAGATAAGGCCAAGCCTTAGTTTTTCTTATACGCCGGATATGAACAGCCGCTACTATTATAATTTACAATATGATTCATCTGTAAACGATATAAGAAGGGCTTCTGTTTTTGACGGGATAAACGGCGGCGTATTTAGTGAGCAGAAATTTATGGGGCTTAGTTTTGGTTTGGATAATCATGTGGAGATGAAAGTAAGGGATCCGAAAGATACCAGTGCAGCCGGTGTAAAGAAGGTTACTTTATTGGATAACCTTAGCATATCCGGCAATTATAATTTTATAGCTGATTCATTTAAGATGAGCACTTTTGCTTTATCCGGAGGTACAAGTCTTTTTAATAATAAACTAAGAGTTACTGCAGGCGGTTCGTTGGATCCTTATGAATTGGATAGCACCGGAAGAAGGATAGACAGATTGATTTGGAAAGACAAACTTATTTCATTGGGGCGACTTACCAATGCCAGTGTTTCTTTATCTACCCAGTTTCAGGGCGGCGATCAAAAAAACAAAAACCCAAATGGGGTAGGACGAAACTTAAGCAATCTTCCTTATGACCCTGCAAGTGGATTATCTCCGGATGAATATCAGGCTGAGACGGCTGATATAACCAATAATCCAGGGTTGTATGCAGACTTTACAATTCCATGGTCAATCAATTTGGCTTATTCCTTTAACTATTCCAGATCGCAACAGCTTCAAAGTATTACAAAAAATTTTATAGGGCAAACAGTTATCATACCAACTTCTGCCATTAAAACTGTAACTCAATCAGCAACCTTTAGCGGTTCGTTGGGGCTTAGTGCTAAATGGCAAATGTCTTTGAGCAGTTCATATAATATAACCTTATCGCAATTGAGTTATTGGCAGTTGTCATTATCGAGAGACCTTCATTGCTGGCAAATGTCTATCTCAATCAGCAACTCGGGTTATTCCCGATCGTTTACGATTACTGTTAGTCCAAAATCAGGGTTGCTGAGAGATCTTAAATTGAACAGGTCGAGATCGTTTCAGAATTATTAGATGTTAACTACCTCCTAAGGAAATGTTCGGTGTTTAATATTCAATGCTCAATTTTCAATGTTCAATACAGAGACCTATTAACCTAAGTTTTTTTATGACGCCTGCTGCTCCTGGGATACTGAAAAAGCATAATCAATATCAACCGGGCTATAGCTGTTTAATTTCCCGATGTCCAGTGTTGTTTTATTATTGAATGTATTGCGATGATACATCATTTGAAATTTAGCCCCTACAATTATTTCCTTGGTAGTATAAGACGTTCGGGCAACTACTGTATTGCTGAACATGTCATCAAAGGCCTTTAGATAAACAATAATTTCGCCTTTGGCATTTAAATAATCCTCTTTGGTAAATTTATAGAACGGACTGTTTTCGGTAATTGGGTGAACGAGCGTCCAGCTAAGTGTTAGTGCATTTACTTTGTCATACTCCAGTTCCAGCGGAAAAAAACGGCTGGTTGTTTTTCCGTTTTCTTCGATAAAAAGACCCGCAGTAACCTTAGCTTCTGCATCTACCAGCGTAGTGTTTTTAAAAGGAGCAACTCTCATCATTAAAGCAAGTCCATCTTTAAAGGGAGCTATAACTGCGTTTGTGCTAAACCGTAAGTATGCTGTTGGTTTTGAGAAACGACCATAAAACAAACCGGTGGCCAATGCAAAACTTAACAGGCCCATTAAAGCCTCTAAAGAAGAAATGGCACTGGCGGCAAACCCAACAGGGCTTATTCTTCCGTAACCAACTGTTGTAAATGTTTGCGCACTAAAAAAATAAGCTTCACCAAATTTTTCTGTCCACGATTCAGGATTCATGCCTACTAAATGCTGGATACCAATTGCTATGTAAACAAATGCAAAAACAAAATTGATAAGGATATAAAAAGAAAGTATGGTAAGGAAAAATTTCCACCTTGGCAATTGAAGCATGGTATGGTACCAGCTAATGCCTTCCAGAAAACTTACTCCTTTCTTTTCGATATTCGGTTGCCCGTCTTTATTGATTAAACGGCCGCCATAATCAGCAGCATTTACTCCAAAGCCGCTATTGATTTCGGTTTTTGCTTTTGAATTTATTTTATGAAGTATAGCCATGCGTTATTCCATTAAAAGTAACAGGAAGATAAGCCGTTTTTTTTATATGGTTACTGCGAAGGGGGTATAAAAATATACAGGTTACAACCGGCAACCAATTTGGTTTCTCAATTGCAGCGAAAAAAAAGGAGAGGAGCTATTGGGTGCAGGAGAGCAGGTTCGTTACTTATTTTCCTGCAAAGAAAAGAATATGGCTGCGGGATAATCTTTCTTAAGAATCGCTTAGTTTTGTTGGTATAACATCAATAGTTGTAATCTATTGCCTGCTTAAATAATTTGTTTACAAGAAATATAATCATACGGCTTTTACAACAGTTCCTGCTTTTTTGCATTACGTTAATGATTGCACGATATACAGGGCCTGCAGGCAATGGAGTCTTTTCGTTGTTTATTACCAATGTTTCTTTCTTTATATTGTTTTTTGGTTTCAGCATTGATAGTACAATTGTTTATTTTGGTTCCAAAGGAAAAATTAATTTGTCGTGGATTGTAAGTATGCTGTTACCGCTTTTGGTAATACAATGCAGTTTGTTTGCAGCTACACTTTTTATTGCTCATTTTTTTTTTCATAGCACCCTTTTTCAAACAGGCGTTACTACAGATGGCGCTTTCTGGGCATTTGCTTTTATTTTCAGCAATATTCTTTATAATTATTTTTCTGCTTTTCTCTTATCCAAAAAAGTGTTTTTTAAAATTTCCCTGTACAATGTAATTGCGCAGGCACTACTTCTTGGTTGGATGCTGCTTGAGAAACAAACCGGGGGATCTGCTGTTTTTGTAATTGAAGACTTAATTCCTGTATATACTTGTCTTTATATAGTAAATGGTGTAGTGGTAATTATATTGGCATTTAAAACCAATACTGAAAAGGTTGAGTTTAAAAACCCTTTTAAGATTTTTGACAAGCAAATGCTTCAATATACAGGGCTTGTTTTTGCAGGCAATACACTTCAGTTTTTTGCTTATCGTGTTGATATATGGTTGATGGAGTATTACCACTCCCGGTATGCATTGGGCATTTATGCACTATCTTCTAAAATAGCACAATTGTGGTGGCTGATACCACAGTTGGTTGCCACGCTTTTATTTCCTTTAACAGCCCTGGGGCATCAAAGCGTTTCCGAGAAAAAATTTTTCAGGATTATTGCAATGGCTGTTGCCTGCAGCTTGGTAACCGCCATTGCGGCAATATTTATTTTTCCTTTTTTTATTGATATTGCTGTTGGAGCATTGTACCGCGATAGTTATTTCCCTTTTCTTTTTCTAATGCCGGGAATTGTAATGTGGTCGGTTAATATTTTAATAGCGGCACGGTTGGCAGGTGAGGGAAATGTGTCCATCAATCTGCAAGGTTCTGCATTGTGTTTTATTCTTATTTTGGTGTTGGATTTTTGGCTAATACCTTCAAAAGCTGCAGTTGGAGCTGCTGTTGCCAGTTCCATAGCTTATAGCTGCAGTACTATATTTGTAATCGTTAAATACCTGAAGTGGAGAAAAAAATGAGGATACTTTGGCTGCCGGGCTGGTTCCCTTCGAGGGTTGATTTCCTGAATGGGGATTTTATTGAACGCCATGCAAAAGCCATTAGCGAATTGGCGGATATTACAGTTTTGTATGTTATAAAAGATACTCAACTGCAAACGGCTAAAAGTGAAATTGTAAAAGAACAATACGGTAATCTTACTGTTTACAGAGGGTATTACAAAGGAAAGGATGGAGGTTCTGTATTTAATAAAATAGGTTCGGTCATACAGCATCATCGCCTGTTGTTCAGGCTTTATTATAATCTGCGAAAGAAGAGTAACTCTTTTGATTTGTGCCATGTACATATAGTGTTGCGGCAGAGTCTGTTGGCATTATGGTTGAAATGGAGGTTTAAAATGAAGTATGCAGTATCTGAACAAAACGGATGGTATATGCCGGGAGACCGCCGCTTTTTCAGGCAAAATTTTTTATTCAGGTGGTTTGTAAAAAAAATATTTAACAATGCTGCTGCATTGCATGTAGTATCCAACAGCCTTGGTATTGAATTAAAAAAAGCAGGGCTTTTTACACGGCCGTATTCTGTCATTCCCAATGTAGTAAACACCAATGTATTTAAACAGGCATCAGATGTAAACAGTAAAGATGCTATTGGATTTATAGCAATAACCGGCGATACCCGGCACAAGAATACCGATGGTATTATCCGTTCTTTTACTGCATTTTTAAAGAAAGGGTATAAAGCCACCTTGCATATAGCAGGCCCAAATATTGAAGATTTAAAGCAGTTGGTGCAGATAAATGGCGTGGAAGACAATGTTGTATTTTACGGAGCAGTAAGCAATGAAAAAGTGGCTTCTATTACGCAGTTATCCGATGCTATGATTTTTTTTACCCGATACGAAACTTTTGGTTGTGTAATGGCAGAAGCAATGTGTTGCGGTTTGCCGGTAATCGCATCAAGGTTGCCCGTGCTGGAAGAAAATCTTAAAGAAGGCGTAGATGCTTTGTTTGTAGAATCGGAAGATGAAAAAGGGCTTACTGAAAAATTAATAGAATTTGCACAAAACAGGCAACAATTTAATAATGATTTAATTGCGGCTAATGCAAAAGATAAATACAACTATCATAGAGTGGCGCTACAATTTATGGAGTTGTATCAAAAAGTTTTGGCAAAAGAAGATTAGCGTACATTCATTTTAATATTGTGATCATTATTTAACAGGCACCCATTTTTTCAGCCAATCAGCATACTTATCCAATACCTCCTGCGGATCATAAGTGTACCAGCCATATCCATCCCGCCTTTCCCTTTGTACTTCAGCAAGTGAATACACTACTTTACTATCTCTGTTGCAGAATAATGGTTTATGTGTGCCCAATTCATAATAGCGTGTCCATATATCCGGCGCTGTAGAATCTGCAACAACAATTTTATCGGTTTTTGACATGCGGTATTTGAATTTAATTGGTTCGGCCGGGATCGTTTGTACACGGATACCTTTTATCCTTGAAGCATCGAACCATTGCACAGCAGATTGTATGGATTGAATGATGGCAGTATCCGGATGCTGTATGCTCATTAAGAAAAGTACCACAGGCACACTTTCCCGATTACAAATTGCAGGAGGTTCAAATTTTCTTGCCCAGGCAGGTGTAAGATCAACTTCATTGTATTGCTGGCACCAGGCCGTTAATATATTGTTTTCTTTTACCTGTGTTTTTAATATACAATCCAGGCCTTTTTTATACGCCAGCTTTACCTGCCCGAATGTTGTTTTATCAATAAAACTGTATTGAGGTTTTTTATCGAGGATATCTTTTAGCACATTCATAATGCCGGTTATTACATCATCGTTATATGTAATGCAGCGACTATAATTGTTTTGCAATGGATAGTATTGCGGCCAGCCTCCATTGTTGTATTGCGAAGCCAGTATGAATTCAATTCCTTTTTTGCAGCCATCTTTATAGCGTACATCTTTAGTGACATAATAAACCCTTGCCAGGCAGGCTATATGCGAATGTGTTGTATTGTTATCGTATGTGGTATTGGTGTCTTTTTTTGTTGAAAGTATTTTCTGTTTTTCCTCCGCAGTTAATATTGCCAGCATATCATAATTCTTAGGCCAGCCGCCATTGTCTTTTTGATAAAGCAGTATATTGTCAGCTACTTCTTTTAACTGTGTTGGTTTATATCTAGGCTGATTAGGAACAGGGTTGATAATATTTTCCTCATCAAAAATATCATACCAATGATGAGCACTGTTTTGAAAAGAGGCAGTATCAATGGTGTAAAATGATTGAATGTAATCATCTTTTTGAGCGGATGCAAAAGAAGCCAGGAATAGAAGGATGGGCAGTAGCAATTGTTTTTTCATTACAAGCGGTTATAGCGGCAAGTTAATAATGAAAAAGGATAGCAGGAAATGTTAGCCACGAATTGCACTAAGATGAATGCATAATTCGTGGCTAAATGATTTAGACTAACGGAAAGAAATCAATTCAACATCAAATATAAGTGTAGTGTTAGGACCAATTTCGGCGCTTACATGCCTGTCTCCATATCCTAAAGTTGGATGTATATAAAAACGGAACTTGCTGCCTGCAGGCATTAATTGGAGACCTTCTGTCCAGCCTTTAATAACCATATTCAGCGGAAAGCTTGCAGGTGTGCCACGCTGTACGGATGAATCAAAAATAGTTCCGTTTATTAATGTGCCATGATAATGGCAGGTAACTGTGTTTGTAGCTTTTGGTTTTTCACCTTCACCTAACTTGATTACTTCATATTGTAAACCACTGGCGGTTTCGGTTACTTCTGCACGTTCTTTGTTTTTGGCTAAAAAATCTTCACCTTCTTTAAGATTAGTAGCTGCTTTTTCATTTTTCATCTGGAATAATTTATCGGCGATGCCCATTTTATATTTTTTTTGCAAAAGTAGATAAAATTGCCGGGAAGACGGAAAGGCGGGAAGATAGGATGTGAGATAATAACTTCATGTTATATTTATTTCTGCCATCAAGATTAAATCCTGGCAAAACATAATACATATAGAACCTTCCCGTCTTCCCGGCAAAAAAAATGCAGGCTATAAAAGCCTGCATCCATAAATATATAAACTCTTATTAAATATCTGTTGCTTCTCCATAAGCTACTGCAGTAGCTTCTTTCAACGCTTCACTCATAGTAGGGTGAGGGTGAATCGCATTCAATAATTCATGTGCAGTAGTTTCCAGTTTACGGGCTACTACAGCTTCTGCAATCATATCGGTTACTGCGGCACCAATCATATGGCAACCTAAAAACTCGCCGTATTTTGCATCAAAGATTACTTTTACAAAACCATCAGTATTGCCCGCTGCTGTTGCTTTTCCACTTGCTATGAATGGGAACTTGCCTACTTTAATTTCGTATCCAGCATCCTTCGCTTGTTTTTCAGTATAACCAACGCTTGCAATTTCCGGTGTGCAATATGTACAACCAGGGATATTATTGTAATCAATCGGTTCAGCATGATGACCGCTTAAATGTTCGGCAGCATTGATTCCTTCTTTAGTTGCAACGTGTGCCAATGCCTGGCCAGGTGTACAATCGCCCAAAGCATAAATGCCCGGTACGTTTGTTTGCTGGTTAGCATCTACAATGATTTTTCCTTTTTCGGTTTTAATGCCTAATGCTTCCAAACCTACGTTTTCAATATTGGCTACCACACCAACAGCGCTTAATAAAATATCTGCTTCCAGCACTACTTCGCCTGCTGCTGTTTTTATTTTTGCTTTTACGCAGGCACCACTTGTATCCACGCTCAACACTTCACTGTTGGTCATGATATTGATACCTTGTTTTTTGAATTGTTTTTCCAATTCTTTGCTGATATCTTCATCTTCTACCGGTACAATACGCGGCATAAATTCAACGATGGTTACTTTAGTACCAACGCTGTTATAGAAATATGCAAACTCAGACCCGATTGCTCCGCTTCCGCAGATAATCATGCTTTTGGGTTGCGTAGGCAAAACCATCGCTTCACGATAGCCAATTATTTTTTTGCCATCAATCGGCATTGTAGGTAATTGACGGGCACGGCCGCCGGTTGCTATTACAATGTTTTTTGCTTCTAATATTTGTTTGCTGCCATCGGCTGCAGTTACTTCCAGTTTATCTTTGGCAATCAGTTTACCGTTGCCCATTATCACTTCAATCTTGTTCTTCTTCATCAGGTATTGCACGCCTTTGCTCATTTTATCGGCAACACCACGACTGCGTTTAATTACGCCATCAAAATTGGCAGATGGGTTCTCCATCGTAATACCATAATCTACTGCATGTTTTGCATATTCATATACCTGAGCGCTTTTTAGCAAAGCTTTTGTAGGGATACATCCCCAGTTAAGGCAGATGCCGCCCAATAATTCCCTTTCAACAATTGCTACTTTTTTGCCAAGCTGGCTAGCCCTGATTGCAGCCGGATATCCACCGGGACCGCTTCCTAAAACTATTACGTCGTATGCCATGTTTGATTTTCTATTTAAGATTGAATATTTGTTATTGCGTGTGCGAAATTAGTTTGAAATGGGGTAAATATCAAAAATAGCTGAAACGGCAGTTTTTGATAAAGTATCGTGTATATAACACATAAAATAGATAACTTGTTTCAAACTTTATTTATGCGGTTGCCTTATTCATTGATGCTGCTGTTTTTTTTGTTTTATAGGTACGATGTGTCTGGGCAGACAACACGTAAATTCAACTATCCGATGTGTAATATAATTGATATGCCTGATAGCAGCAGCTTTAGTTCTTCGGCAGACCCCAATCCCGGCATTTCATTTTTCTCGAAAGACAGTATTGTTTATGCAATTGATAGTGGTGAAGTAGTTGGAGTTGTACCAATTGAAGATATGATTGCTGTAATCGTTAAAGGAAAAGACTTATTTTTTACCTATTCAAACCTACACTTTACAAGCCTGAAGAAAAAAGATACAATAAAAGATGGGCAACCTATTGGAGTTGCTGCTTTTAAAGATGGCAGTGAAAATAAACTTTATTCTCTTGATATTATCATCTCTAATACCAAGGGTGATTTAATACTTTTAAAAACGAATTTTATATACCGCTAAATATATTAAGGTATATCAATCTTTCATAAGCCTGTATTTCAGCATCCGTATTTCATCTCCCTTTTTGTTGTAATAAGTACAGGTTTTGCAGGTGCAGGACGGATATTCCTCTAAATATACCTGCCTCACCAAAATATTGCTTTTAGTCCAGGAAGAATCTATATAATAATCTTTTTTTGTATCGTGTATTTTTATAATGAGCTTTTCATCATCCCCGATATCCATGGAAGTTTTGGAAATGCTTTTATTGGTGTTTGTTATTAATTTCCTGTTGGCATCATAGAGGTATGTTTTTGCCATTGTATCATACGTAATATATCCTGAGTGATGCATCATGTCTGCCATCATATTACTGCTATTGTCATCGGGTACATTTTGTACAATGTATATTTCTTTTGAAACACTATCGAAGTCGTTATAAACCAGGGCGTGTACAGAAAATACAATTTTGCCCAACAGGTTTGTTTCTTTTACAAGCCTTCTTTTTTTATCGTATTCGTATATTGTCTGGTTGGCAAGGGTATATTCATTGCCTTCTTCATCCTTGTCAAATTCCTGTTCCTGCGCAAGTAAATTCATTTCATTATATTTTCTTATAGTGTAAGAACGTATAATCATAATCAATGAATCTTTAAAGTAATGATGGGCGAGGGAATAACTGCTGTCCAATAAGCCTGTGGGTGTATAAGTATTCGTCACGGATACACTGTCTTCCAAAAAAAACTGATTGCTTAAATTCTTTTCAGGATTCTTTTTTGAATGGCAATACGATAAAACAAGGCATAGAATAATGAGCGAAAGAAACGGGAGTACTTTTTTCATTTTGCGGACAGGTTTAATAGCAGGATTTCTGCATAAAGGTAAAATAGAATTACAGAAAGCAGTTGGTTAACTTTTGTTTTCTTTCGCTTTTTCGTTCTCTATCCGATGGTCGGCAATTGTTTTTAATGATTTGATACTTACATTCAACTCAAAGCCAATTAGAAGCATTAATGAATTAAGATAAATAAGTGCCATCAAAACAATTACGGCACTGATGGAACCATAAAGCGCATTGTAATGCCCGAAATTATTTACGAATGTAGAGAAGCCAAAGGTGGTAAGAAGGATTAATGAAGTAGCCAATATGGTTCCCGGCGAAACCAGGCTCCAGCGCTTTTTTACAGCCGGTGCTATTTTATAAATAAAGGCAATAGAATAATAAACCAATGTTACAAGTACTACCCAACGTATATAAATGATAATATCACGGATAGCTGCATTTTTTATCCCGATCCATTTTAAAACAGTGCCCTGCAGGATTAATAAAATAAGGCAGCCAAAAACAAGGCTGAAAATAAGGATGGTAAGCCTGATGGCAATCCAGCGGTTGTGCAGCAGGTTCCGTCTTTCAAAACCGATATAGTTTTTATTGAACGAACGCATAATGCCAATCATCGCATTGGATGCAAAAAATAAAGCCAATATCAAACTGGTTGAAATTAAATCGATCCTGGGCGATTGGAAGAATGTTTTATTGATGAAGGTAATGATGGTGTCGTTGTATCCTTTTGCAGGGATCATATCCCGTATTAAACCGGTTAACTGCATTTTGAGTGCAGAGCGTTTTATAAACGGAAGTCCGGGCAATATCGTAAATAAAAACAGCAGAGAAGGAGGGATGGCCATTATAAAATTATAGGCAATGGCCGAGGCTCTCTCGGTTAGGCTTGCCGTTTTTATCTGGCGGTAAAAAAATTTCAGTACATCGTAAAAAGGAACGCCTTCAAATCCGGGCAGGTACCATTGCTTGCTTTTTCGCAGAAGAAAAGCGATGGGCGTCCTCGTAATTATGATGCGTTCTATCTTCAGCATTTTGGTATAGGGTATTGCGTTATTTTATATTAATACTGTCCAAATACCGCTGGTAATTTTTTGCGTTGACAAGATGTTGTTGGTATGAATCGGTAAAAGTAGAAAGTCCCGATTTGTCGGGCATTGCTACAAAATATAAATAATCAGTAGAAGGTTCATCCAGCACGGCATCCATTGTTTTTTCAGATGGCGTACAGATTGGTCCCGGTGGTAATCCTGCTACTTTATACGTATTATAGGGTGATGAAGCGGCTGCATCAATATAAGCGCTGTAAATTCTTTTTAATCCAAAATTTCGAAGCGCAAATTTTATAGTCGGGTCCGCTTCTAAGCGCATGTTTTTATGGATGCGGTTTACATATACGCTGGCTACTTTCCCCTTGTCAGCATCTGCGTTGGTTTCTTCTTCTACTATGCTTGCCAATGTATAAACCTGCTCCGGCGTAAGGTTTAATGCTGCCGCTTTTTTTAGCCTGTCTTCGTTCCAGAAATGTTCGTGTTCTGCAAAAAGCTTTTTAAATATTTTCGATGCAGATGTGTTCCATAAAATACTGTATGTGTTTGGCAGGATAGCCGTCATGGCTGTATTGGTATCCAGGTTATATTTAGCTAACGAATCATTGTTATTTAATAATTCAATGAAGGCAGCAGAGTCGCATTCAAAATTAGCAGCTATTTTTTGTGCAAGGTTTTCTTTGGTACGTAGTTTTGTAATCACAAAATTTACGGGTGTTTGGTTACCCGATTTCAGCATACGAAAAATCTTAAAAATGCTGGCACCCTGATGAATTACATATTTTCCGGGCTTTATGTTTTTATCATACTTAAAAGCTTTTGCCAGCATTGCAAAAGAGCCGGGGTTTTTAAGGATACCCTGATCTGTAAGGTCGTTGATTACATCATCAAGGTTGCTTCCCGTTTTTATGTAAAGGCTTTTTTTATTTTCGCTGAAAGCGGTATTGCTGCCAAAGAAACGCCAACCGCCAAATGCGATAGCTGCTACAAGCAATAGTAAGATTATGTTTTTTGTTTTCATGTTATGTTTTGGTTCAGGGACGATTTCCTGATTTAATATGGAAGATGTTTTAATTCTGATCTCAATTTTCAATATTCAATACTCAATGTTCAATGCCCAATTGAAATACATTAGCAGTATTTATGTTTGTTACGTTTTTTTGTTGTAGCAAGTTTAATCACTGCCAGCTACAAAACGAAATACCCGTATTCAATGCTTCATCAAAGTAAAATAAAAAACCCTGCCATTGTGTGGAAGGGTTTATAAATATTTTTTAAAAGCTTTGCTTACTTTCCTAAAGGAACTGTATTGCTTTGCGGAGCAGGAGCTTGTGCAGGTGCACTGTTAATAAGGTTGTCGCTTTTTGAATTACCTCCGCCGCTTGCCGGGATAAATAATGAAGAAGTAATACAAAGCACGCCTATAACTGCTGCAAAAATCCAGGTGCCTTTTTCAAGTACATCTGTAGTTTGTTTTACACCCATTAATTGGTTGCCTAAACCGCCAAAGCTACCGGAAAGACCACCGCCTTTAGGATTTTGAACCAATACGATTGTTCCTAAAATAATAGCAGAAAGGAGTATTAAAATTGCGAAAATGATTAACATGTTAGTGTTCTTTTAGTTGTTCTAATTTGGCTGCAAAGTAAGCGCTTTTGTCGGGATTGAGCAAACTTAATTTTTCGTAGGTTTCTACGGCTTTTGCCTTTTTACCCTGCTGCATAAATATATCCGCCATTGTTTCCGTCAACGTTTCTTCTTCCATATTTGATTTTTCTGCCAGGGTTTGTATGGCTGAATCGTTTTGAGAGGAATGATTGGCTTGTATTTTTTCAGGCGCAATTTTTTTCATTGTCTTTAGCCAATCGGTAAAGCTTCTTAATTGTTTGCCTAATTTATCATTTGCCTGAACATCTTCACTTAATTTAATTCCCTGGCTGGCAAAATAGTCGCTGGTATATAAAGGTTGAAAAACTAATTGGTCTTCGTTTCCGTTCACTTGATTTGTAATGCTTGTTTTTTCTTCTGGTATAATGGGTGTAGGGGCTTGCGCTGTTTCAACCAGGGGTTCAATAATGTTGTTTTCAGGATGTGTAAACTCCTGAGGTGCTTCTATTTGGTTTTCAATAATAACCGGTGCAGCGTCTTCAACTGTATTTTCAAACGTATTATCTGTTGTATGATATGCAGTGGTGGTAGCTTCCTCAATTTTTTGGGTATTGTTTTCGATAACAGGCAACCTGTTTTCTTCTGCGGCGATAGCCGAACCGGTTTCAGATTCCTGCTGCATCCGCAATAATTGAAAATTGAGCCAGTAAGGATTATTAAAAAGCGCAGTTGTTTTTGCAGCCTGTTTCGTGTATGCAGCATCGTTGGTATCAGTTTGCTGCAACAGGAAAAATTGTGCCGGCGAAAAATAGGGGTGCTCTTCCACCAACTGCTTTAAATAATCCGCATTGGCGGCATCAGCAGCTTTTCTTTTAAACAAGGATTCAAAAAATAAGGAAGGTTGCATATTTCAAAGCTAAATCTTTAGCTACTAAAAGAGAAATTGTTTTTACCAGTTTGAAAATATTTTATTAAAAATCTGGTCGGTTAAATAGGTTACCATGTCAGTAGTATAAGTATTGCCTACATCATCCAGCGATAAAGATGCCGTAAAGTCTTTTGTATAAGTAACATCGCCTTCAGTGCTTTTAGTATCGTCCAGATTGTTTTTTACTACATAATGGAAAACAACCGTAAGCCGGTTAGTGCTTGGCAAATTGCCGCTTACGCCGGTAGTAGTGATTGCATATTCAGATATATAACCACTGATATCGAAATGGGCACTGTCATCGTTTATCTGATGCAAACGTGTATTACTTATTATTTTCAATTTCACCGCTTCCGTTAACTGCGGACTAAGCTGCGGATTAATATAGCGGGCTTTATTCTCCAGATAATTTACCCGGAATGTTTTTGCTTCTATGGGTATAGATACATCCTTAAAAGAATAATGGCAGGTGGCAAAGGAAAAAATAATAAGGCATACACTACAAGCTGCTAATAACTTAAGAGGCTGTAAAAGCCGAAACCCACCTTGTGCCTTGTACCTCGTACCTTGCATCTTGCCAGTTTTATTATTATTCTTCAATATCATATTCTTTTAGTTTGCGGTACAAAGTCCTTTCGCTGATGCCCAAATCTGTAGAAGCATCCTTACGTTTGCCTTTATGTTTTTTTAATGCCTTAATAATTAATTCCTTTTCTTTATCCATGATGCTTAACGACTCTTCGATATCTTCATGATGGTCGATATTATTATTGTTGTTGCTTTGATTAATATATACCGGCTGATTAGTGTTGGAAGGAGTAAAGGTTGTTTGTGATGGAACAGTATTTATATCCTGCAACATATTATTGTCGCTGTACACCGGAATATGCTGCGAAGCACCGGGATTTTGCAACATATCAAAAAGCAATTTCTTCAATTCGTTTACATCTTTCTTCATGTCGAAGAAAAGCTTGTATAATATTTCCCGTTCGTTGGCAAACTCCTGTTGACTAACGGCGCCTTTGCCACCAACCAATACCGGCAATCGGTTTGAATTGGTTAACGGTAAAAACTCTTCTAATTGTTTTCCATTAACGAATTTATCTTTTGTTAGTACCGACATCTGTTCGGCAATGTTTTTCAATTCACGCACATTGCCCGGCCAGGTATAATTCATTAATAAATTCTTTGCATCTTCATCCAATTGAACCGGAGAGCTTTTGTAACGATCCGCAAAATCTGCCGCAAACTTGCGGAACAATAAAGGGATATCTTCTTTTCTATCCCTTAAAGCCGGAACCCTTATTGGTACTGTATTTAAGCGGTAATATAAATCTTCTCTAAACCTTCCTGTCTGGGTGAAATCAATTAACTCTTTATTAGTTGCAGCAATTACACGTACATCTGTTTTTTGCACTTTACTGCTTCCTACACGGATGTATTCGCCGGCTTCCAATACACGTAATAATCTTGCCTGTGTACCTAATGGCATTTCACCAATTTCATCTAAGAAAATAGTGCCGCCATTTACGGTTTCAAAATAACCTTTACGGCTATCAACAGCTCCGGTAAACGAACCTTTCTCGTGCCCGAATAATTCCGAATCAATTGTTCCTTCCGGAATAGCACCGCAGTTTACAGCGATGAACGGATTATGTTTTCTTGCCGATAAAGAATGTATGATTTGAGAAATCACTTCTTTACCAACACCGCTTTCACCATTGATTAAAACGCTAAGGTCGGTATTGGCAACCTGCACCGCAATATTCAATGCATGATTAAGGGCAGGGGAGTTGCCAATAATCCCGAAACGGTTTTTTATACTTTGTAAATCCATGTAGATGAATTAAAAATTAAAAAGTAAAAATTCAAAAAAAGAAGAAACAAAAAATTTAAAGGGGCTACTCAAAGCAAAACGAAAAGTTCATCAAAGCATTATACTGCTCAAAAGTCCCCCACGGGGGGATTTAGGGGACTGGGCTTCCCAATAATGTCCCCGCCGTACAACTATCCACTTTCACCATCACATATTCTCCCTTCTTTAAATTCCCTTTAGGAAAAACAATTACTTTGTTTTGGTCATTCCTTCCATACAAATCATTGTCACTTTTTTTGGAACTTCCTTCTATTAAAACTTTGAATGTTTTGCCTACTTCTTTTTGCATGCTTTGTAAGGAATGCCCACGGTATAAGTCCACCATTTCCTGCAAGCGCCTTTTCTTTACCGGTTCCGGTATATCATCTTCGTATCTTCTTTCAGCCAATGTGCCGGGACGTTCGGAATAGAAATACATATAGGCTAAATCGTACTTACAGTATTCCATCAGGCTTAAAGATTGCTGATGGTCTTCTTCTGTTTCGGTACAAAAGCCCGTAATCATATCCGTAGATAAACCGCAATCCGGCAATATTTCACGTATACGGTTTACTTTAGCGATATACCATTCACGGGTATAAGTACGGTTCATCAATTGCAATATCCTTGTGCTGCCGCTTTGTACGGGCAGATGGATATAATTGCAGATGTTTTCATGTTTAGCTATTGTAAACAATACTTCATCTGTAATATCTTTTGGATGCGATGTAGAGAAACGTACTCTTAATAAGGGAGAGATGAGTGCAACTTTTTCAAGTAACATTGCAAATGTTACCTGCGTACGGTTTGATTCGTCATTCCAATAGTAGCTATCTACATTTTGTCCTAATAAGGTTACTTCCCTATAACCACTATTAAATAACTCTTCGCATTCGTTGATGATGCTGTTTGCGTCACGGCTTCTTTCGCGGCCACGTGTAAACGGTACTACACAAAAGGCACACATATTATTACATCCACGCATGATGCTTACAAAAGCATTTACACCGTTACTGTTTAGTCTTACAGGTGCTATATCTCCGTAGGTTTCATCACGGCTTAATAAAACGTTTACAGCTTTTTGTCCGGTGCCGGCTTCTTCAATTAAACCGGGTAATGTTCGGTAAGCATCTGGCCCAACTACCATGTCCACCAGCTTTTCTTCTTCTAAAAACTTTGCTTTAAGCCTTTCTGCCATACAGCCTAATACGCCAACCAAAGTTCCTGGCTTGGCTCTTTTCAGGCTACGGAATTCAGTTAAACGCTTGCGTACGCTTAACTCCGCTTTCTCTCTTATGGAACAGGTATTAATGAAAATAAGATCGGCATCTTCTACGTTTCTGGTAGCCCCAAATCCGCTGGATTGCAGGATGGACGCTACTACTTCAGTATCTGCAAAGTTCATGGCGCAGCCATAACTTTCAATATAGAAATGTTTTTTGTATTGAGCGGATGCATCAACAGGCAGCACATAAGCTTCACCCTGCCTCGACTCGTCGTGTGTTTTTGTATCGATTGAATATAAACTTTCCATCTATAAAATTGGACGGCAAAGATAGGATAAAAGGTGGAAGTTTCTGACAGGATGGCAGCAGGAGTTGTTAAATTGTACTTATAGTAGGAGCCATCAATAAAATTCTTAAATTCACTACTCAATCAGATTAGATGAAAAAAATACCATTACTGCTTACGGTGATTTTATTGTTGAATACGTTTTCAACAAAAGCCCAGCAATTATTTACAAATACTAATATTGCCGATGCTTACAAAAAGCAGACAAGAAACCCCGATGGCAAACCCGGTGAAAACTATTGGCAAAACCGTGGCGATTATGATATCAAAATAAAATTTGATCCTGCAACTAATATTTTAACCGGTGAAGAAACGATTACATACACCAATAATAGTCCGGATAGTTTAAAGAAACTAATTATTCGCTTGTATCCCGATTATTATAAACGGGGAGTGGCAAGAGGTACCATGTTTGCCGATGTAAAAGATAAAGACTTAACAGATGGTGTTAGTATTGATTTGTTAAAGGTAGGCGATGAAACAATATCGGATTTCAATAGCCCTAAGGCAAATCATGTCAACACAAACCTGATTGTAAAACCTGATAATGCAGTATTGCCGCATACCAAATTAACGCTTACTGTACAATGGCATTATACTGTAAACACCGGTTCACAAAACCGTACCGGTATGATTGATAGCGGTTCTTATTTTATAGCGTATTGTTTTCCGAGGATTGCCGTGTATGATGATATTGATGGTTGGGATGATTGGAGTTATAACGGCACACAGGAATTTTATAATGATTTTGGAGATTTTAATGTAGAGATTTCATTGCCTAAAAATTATATAGTGTGGGCAACAGGAGAGCGGCAGAATGCAGCCGATAATTTTAGTACAACAGTTTTAAATAAATTGGAAAAAGCAAATGCTTCTGCTACTGTTATCCACGTAATTGATTCGGCTGATTATGCTAATAAAGATGTATTGAGCAAAACAGCAACCGGTATATGGAAATTTAAAGCCAGTAATGTTACGGATTTTGCCTTTGCTTTAAGCGACCATTATTTATGGGATGCAAGTAGTGTAACAACTGATTTTGTAAACAATAAGCACACGCTTGCTAGTGCAGTATATAATCCAATCCACAAAGATTATTATGATGTAGCTGATCAGGCTTACTGGACGGTTTTTTATGCAAGCCATACTTATCCGCAGGTAACTTTTCCTTTTCCGCAGATAACCGTTGTTGACGGTACCGACCAAATGGAATATCCAATGATGGTAAATGATAACCCAACACCTACGCATGCAGATGCGGTGCAATTAACAACGCATGAAATATTCCATAGTTACTTTCCTTTTTATATGGGCATCAACGAAACACAATATGCCTGGATGGATGAAGGCTGGGCTACCATTGGCGAAGCAGTAATTTCTACCTTAATGTTTGAACCCGAAGCAGATGGTATTTTTAGTAAGACAAGATTTGTAAAAATATCCGGCACTGATAAAGATGTACCATTGATTACCAATACAAAATTATATCAGAATGAAGCATACCTGGCAAACTCTTATGGCAAAGGCGCAGAGTGTTATTGGGTATTGCAGAATATGTTAGGCAAACCTTTATTTTTAAAAGCCTTGCATCAATACATGAACGATTGGCATGGCAAGCATCCTACGCCATATGATTTTTTCTATTCGATTAACAGCGGTTGTGGTAAAAACCTAAACTGGTTTTGGCAAAAATGGTTTTTCGACAGAGTGTATCCGGATTTGGCAATTACAGAAGTAACGCAAAAAAACGGCAATACTAAAATCGTTATCGATAATAAAGGAGGCTTACCGGTACCGGTTTATCTTACTATTGTGTTTGAAAACAAACAGGTATGGAATGCCCGTTACGGTGCCGATATTTGGGAAGATGGAAAGAAAGAAATTGTAATTGAACAAAAGAACCTGGGTAAAATAAAAGGAATA
>Ga0206858_1044_pt1 | contig 38280 bp, 37 predicted proteins | sample Alteio_BWOrgCont_46_FD_152622 | JGI IMG/M metagenome (GOLD analysis project Ga0206858, IMG submission 152622) | Enriched cells from forest soil in Barre Woods Harvard Forest LTER site, Petersham, Massachusetts, United States -... | ecosystem: Environmental > Terrestrial > Soil > Temperate forest >... | reverse complement strand
GAAACTTTTACTACTGTTGGTTATGGAAGAATCAACCCAATTGGTGACGGCGCTAATTTACTGGCATCCATAGAAGCGATGAATGGCTTTTTATCCTTTGCAATTGCTACCGGTTTATTTTATGGACGTTTTTCTAAACCTAAATGCTTCCTTACTTTTAGCGACCATGCACTGATATCTCCTTTTCAGGATAAGACCGCTTTAATATTCAGGTTTGTTTCCTACAAGGATTATCATATACTTACCAATGTAGAAGTTAAAGTAACGATTGGTCTGCAGCTACAAGACAGTGCAACCGGCAAACTTGGTTATAAATATTTTGAACTGCCTTTGGAACGGAATTTTATAGAAAGTATGTCGATTAATTTTACAGTAGTACATCCCATAGATGAACAAAGCCCTATATATGGTTTTAATTGGGAGGATATAAAAAATGCGGATCTGGAAATATATGTATTGGTACGGGCTTTTGACGACACTTATTCCACCATGGTATTACAACGAACTTCTTATGTATATGATGAAGTAAAATTCGACAAAAAATTTGTTATGATGTATAGGGAAAGCGAGGATGGAAAAACAACGATTGTTGAGTTGGATAAGCTGCATGATTATAATGATGTACCCGTTTTGCAGGAAAAACAACAATAGATCATTCAGTCCTTATTCACTGTTAAAGGCAAAAAAAATCCGGAACAAAAGTTCCGGATTTTCTATTATAAAGTTTTAATTATTGACCGTCAGGGCTCCCCTGTCCAACAACAATATAAGTCACTTTGTTTCCATCCACCTGTTCCTGAAAATAATTCCCGGCAGGATCAACATAAAATTTTTGTTGATTGATTACAACTGGCTTGGTATCATCAGGCAACATGTCCAGCTTGTCGCCGGCTTTATATTGCGATGCCGGTGCTGCAGGGTAATCGCCCCGTGCAGATTGACCATCTTGTGGCTGTTCCTGTGGCTGTTGCTGAGGTTGTGCTTGAACATTATCCTGCGCCCCTGTGCTCATAACACCGTTTACACCAACTACTGTATAAGTAAGCTGATTATCTGCTGATACATTTTCTTTGTAGAAAGTACCATGATATTGATAATAAACCTGTCCGTCAATTACAGTAGAAGTTGCACCTGCAGGTAATTGTGTAACAGTAGCACCCAAAGGAGCCTGCACAACCTGATATTCACTGCCATAAGATTGATAGTAAATACCATTATAATAATAGTAAGGATAACCATCCCAATAAAAACTACTATAACCAAATGGCAAAAAGCCTAAACGGAAACCAAAGTATGGCCAGAAGGGATAATATCCATAAGGACCATAAAACAATCCGCCATGATAGCCATAATAATAACCGCCACGGAATCCATATCCATGATATGCCCTGTAGCCATAATCACCTCCATAACCAGGACGCCTTGCAAAGCCTGAGCGACCTCCAAAACCGGGACGAGCTGCATAAGATGCAGGACGGGCGAAAGAACCTGAACGGCCACCTACAGCAGGCCGACTTACACCAGCCGGACGACCGGCTGCTACTGCATGGCCTCCTCCATTAAATGAACCACCTCTAAAAGAAGCAGATCTGGAAGCTCCACCCCCTCCTCCATTAAAAGAATGGCCACCGCCACCACTAAAAGAATGTCCTCCACCTCCTCCAAATGAATGACCACCGCCGCCACCGGAAGAATGGCCTCCTCTTTGTGCATCAGCGCCTATACTAAGGGCTAATATTGCACCGGAGACTAAAACCAACCGTTGAAAATATTTCTTGATAGTAAGCATAAAATAAATTTTACATAAAATTATTAAAGAGTTTTCAACTGAAATGTTATCATAAATAACATTAACAATTGCTTTTATGAGACTTATTTATTGCAGGAAAGTTTAATCGGCTATTGGCGTTGTTTCATTGTTTCGTATAAAATAATTCCGGTAGCTACAGATACGTTCAGGGATTCAAAATCTCCTGTCATTGGTATTTGGAATTGTTCGTCGCAAATCTTCATTAAAGCGGGATATACACCATGCTCCTCGCCTCCCATCACTATGGCACATGGTTCAGAAAAATTAAGGTCGAATAGTTTTTTAGTGGCCTTCATTTCGCTGGCAAAAACTTTAATACCGTTTAAGTGTAGTTCATCTACAGCCTTCATCAAACTATTTACACGGCAAACAGGGATTTTCTCTAATGCGCCTGCAGAAGTAAGGATCGCATCTTCATTCAATGCACCTACACCTTTATCCGGGATAACAATGGCATTTACACCAAAACAAAACGCACTGCGTGCAATAGCTCCAATATTGCGTATATCAGTGATTCCATCTAATAATAAAAACAACGGAACCTGCCCTTGTTCAACTATAAATGAAATAACCTGCTGCAAATCCTGATACTGTATTTTTGAAATAACGGCCATACAACCATGATGGTTGCTTATATTAAAACTGTTCAGTTTTTCGATGGGCACTTTATTGATCGGCACTGCATACTTTTCTGCAGTTTTGCGAACGGCATCTACCATTTCGCCATGCATATTGGTTTGCAGGTAAATACGTTCTAATTGCTTACCATTTTCCAAAGCTTCGATTACTGCCTTAGGCCCAATTACAAGCGTATTTTTTTTGGGACGTTGTTGTTGTGTATGTCTGAAATTTTTCACCCTGCAAAGAACGTATAAATTGTATTTATTTCTTCTTTTTAATTGGAGGAATTACGAAATGCATTTTTTAATGCAAAAGCGGAAACTAATGTCCAGGCAGTTTCCAATATTATAAATGGAATGTAGTGCAGGCGTATAGAAGCCACACAGGCAACTGCTCCGCCCAGAACATTTAGTGCGGCATAAGCAATGCTGTCTGAATGAATTTTATTAATCAGGTTTAAGAGATAGGCAAGCAAAAGAATTGTAACCCCGGTAAACCCTATCCAATCTGTTAAGTTCATTGTTTTATTTTTTTAGAAACCGTACAATTAATCATTACCGGTTTTTTGTAAAAGCAAATCGCTGTATGAATCTGCAATAAAATCAGACTGCTTAATTCCGAAAAGGATGGTATATTGATTGCATTGTTCTTTTAGTTTCTCTATTCCAATTTCACCCGTCTCGTCAATTGCTTCTACTTCTATGAAATTGCCCAATCCATCTACTGAATCAAAGTGAAATTTTACATTGTCGATAAAATAGATTTTTCTCTTCTTATTTACCACTACTTTAATCCCGTTTACTCGGGTTAAGATATCCTTTAAAACTTTGTCGGGATTATGTTTATATAGAAGGATATTTGATTGTTTTGCGTCGGCTGTATTTTCCCGCTCATAATAGATTAATGAGTTTTCAATATTACCTTCCCTAAGTTTTAGCCTGCCGCTTGCTACATTAAAGTATGTATCGGTTTGATTGTCTTCGCCAATAAATTTTGGATTAAGTGGAAGCAGCTTGCTTTCAAGCATAGCCAAATTTTCAGCTTTTGCTTTAAATTCAAAATTGATGATCGACATTTTGTTGGTTTTTAATCCTCGTCAATAAACCCCCATTGGCCTTGCAAGCTCTTAAATTGTGTATCTCCCAATCGTTGAGCATCATAATGTCCCGCATTTTGCTTTTGCCTGAAGGCTTCGTAAACACTCACTGCGCAGGCAACAGAAATATTTAACGATTTAATGATGCCTACCTGAGGAATAATAAAATTTCCGTCCACCATTGCCAGCATTTCTTCACTAACACCGCTATGTTCGTTGCCGAATAATAATGCAACAGGTTCTGTTAAATCCAACGCATGCAATGAAACTGCGTCGCTGCTTAAATGCGTGGCGTATATTTTTTTATAGCGTTTTCTTAGTTCTGCAAAACATTCATCTGCATTCGTAAACTGATGAATGCTTAACCATTTAGCTGCACTGGAAGAACTTTTAGCGCCCCATTTTTTATGCGTAGGAATTTTAGTGTTTAAAATATAAATATCCTGAATGCCAACAGCATCACAGGTTCGCATTACTGCTGAAATATTATGAGGGTCGAAAACATTTTCCAATACCACGGTTAAATCGGGTTGGCGTTTTACTAATACATTATGTAAGCGTTCAAAACGTTCGGGTGTCATACGGATTATTATTTGGCGTGGCGTTGTCTTAATACTTCAATTATATCTTTTAATTCAAAACCTTTTGCGTGTAATAAAATTAAATAATGAAACAACAAATCGGCAGCCTCACCTTTAAACAAATCATCGTTGTTATCTTTTGCTTCAATTACAATTTCCACAGCTTCCTCGCCTACTTTTTGTGCAATCTTATTAATGCCTTTTGCAAACAAAGAACTTGTGTACGATTTATCCGATGGGTTGTTTTTTCGATCAGTTATAATACCTTCCAATTGTAATAAAAAATCGGTTGAAACATTTTTTTCATCCCAGCAAGTATCAGCTCCTGTGTGGCATACAGGTCCTACAGGCGTAGCTTTTATTAAAAGGGTGTCATTATCGCAATCCACTTTAATATCGTTCAACAATAAAAAATTACCACTCTCTTCGCCTTTTGTCCATAACCTGTTTTTACTGCGGCTATAGAAAGTTACTTTTTTTAGCTCCTGTGTTTTTGCCAATGCTTCTTCGTTCATAAAGCCAAGCATTAATACTTTGCTGGTAGATGCATCCTGCACAATTGCAGGAACTAATCCATCGGCATATTTTTTATAATCAACTTTCATTTTTACTTTGTTATAATTATTACAATCGAATACTAATATTCTCTTTATGCAAATACTGTTTCAACTCCGGTATTCCGATTTCTTTATAATGAAAAATACTTGCTGCCAAAGCCGCATCTGCATTACCTGTTGTAAACACATCCTTAAAGTGTTCCATACTACCTGCGCCACCGGAAGCTACAATTGGAACCGGAAGTGCATTCGATAATTGTGCTGTAATATCCAATGCAAAACCATTTTTAGTACCATCATTATTCATGGATGTCAATAATATTTCTCCGGCACCTAAATCAACCGCCTGCTTTGCCCATTCGGTTGTTTTAATTTCTGTTTTCGTTCTTCCTCCATTCAAATATACATACCATTCGCCGTCTTCTTCTTTCTTGGTATCAATTGCCAATACTACACATTGGCTTCCAAATTCTTTACTCAATTCATAAATCAATGGTGGATTTTTAAAGGCAGATGTATTTACAGAAACCTTATCAGCACCATGTTGCAGCAATACGGATACGTCATCAACCGAACTTATGCCACCACCAACAGTAAATGGAATATTAATATTAGCAGCAACTCTTTTCACCAATTCAATTAATGTTTTTCTTTTTTCTACTGTGGCTGTAATATCTAAAAACACCAGTTCATCTGCACCTTGTTGCGAATATAAAATACCCAACTCTACCGGGTCGCCGGCATCCCGTATATCCACAAAATTCACGCCCTTAACCGTTCTTCCTTCTTTAATATCTAAACAAGGGATTATTCTTTTTGTCAGCACAATTATTAATTGTTAATTACTAATTATTAATTCAACTCTATAAGTTGTTGCAATGTAACCGTTCCTTCATAAATCGCTTTGCCGATGATTGCTCCGGCGCAGCCGATTTCTTTTAATTCAATTACATCGTTTATATTGCTAACCCCACCGCTTGCAATTAAATTTATTTCAGGATGTTCTTTCATAATATTTTTATACAACTCAATAGAAGGTCCTTGCATAGCACCATCTTTTGAAATATCCGTACAGAAAATATTCTGTACCCCCAAGCCTAACATCTTGCCTATAAATTGGTAAATATTAATGCCGCCATCCACTAACCAGCCACTTATCTTTATCTTTTCATCCAATACATCGGCACCAATTAAAAACTTATCTGCACCAAATTCCAGTATCCATTCTTCTAATACTTCCGGATGTTTTACGGCGAGGCTTCCGATAGTTACAATCGAAGCTCCGGCATCAATGATATTGCCTACATCTGCTATGGTTTTAACGCCGCCCCCAAAATCAATTATTAAATTGGTTGCTTTTGCGATGGATTCCAATACGCTCAAATTCACTATTCGTCCTGCTTTTGCTCCATCCAAATCAACTACATGCAAACGTTTGATGCCTGCATCTTCAAACTGCTTCGCTACTTCTGCAGGATTATCGTTGTACACTTTTTGTTGTGCATAATCGCCTTTGGTAAGGCGTACACATTTACCGTCAATCAAATCTATCGCTGGTATAATCTCCATTTTTGATTTCTGATTTAGGATTTATGATTTAATGTTTATAAAATTCTTTAAAATCTGTTCGCCTACTTTTCCTGATTTTTCTGGATGGAATTGTACGGCATAAAAATTATCTTTTTGTAATGCAGTACTGTAAGGCAATACATAATCAGTTGTTACAACGGTTTCTTTGCAAAGTGCCGCATAATAACTGTGTACAAAATATACGAATGAATCTTTTTCCAGACCGTTGAATAATGGCGAATTATAATTGTAGATATTATTCCAACCCATTTGCGGAACTTTCAATCCGTTGGATGGAAACAATTTTACTTCTGTATCAAATATGCCTAAGCATTTTGTATCGCCTTCCTCTGAATGATTACACAATAATTGCAAGCCCAAGCAAACGCCCAGTACCGGCTGCTTTAGCGATACAATTACTTTATCCAATGCACGCTCACGCAAATAATTCATAGCCGCTGCTGCGTGACCCACACCGGGAAAAATTACTTTATCGGCTTTGCGAATTATATCTGCATCATCTGTAACAATGGCTTCGGCTCCTATGCGGTTCAAGGCGTATTGTACACTTTGTACATTGCCGGCGTTGTACTTAATAATGGCGATACCCCCTGCCCCCCTAAAGGGGGATTTAGAAGTATTCGTATTGTTAAGATTATCTTCCATCACTAATCTATTTATAACACTCCTTTTGTGCTTGGTAATGAATTGTTGTTTACATCCCTTTTCACTGCCATCTTTATTGCTTTTGCAAATGCTTTAAATATGGCTTCTATTTTATGATGCTCATTTTCGCCTTCTGCTTTTATGTTTAGGTTTGCCTTTGCTGCATCGCTGAAGGATTTAAAGAAATGGAAAAACATTTCTGTTGGCATCTCTCCTATTTTTTCACGCTTAAATTCAGCTTCCCAAACTATCCAGTTTCTTCCACCAAAATCAATGCCTACTTGCGCTAGGCAATCATCCATTGGCAATAAAAAACCATAGCGTTCTATGCCTCGTTTATTACCCAAAGCTATTGCCATTGCTTCTCCTAAGGCAATCCCAACATCTTCAATAGTATGATGTTCATCTATATGCAAATCGCCACTGCATTGAACGTTTAAATCCAAATTTCCATGTCTTGCTATCTGGTCAAGCATGTGATCGAAGAACCCTAAACCTGTATGTATGTTTGCTTTTCCGGTACCATCTAAATTTAATTCTATCTCAATTTTTGTTTCGTTGGTATTGCGTGTATGCTTTACCGAACGTTGTGATAGTTTTAAATATTCATAGATATCTTTCCAATTGGGTGACTCCACCACCACCACTTCGTTTCTTAATATATCTATGCCATCTTTAATTTCTCTTGCTCCTAATGTTGCATCGTTGTTTAACCAAAACCCTTTACAGCCGAGGTTCTTTGCTAATTGCATATCGGTTACTCTATCGCCTATTACATAAGAATTTGCTAAGTCGTATTCTGGATTATTGATAAACTTTGTCAGCATACCGGTTGCAGGCTTGCGTGTGGGTGCATTGTCTTTTGCAAATGTTTTATCTATAAAAACCTCTTTAAAATTGATGCCTTCGTTTGCTAAACTTTTGATAATAAAGTTTTGTACCGGTAAAAATGTTTCTTCAGGAAAAGACGCAGTTCCTAATCCATCCTGATTGGATACCATCACCAATTCAAAATCCAGTTCTGTCGCTATTTTCTTTAGATATGTAAACATATCGGGATAGAACACCAGCTTTTCAAATGAATCTATTTGATAGGTTGGTGGAGCTTCTTTTATTAGTACGCCATCACGGTCTATAAATAGAATACGTTGCCCGAGCCCAGCCCCCTGCCCCCCTAAAGGGGGATTTGGAAGTTCACTGTTTGTTGCGTTATTGGATGAAGTATTATTATTCATAATCTTTTAAAGTTTAACCCCCTGCCCCCCTAAAGGGGGATTTGGAAGTTCACTATTTGTTAAAATAAGTATTATACATATTTATTAAACAAGGTTATTAATTGTTGGTTTTCTTCTGGTGTTCCTATTGTTATTCTTAAACTGTTTTCACACATCACTTCTTTGCTTCTATTGCGAACGATTACTCCGTTACTTGAAAGATAGTTATATAGTTTATCAGCATCTTTTACTTTCATTAAAAAAAAGTTTGCATCGCTTTCGTATATCTTTTCTACAAATGAAAACTTCTTTAATTCATTTGCAAGTGCTTCTCTTTCGTTTACTGTTTCTTTTATCCAGGCATTTACTTCCTCAGTATTTTGTAATGCTTCCAATGCCAACTCTTGTGATGCTTTATTGATATTGTAAGGTGGCTTTACTTTATTGAATAGGTCGATTATATCCAACGAAGCATATCCCAAGCCTAATCTTAATGATGCCAAACCCCATGCTTTTGACAAGGTTTGCATCACAATCAAATTGGGATACTCGGTTAGCTCTTGTATAAAAGGTTTTTGTCTTGAGTAATTAATATATGCTTCATCAATTATTATAATGCCAGGGAAGTTATTTAATAATAATTCAACATCGCTACGATTCATATTATTGCCCGTTGGATTGTTAGGTGAGCAGATGAATAATAGTTTTGTATTATCATCTACTGCATTTAAAATCCCTGCTGTATCCAATTGAAAGCCTTCTAATAAATTTACTTTCTTTATTGCTACGTCATTTATATTGGCACTTACTTCATACATTCCGTAAGTAGGCGGACAAATAATTACATTATCTTTTCCGGGATTGCAGAAAATACGATAGGCTAAATCAATTACTTCATCGCTTCCATTTCCAATAAAAATGTTTTCGGCTGGCACGCCTTTTATTTTTGCCAATTGAAATTTTAATTGCCATTGCAACGGGTCCGGATAACGATTAAAATCTTCCGGCAATGTAGAACCGTATGGATTTTCATTGGCATCTAAAAACACGGACGCTTCTCCTGTAAACTCATGCCTTGCGGAAGAGTAAGGTTTTAATTGCTTTATATTCTCCCTTAATAATTTTTCTAACTCAAATTTCATTGTTGTTCCTTTTCTTAATCATTGATCTCTAACTAAGGGTTGACAACCTTTGAAAGGTTGTCAACCCTCTTGAATACTTTATAAACTTTTTAGACGGATGGTTACTGCATTCTTATGAGCATCCAACCCTTCGGCTGCTGCCATTATTTCTACAGTGTTGCCAATATTTTTTATTCCGTCTTTGCTTAATTGCTGATACGTAATTTTCTTTACGAAGCTATCTAATGATACACCGCTGTATGCTTTTGCATAACCGTTTGTTGGCAATGTATGATTTGTTCCGGATGCGTAATCGCCTACACTTTCCGGTGAATAATGCCCTAAGAAAACGCTTCCTGCATTTATTACCAACTCTCCCAAATGCTTTGCATTATCAGAAGCGATTATTAAATGCTCTGCCGCATATTCATTCAATAAAGCAAAGGCTTCATTTACATTCTCTATTACAATAAAGCGACTGTTGGCTAATGCTTTTGCTGCTACTTCTTTGCGGGATAATGTTTCTAACTGTAGAGCGATTTCTTTTTTTACATTATCAATAATCGCTTGTGAAGTTGCTACTAGTACAACCTGACTGTCTGCACCATGCTCTGCCTGGCTTAATAAATCGGCGGCAATAAAACCTGCATTCGATGTTTCATCGGCGTACACCGCTACTTCACTCGGACCTGCCGGCATATCAATTGCTACGCCTTCTTTATTTACCAATTGTTTGGCACAAGTAACATACTGATTTCCGGGACCGAATATTTTATAAACTTGCGGCACAGTCTCGGTACCATAAGCTAAAGATGCAATGGCTTGTACACCTCCTATTTTATAAATATTTTTTAAGCCGATTAGTTGTGCTACATATAATATTACCGGATTTACTTTTCCATTTTTATCAGGTGGCGTACAAACAATAATTTCTTCGCAGCCTGCTAATGTTGCCGGTATTCCTAACATTAATAATGTTGAGAATAATGGCGCTGTTCCTCCGGGAATGTATAAACCCACTTTTTGTATGCCTACGGATTTGCGCCAGCATAAAACATTTTTGGTTGTTTGAACCTGCCTCACTGTTTCCCGTTGGTTTTCGTGAAATAGTGTGATATTATTTTTTGCTGTTTGAATAGCAGTCTTCAATATTTCATCTACCAATTCAATAGCTTCTGCAATTTCAGCTTGGGTTACTCTTAAGTCGGTTAATTCAATACCATCAAATTGTGCAGTGTATTTTTTTACAGCAGTATCTCCGTTTAACCGCACTTCCTGTAATACAGCAGACACGGTACTTTCCAGCGATCTGTTATCAATAACGGGTCGTTTTAATATCGAACTCCATTGTTCCTTTGCAGGATTTATAAAAACATTTTCCATAAATACATTTATAAAATCTTATCGATCACTTTTCAATTGTTTTTATCTTAGCAGGCTGACAAACTAAAATTTATTGAATAATAGAAAGCCACTTTTATCAAAAACAAAAAGCTCATTATAAAACCAGAGTCCTAAAAGTCCCCCTCGGGAGATTTAGGTGGCTTTACCCAATTATCTTCTCAATCGGCAACACAATTATCCCTTCTGCTTCAAATTGTTTTAGCTTCTCAATCACTTCCCAAAAATCATTTTCATTTACTACACTTTGTACACTGCTCCAGCCTTCTTCTGCCAAGGGCACGATAGTAGGGCTTTTGGTGCCTGGTAATAATGCTGAGATATTTTTCAGTTGATTATTGGGTGCGTTTAATAAAATGTATTTTTTATTTTTTGCAGACTTCACTGCGTTTATGCGTAACAGTAACTTATCAAGAATCGCTTGTTTTTCAGCAGTGATTTTTTTATCCGCTACCAATACCGCTTCTGATTTTAAGATTACTTCTACCTCTTTTAAGTTATTGGTGAAAAGCGTACTACCGCTGCTTACCAAATCGCAGATGGCATCTGCCAAACCAATGCCCGGCGCAATTTCTACAGAGCCGCTGATTTCATGTATCTCTGCGTTTATATTTTTTTCTGCTAAATATTTTTGAAGGATAGTTGAATAAGTGGTAGCTATTTTCAATCCTTTTAAATCTTCGATTGAATTGTATTCAACGCCTTTTGGTACGGCAATACTTAAACGGCATTTGCCAAAACCTAAACGATATACTAAATCAATGCTTTTGTCTTTTTCCAACAATACATTCTCTCCAACAATTCCGATGTCGGCAACACCATCACATACATATTGTGGAATATCATCGTCCCTTAGAAAATAAACTTCCAATGGAAAATTAAATGCCGTGGCTTTTAATTGCTTGTTGCCGTTGTTTAATTCAATGCCACATTCTTTTAAAAGCTTGATGGAATCTTCATTTAAACGACCTGATTTTTGAATGGCGATTTTTAGCATTATCTGTTTTATTATTGTCTTTAGTTTTTTAAAATAACAAAGGGCTCACCGTTTAAAGTAAGCCCTTTGCAAGTTATGTTTAGTACATACAACTCAAAATAGCCTACCTGTTGGTAAGTGTATGATGATGATGTATGTGTGTAATCTGTTTCATTTCGTGCTGCAAAGTAAATGCGGATTGGTTATTTTTCCAAATAAAATTTAAAAATTCTCCATGGTTACGCCTAAGCCGTGATTGGTTGTGTAAATCATCTTTCCATTATCGAATGTAATTCCGTTTCCAATGCTTTCTGCTAATAATAAAGTGCCGTCATTATCAATATAATCTACCAAGGGTGCTAATTGAGCTATGGCAGCGGAGCCAATAGCCGTTTCGTTCATGCAGCCGATCATTATTTTCATATCCAATTCTCTTGCTTTTGTTATCATTCTGCGGGCTGGTGTTATGCCGCTGCATTTGGTTAGTTTGATATTGATGCCGTGAAAATGCTGGTGGCATTTTGCTACATCATGCTCGGATACACAGCTTTCATCGGCAAAGATTGGTAGCGGTGATTTTTCATATAATACTTTCATTCCTCCCCAATCATCTTTTGCCAATGGTTGTTCTATTAGCTCTACCCCTAATTCTTTTAGCTGAGGTATTTTTATTAGTGCCTGTTCCAATGTCCAGGCGGCATTTGCATCTACACGAAGTATGGCGTTAGTATGCTTTCTTAATGCTGCTACAGTTTCGATATCATTTTCAAAACCTACTTTTATTTTATAAATCGGATTGGGTGTTTCATCTATTTTGGCAATCATTTTTTCAATGCTGTCAATACCAATTGTGTAATCTGTTAATGGAGTTTTTGTTGTATCTAAATTCCACAACTCATGTAATTGCTTGCCTTTTAGTTTGCCGTAAATATCCCATCCTGCCATGTCCAAAGCGCATACCAAAAACGGATTCATTGGTAATAAATGATGCAGGTAATGCCAATAACGTTCGGGGTCGCTGAAAGAAAATTTTTCAATGAACATTTTTTTTCGTTCAGTATCTTCTATCATTTTTTCTACCGGAATATTATAATAGCTGATTGCCGGAGCTTCGCCATACCCCTTGATACCAAAGAACTCCAGCTCTACTATCAATGTTGGCTGATGTGTTTTTGTTCCTTTGGAAATGGTGAAAGGATGCTTGAAAGGAAGGTTGTATGATTTATAAGAAAGACGCAAAGGATTTTTGATTTATGATGTATGATTTATGATTTCCCCGGAATGACAGAGACTTTAGCTATGCCCGAAGACATGCGGTACAAAGGTTGCGATAGTTATCGAAAGACACAACAATTTTAATAGAAGCAAATTCTAACAAAAGAAAATAAACCCACCTCAGCCTACTCAGCAGACAACCTATAACCTTAGGCTGGTAACAAGTCTCCCACAGGGGGATTTAGGGGGCTTCTTCCACTAGCCTTCACCATCCCTTCCAACTCTTCATTAAATTCATTCTCCTTTATCAAATCTTCCAAACTAATATGCATCCGGTATTTCCAATGATGTTTAGGATCTGCCGGTATATTAATGCGTTCATCATTTGGATTTTGGCGACGTAAGGACCCACTCATTCCCAATATATCCTGCAATTGAAAGATGCTCCACATTGCCGGAGAGTTTAAATGTTGTTGCAGGATTTCTTTGTTTAAGTATGGCTCGCAATAAACTGGAGCTTTGCCGTAATGATTTAAGATACTATTGTAATAATGTTGTGTTTTGCCGGCATCTTCTTCCCACCAGCCACGGATGGTACTCATATCATGTGTGGATGGCGTTACCACACTTAAGTATGGCGCATCGGCAGGATGTGCAAATTCTTTTTTCACCTGCTTAGGCATGCGCTGTATTTCGAGGCTTAATATGCTTAGCCTGTTCATTACATCTTCTACGCAATGCGGCACCATTCCTAAGTCTTCGCCGCAAACCAACATATTGGTACTTCGTTTTAAACCCGGTAGTTTTTGCATGGCTTTCTTTTCCCATAGCCCATCCTGGCGTTCGTAAAAATAATTTACGTATAATTTAGACAGTTGGTATTTACTATGCTCATCTAAAGACTGATAAGAAAGCGTATGTTCCATATTTATCCTGAAATGGAAGTGCTGCCCGTTAGAACCTTCTTCTTCAAATAATATTACATTACTAATAAGGTTGAAAAGCCCTTCTTTAATTCTTGTATCCGCTTCTTCAGGTTTTTTATTATTAAAATGTTCTTCAACTTTTCGTTGTGTATTGAATGCTTCTTTTAATTGAAAATATTCGCCCTGCCTGTCTAAGAAATAATCTTTTACCCAGGTTTCATCCGCTTCAAAAATTCTGTTGACTACATAATCATTAATAAAAGGACGGCAATAGCGGTGATGGTTATACGAAATCCCTCTTTCGTATAATTCATTTACATGAACAGGAATGGCAGGATCAAACTTGCCCATTATACCTTCTACAGCATCCAACGGAATACTCCAAATGCGGAAGAAGCCCAATATATGATCGATACGGAAGGCATCGAAGTAAACGCTCATCTGTTCAAAACGGCTATGCCACCAGGCAAAATTATCCGCTTCCATATTTTTCCAGTTGTAGGTTGGGAAGCCCCAGTTCTGCCCTTTTATTGCAAAATCATCCGGTGGTGCACCCGCTTGTGCATCCATATTATACAATGCAGGGTTTACCCATGCATCGCAACTGTAACGATAGATACCGATTGGCAAATCTCCTTTTACTACAATACCGTTTGCATGTGCATAGTCAGTTGACTCCTTTAATTGTAAATGCAAATGGTATTGGATAAAATAGTTGATTGCTATTTCATCGTATTGCTTTTCTGTTGATGCTACAAGCTTTTCGATACTGGCTAAATCATATTTGCTATGAGATGCCCATTGTCCGAAATCGGCTGTGTTGTATTTATCCCGCAGGTAACAAAAAGCTGCATAAGGAACCAACCAATGTTTATTTGCTTCGAAAAAAGATTTATATGCTGTATCTTTTTTAAAGTCTTCTTTTTGTAGCTGGTATAATTCTTTTATGATACTTAGCTTAAAGTTTATTACGGTATCATAATCAACATCCGGTAAACTGTTGAGCTCTTTTTGTTTTGCTTTATAAGGCTTAAAGAAAGCAGTGTTCGTTTTTGAAACCACTTTCTCAATATTGATATATGCCGGATGCAAGGCAAAAGTAGATATAGCTGCATACGGGTATGAATCTGCCCATGTATGCGTAGCCGTTGTATCGTTGATAGGCAATAACTGAATTAATTTCAATCCGGTTTTCTTTGCCCAATCTACCAATAGTTTTATATCTGTAAACTCGCCGGTACCGGTACTTTGGTTGCTACGCAAACTAAACACAGGGATTGCCACGCCAGCTCCCTTCCATGTGTTGGTGGCTAATTGTGCAAAGCCATCATGCACTATTGTTATTCCTTCTTTGTTATTTAATGCAATTCTTCTATTGGCTCCGCCTTCAAAATATTTGAATGCTTTTTCTTTTACATTATAAACCCCGTACTTATAAATAATGGGCAAACCTTCCGAATCAATATTCAGTTTGATAGTACACCAGTTGCCATCTTTTGTAAGTAATAAAGGCTTGTCTGTTTTCCAGTTGCCCAAATTTGTATTATTGCCGGCAATACATAATTGTTCATCGGCGGTAAGCAATGGTGCTTTTACTTTAAACTCGTGGGTATATGTTTTTACTGCCGGCGAGGCTTTAGCTGCAGGATTTTTTAGTAATACTTCCTGAAAAGGTTTGGTATAAAATGCATTGCCTGTTTGGCCTGCATGGTTCCAGGTATCAATGAATGTTAGTTGTTCCTCTTTATTTTGCTCAAGATTAATGATGCGGTCATCGCCCCATTCCAATATTTCAAACCCCGAAGCATCTTTGAATATATAGTTGTATTGAATTTGCGGCAATTGTAAATCAGCAGCATCCAGTTTTATCTGGCCATGCCAAAATTCATCATTGTAATATTGCAGCAGTATTGGTCCGCCATCACTCAATGTTTTGCCTGTTCCGGTTACATATAAGGATTCTCCAAAGCGGGTATAGAAACGTACATAGAAATTCAATATCATCTTCAGTGTCTTGTAGTGAAAATTGAGCTAATCGTTAAATGTGTAAATTTCACACATTAAATCCATTCAGCCCAAATTTATCAGTAAAAAATTTTATAGCAAATAGTATTTTGTCGGTTTTATACTATTTTTGTCAAAATTCTTTCAGATGGCAGAGACAACAAAAAAATCAACCGGTCTATATTGGGTATTATTTTTCGCTTCAATCGTAGCTTTTTTCGTGGTGTATCACCTTGGTGGAGGTTACTGTTCAATGGTGTTGCCATTTATTTGTACCTTCTTTGTACAAGCAATGGATTTGATGTAATCGCCTCCATTCCCGTAACAAATTCTTTATTTTAAACTGTTGATGATAGCAGCGAACTCCTCTGCTATTAATGATGCGCCGCCTACAAGGCCGCCATCTACGTCGGGTTGACCGAATATTTCTTTAGCGTTTGATGCTTTAACGCTTCCACCATACAAGATAGAAATACTGTCGGCAATTTCCGCTCCGTATTTTGCAGCTAATACACTGCGTATATGTGCATGCATTTCCTGCGCCTGTTCGCTGCTGGCTGTTTTGCCGGTACCGATTGCCCAGATTGGTTCGTATGCAATTACAAAGCCTTTTATTTGTTCTGCCGATAAATGGAAAAGGCTGTCTTTTAATTGCACTTCTACAAATTCATTTTGTGTGTTAGCCTCTCTTATTGCCAACGCTTCTCCGCAACAAAAAATCGGTTTCAAACCATTCGCAAAACAGATATCTATTTTCTTGCTCAACAATTCATTGCTTTCATTAAAGTATTCACGGCGTTCGCTATGCCCTAATATTACATAGTTGATACCGATGCTTTGCAACATTTCTGCACTTGTTTCACCTGTGTATGCACCTGATTTTTTATCGGAACAATTTTGCGCAGCGATAAAAACATTTTTTTTGCCCGCTACTGCATTTTTAATTGGAATAAGATATGGAAAAGGAATACCAAAAACCGCTTCCTGATTGTCTTTTAAGTCGTGTGGTATTTTTGATAATGCCTCCATCAATGCTTCTCCTTGTTGAAGCGTAAGGTTCATTTTCCAGTTAGCTGCTGCAATTTGTTTTCTCATATTTATTTATTGTTGTAAAGTGTTTTTAAAATTTCCGTTTCAGCTTCGCTGATTGCTTTGCCTTTTAGTTTTTTCCAGTTATCGATATCCTTCAAAGCATTTTCAAAAATATACCGCTCATTTCCCCAACTAAAATCGGGAATATATTTTGGAGGAAAACCTTCGCCAAAAACATTGCAACATACTCCAACAACAGTTCCTGTATTAAAAGAAGTATTGATGGCGGCACGGCTATAATCTCCCATCATCAAGCCACATTTTATACCAGCCGATTGAAATGTTTGTGTAGCATTATCCCAAAGCTTTACATAACCTGCCGTATTTTTTACGTTTGAATTGGATGTGCCTGCACCTAAATTACACCACTCGCCTATTATGCTATCGCCCAAATAACCGTCGTGGGCTTTATTGCTGTGCCCGAAGATAACCGAATTTTTTATTTCTCCGCCACCCATGCTATAAGGACCAATACTAACAGCTCCGTATATTTTAGCCCCCATTTTTATTACAGACCCTTCGCCTAATACAAATGGGCCACGTATCATACTGCCTTCCATTAGCTCTGCATTCTTCCCGATATATACAGGACCGACAGATGCATTAATAATGCAATGCTCTACTCTGGCACCTTCTTCTAAAAAAATATTTTCGGGATTGATTGTTTTATTGGTAGATGAAATTGCTTGAGAGCTGCGGCCTTTTGTTATTATTTCAAAATCCTGACGGATAGCCCAATCATTTAGATGTATGATATCAACTAACCGATTGAGTTCTTTTGTTTCGGATGGGTTAACGGTACCGGGTAAACGCAGGGAAGTAATTGTGCCTTCATAACCTATTCTTTCCCACTTTTCACGAATGGTTAAGATACCAATGCGAATATCTGCCGCATCACGGGTTTGCGTAAAGGGATAAAATTTATCCTGAATTGTTTTTGAAATATTGAAGGCAGGTGTCATGGATGTAATGCATCAAAGATAATACTAATGAGGGTTTTGAATCATATTCCTCCAATTATTACAATGCTGTAATTTAATTTGTTAAAAATAACAGCCTGAAAAATTACAGTTGATTTATACAATTGAATTTATAGTATTTTCGCACACCATACATCATTAAACTACAACATGAAAAAAATATTAGTTGGCTTATTTTCAATATCAATCCTCGTAGCATCCTGTGGAAAAACCGGAGAAAGTATTCAAACCTGCACCAATGCAACACCGGCTTCAGAAGACTCAACCATGCAGGCTTTTTGTACAAAAGATACTATTACAGCTACGAAAGACCCCAGCGGCTTATATTACCAGGTAATTACGCCAGGCGTAGGACCTGCAATTACTCTTAATTCTACTGTATCAGTAACTTATACAGGCAGTTTTTTAGACGGAACAATTTTTGACAAGGAAACCTCCCCAGTAACTTTTCCGCTTTCAAGTGTAATAGCCGGTTGGCAAATAGGCATTCCATATGTAAAGGCTGGCGGGCATATAAAATTAGTTGTTCCTTCTACTTATGCGTATGGTTGCAATGGCGAAGCTCCATCCATACCGCCCAATTCTATTCTTTATTTTGATGTTACAGTAGTGAGTGTTCAATAATTGCAGAGAATAGCTGCATCCTGATTATTAACTAATAACATAACCTTCGATAAACAACAATAAAGGTGTGTACATTCCGGAATGTACACGCCTTTATTATATTAAGAGGATTTGCTTTTCAAACATATATCAACACCGCATTTTATGCAAACCTATAAAACGAAACAGTCCCCCAAAATGGAGGACTGTAATTTATTAAGTACGAAGCAAGCTGATTAAGCTTTCTTTTCGTAACGTTTTTTGAATTTGTCGATACGACCTGCAGTATCAACCAATACATTTTTACCGGTATAAAACGGGTGAGATGTATTTGAAATCTCCAGCTTAATTACCGGGTATTCATTACCATCTTCATGTTTAACTGTTTCTTTTGTATAAGCTGTAGAACGGCTTAAGAATTGAGTACCGTTACTCATGTCTCTGAAAACAACTAAACGGTATTGATCTGGGTGCAAACCTTTTTTCATAATTTTCTATTTTGTGCATGGATTTTGCCATGCTGATTTTTTAAGAGTGCAAATATAGGGGATAATTGGCAATTGACAATTGAAAATTGACAATTTGATTATGCTTTGTTGTTTTTAATTGTCAATTATCCATTTTCAATTGTCAATTGAGAACTAGCTTTTCATGTTTGTCTGCTGCAATGCAATCCCAATATTCCAGCTTTTGGATGCCTGGATTACATCCTGAAGATCATCAATTTTTTTGCCGGTTACCCGGATTATATCATCCATAATGGCTACCTGCACTTTTAAGCCGCTGTCTTTAATCAGCTTTACTATTTTTTTGGCATCTTCCTGTTTGATGCCGTTTCTTACAATTACTTCCTGTTTTACTACTTTGCCACTTTGGTAAGGTTCTTTGCTGATGTCATATACTTCTGCAGCTAAGCCCTGTTTCATGCTCCGGCTCAGCATTACATCTATAATCTGGCTTAGTTTCATTTCACTATCCGCTTCCAGGTTTACTTTAAAGTCCTTTTTATTTAATTCGATTACTACATGAGAATCTTTGAAATCGAACCGGTTGGTGATTTCTTTTTTTACGGTGTTGATAGCATTGTCCAATGTTTGCGGATCAACTTTGCTGGCAAAATCAAAAGAAGGCATGGCTTATTAATTGATAATTGAAAATGCAAAACTAATTAATAAGTTGTAAGTATTAAGTATTAAGTATTAGGTATTAGGTATTAGGTATTAGGTATTAAGTTAGAGTTCCTTCTACTAATACACTACTTATGACTTAATACTTATGACTTATGACTTACTACTTATAATCTATTCCACTATTTTCAGCTTGCTTTTTCCTTCAGTAGCATTGTTTCCAAGCCGATTAAAAATGAAAAGCATTACCAAACCGGTAAGTATTAATGAAAAAGAGATTATTTCTGCCTGACTTAGATTATAAAGTTTAGGGTACCTTATATTTACCCGAATTGTTTCTACAGCAAAACGCTCTAACCCAGTCAATATCAGATAAATAGAAAAAATAATCCCAGGTGTTTTTATCTTTTTCCGGATGCCCCAAAGAAATAGAAATAACAATATGCAGGTAACCGTTTCGTAAAATGGTGTAGGAAAAACAGGTATTGGCAAAACACGATTATGCTCATCTACGCACCCCGGAATTCGAATACCATCTTTATTTACATTCTGCGGATAATTATAGGCAACCATCCATCTTGGTAAAAACGAAGGTGCTTTAAATGCTTTGTGTGGGATATCTTCTAATTTATCTGCTACCCTATCGGTTACTTCAACGGGATAAGTAGCGCCGGAATCCAGCACTTTTCCTTCTAAAAAATAGGTGGAATACTTCGTTATTTGTTTTTGATAACCATCTTCATTCACAGCTACCACTTTAGCAGTAGCGGGGTCGGTAATATAAGCACTGTTGAAAATCCCCCAATCTCCATCCCCGGCAACCTGGCAACCGATGCGTCCAATAGCATAACCAATCATTAATGCAGGAGCAGCCGAATCAATCAGATGTTTTAATTTAATACCTCGTTTGTAGGCATACCAGCAAATTGCAATCGCTGCAAAAATTAGTCCGCCATAAAAAGTTAAACCACTTGGAGAAAAGATACGTTCAATTGGATGTTGTATAAAATCATCCCAGTTTTCAATATCATCAAACAACTTCGCTCCCAAAATCCCAAACACCAATCCAAGAATAATAATATCACCTACTCTATCATGCGGCCAGATACGCACCGCCCTTTGCTCCGGTTCTTTTAATTTTTGCTTGTTTTTGTCCCACCATTTTAATCCTAAAAAGAATAAACCTGCAACAATACCGGCAACAATATTCCCATCTTTTGAGAAAATATATTCCTGCGCACTAATATCATCCGGCTTATTTAAAAACACCCCGATGATTTTATACGCAAACAAAAAACCTACAATAAAATTTATGAGCAAATCAGCTATGGATGCAGGTTTTCCCACCGTAATCATTTCTTCTCTTGGAAACAACAGACCAAGTTTTTCTTTGCGCCTCAACTCACTGGTTAAAACAATTGCAGCAGCAATAAAGGCAAAAGCTACCATCAAACCAAAGGTGTTTAAAAAGGCTAAACCCTTCCACTCAACACCAAACCAGTCTTTAAAAACATAATATAAATTGGGATACACTTTGAGAAATTAAAAATGAAAAATTAAAGAATAAAACCGAGCTGCAAGATAAGCGTTAAGCGTTAAGAATTAAGCGTTATAAGCTGAGAAACCCACACCATAAAGAAAAAGGAGATTCTAAAAATAAGCATACTTCAAAAAGTCTCCCCCACGGGGGGAGATTTAGAGGGGGCTTTAATGTGGCAGTAAAAAAAATCCCGCAAGCTTTACAGCTCCGGGATTGTACTTATAACCCAAATAAAATCTTAATTACAATATTGTTCAAAAGCACCGATAAGGCTCTGTGCAATCATTTGTGCTGACCTTCCTTCAATATGGTGGCGCTCGATAAAATGCACTAACTGACCATCTTTAAACAAGGCAATAGCCGGTGAAGATGGAGGATAAGGCAATAAATGCTCACGGATTGATCGTACAGCTTCTACATCAAAACCTGCGAAGCTTGTAGTAATATGGTCTGGCTTTTTTGCGCTGTTATGTACAGCCATTAAAACACCCGGACGGGCAGTGCCTGCGCTGCATCCGCAAACTGAATTGATGAAAACCAATGCAGTTCCTTTATCTGACAATGTTTTTTCTACATCGCCTGCTGTTAATAATTCAGAAAAGCCATTTTCGGTAAGCTCTTCTTTCATCGGTATTACTATCTCTTGTGGATACATATGTATAATTTAAAGTTTTAGAACACAAATTTACGAGGATTGGTTTAAAAAGAATCGATGCTTTTCAATGTTATTTCCAATATAGAAAAGTCATTTTGTCGTGCTAATTTTAATTAAATAGACATTCTGTCGTTAAAAATAGCATTAAACAGTCATTTTCTCCATTTTTTTGCGTTGGAACGGCATTTGAACATCCTCTTTCCGAAATAAATTTCAAAAAAATAAAAAATCAATAGTCATGACATTCGTAAAAGTAAACAACCCAATTGCTAAAAACTTAGATGGTTTTGTAAACGACATTTTCAATGAATTCCCTGCAACATTCGGCAGGAGTTTCAGAGAAGATTTTCTTCAGTTCCCTCCGGTAAATATTGTTGAAAAAACAGATGCTTACCAATTGGAAGTTTCAGCTCCGGGATGGCAGAAAGAAAGCTTTAATTTAAAATTAGATGCCAACATTTTAACCATCAGTGCCGAAAAGAAAGAAGAAGCAAAAGATGAAACCATTAAAGTGGTAAGAAAAGAATTTACCAACAAATCATTTAAACGCAGTTTTACACTGGATGAAAAAATTGATGGAGCAAACATCAGCGCTAAATATGAAAACGGCGTATTGAATGTTACGCTTCCTAAAAAAGAAGTAGTAAAACCGGCTGCTCAGGAAATTACAATCCAATAACTTATTAAACCGTACCGCTTACATACAGTTGATTTGGAATAATAAAGAGAAAGCCTCTTCAATCTTGAAGAGGCTTCTTTATTATTTATGATTTTTTTCCTGTTTAGAATTTAAAAAACCGCCACTTATACTATTGCAACAGAACAATGTCTTCATAAAGCTACCATCTGTATATTCAAAAGAATTTAATCGCCCCGGGTAGGAATCAACAAGTAACGAATCCGAATGTTTAATGAGTTTTAAACATACCAGGGAATCCGAATCTAATTTTACAATCAGGTATTTCTTTTTCTCCGTTTGTGTTAAATCCTTCGAATAGGTAATAATCGTATCCGCTTTTATGATATATCTTCCGGAATCCGCATTAATTCTATTCATTGCGCATCCAGCTCCTGCTTTCCAATAATAAATACCACCAGGTTTTAATCCTAAAGTTCCATACATACCATTTACATATTCACCCGGTATCTTTTGCTGGCTGTATGCAAAAGGCATAAAAAACAAAAAGAGGTTTAGTATAATTATAAATCTAATCATGCATTTTACACCCGAACACTTTCGTTCAAATTTAATACCCAAGTATCTTCAACATACTCTGCGCCGTCTGTTCCTTAGCATACACCCAATCTACTAACTTGCCGCTTTTATCATGCCCAACAATAATATGCTTTGGTGATGGTATCAAACAATGCTTAATCCCTCCATAGCCACTTATCTGATCCTGATAAGCACCTGTGTGGAAGAAGCCTACTACCAATGGTTCGCCGCCATTAATCTTTGGCAAAAACACTTCATTGATATGTTCTTCCGAATCGTAATAATCATGGCTATCGCAGGTAATACCTCCAAGCGTGACTCGTTGGTATTCCTCGTTCCATTTATTAATCGGCAGCATCAGGAATTTTTCTCCAATGCCCCAGGTATCCGGTAAGGTGGTAATAAAAGACGAATCAATCATGTACCAAATTTCACGGTCGTTCTGCATCTTCTGCCCTATTACACTATAGATATGCGCCATGCTTTCGCCCACTGTGTAACTACCAAACTCAGTAAAGATGTTCGGCATTGGTACATTGTTTCGTTTGCAGGCTACTTTTATATTGCGTACAATTTCATTAATCATGAATTGATAATCGTACTCAAAACCCAATGAATGTTTGATAGGAAAACCGCCGCCTATATTGATGGAATCCAACTCAGGGCAAATCTTTTTTAACTGGCAATACAGGTTGATTACCTTATTCAATTCACTCCAGTAATAAATATCATCTTTAATGCCTTTGTTTAAGAAGATGTGCAGCATCTTTAATTGGAACCTGTCTTCAAAGCCTTCAATCTCATCTACATAAAATTCCAGCACATCTTTTGCACGCATACCCAAACGGGAGGTATAAAAAGGGAATGTTGGTTCTTCTTCCGCAGCTACCCGAATGCCTAGTTTAAACGGCACTTTCACGGTTTTACGATAAGCCCTTATTTCTTCTGCATTATCTAAAATGGGTATTACGTTTTTAAAACCCGTGTTCAATAATTTAGCAATCCTACTTGTGTAAGATTTTTGTTTGTAGCCATTGCAAATGATAAAGGTTTCTTTATTAATCTTCTTCTTGGCGTATAATTTATTGATGATTTCAATATCATAAGCAAAAGAGGTTTCCAGATGGATATCATGCTTTAACGCTTCTTCCACTACAAAAGAAAAGTGCGAACTTTTGGTGCAATAACAATAATTATACTTGCCTTCGTATTTATGTTTTTTAAACGCTGCTTCAAACATTTTCTTCGCCTTGTTAATCTGCATTCCTATTTTGGGTAAATAGGTTAGTTTCATTGGCGTACCATACTTATCAATCAGCGCTTTTAAATCCAGTCCGTTAAATTGTAAATATTCATTCTTTACTTTAAAATCTTCCTGCGGAAAATTAAAGGTCTGGTTTACCAGGTCGGTATAAGTGTTATTATTCAATTGCAAATGGGTTTAATGATTTGGGCTACAAAAGTAATAGAATGAATAGTCTTTACGCAAAAACGGATGTGATTTTTTCACATCCGCTTTGTTATCTTTTTTTTAATTAAATGCTGTTCTTATTTAACAGATTCAACTAATTTTTTAAATGTTTCCGGTTCGTTCATAGCTAAGTCAGCTAATACTTTACGGTTCAAATCGATATTTTTTTCAGCTAATTTATGAATGAACTGGCTGTAGGTAATACCTTCTGCTCTTACAGCAGCGTTGATACGTGCAATCCACAAAGCACGGTAATCTCTTTTCTTTACTTTACGGCCTACATAGCTATATGTAAGACCTTTTTCCATTACGTTTTTCGCAACGGTATATACATTTTTACGTTTACCGTAGAAACCTTTAGCGGCTTTTAATACTCTTTTACGGCGGGCTCTGCTTGCAACGGCATTTACTGAACGTGGCATATCTTAATAATTTTAATTGTAATTGATAAATTTTAATCGAACAAAGGTGAATCTTATTTCAACCCTAATAAACGCTTAACGAAATGCATGTTGGCAGGATGAACTGTACCATCTTTAGCCATGTGGCGTTTACGTTTTGTTGATTTTTTAGTAAGAATGTGGCGTTTGAAAGCCTTTTGGAAAGTGATTGCACCGCTACCGGTAACTTTAAAACGCTTTTTTGCGCTTGAGTTTGTTTTAACTTTTGGCATTAAATAACTTATTGTGAGTTACTCCCTGCTGGCGGGCTTCACTGGAAGCCTCTTTTTGAGCCATGTGGGAAATGTCCAAAAAAAGAATTCTTTCTTTTTCGGGCGGCAAAGGTAGGGAATATTTTTGATTTATGATTTTCTGATCTGTGATTTTTGTTTTTAGGGCAGGAAATCCTGTTAATAACATTATATCATAATAAAAAAGGAAGCAATAATGCTTCCTTTTTTCAACTTATTTTTCAGTCTTTTTCTTCTGGCTTTTTGGTGCAAACATTACCTGCATCCGTTTTCCTTCCATCTTTGGCATTCCTTCTAAGGCGCCTACATCTTTTAAACGGTCGGCAAATTTCAATAGCAACAATTCACCTCTTTCTTTGAACATAATAGCACGGCCTTTAAACTGTACGTGTGCTTTTACTTTATTGCCATCCAGCAAAAATTTTTCTGCATGTTTGGTTTTAAATTCAAAGTCGTGGTCATCTGTATTTGGAGTAAAACGCACTTCCTTCACCTCGCTGGTTTTGGATTTGGCTTTCATCTCCTTTTCTTTCTTCTTCTTATCGTATAGAAACTTATTGTAGTCAATTATTTTACAAACGGGTGGAACTGCGGCAGGAGAAATCTCTACCAGGTCTAATTGTTGTTCCTGTGCCATACGCAATGCATCTGCAATCGGGTACACACCTACTTCGATATTTTCTCCTACTAAGCGGACTTCCGGAACACGAATCATATGGTTGGTACGATGTTCCTGTTGTTGTTCTTTTTTAAAGCGTGGGTTAAAATTGCCTCTTGGAGGCCGTGGTGGAAATGCCATTAATTAATTTTCGTTATAAATTTATTTAGTAAAGATAAAAAAATTATTCCAAAGCTCTTTTACTTATTACTTCTTCTTTTACCAATTCAATGAATTCTGCAATTGTTTGTACGCCAATATCTCCTTTGCCCTGCCTTCTTACTGCTACTTTGCCTTCATTGGCTTCTTTCTCTCCAATCACCAACATTAATGGCACTTTGGCTAATTCAGTGTCACGGATTTTTTTGCCGATTTTTTCATTGCGGTCATCTATCTCGGCACGAATATCTGCATTTTTCAATTGCTGCAAAACATTTTCTGCATAAGGCAGGAATTTATCGCTGATTGGTAAAATTTTTACCTGAGTTGGCGTTAACCATAATGGAAACTTACCGGCGCAATGTTCTGTTAATACTGCAATAAAGCGTTCCATGCTTCCAAATGGCGCACGGTGAATCATTACAGGGCGATGTTTGGCATTGTCTTCTCCGATATAAGTAAGATCAAAGCGTTCCGGTAAATTATAGTCAACCTGAATGGTTCCCAATTGCCATTTACGGCCAATTGCATCCCGTACCATAAAATCTAATTTAGGCCCGTAAAATGCAGCCTCTCCATATTCGGTAACGGTTGGTAATCCCTTTTCGGCTGTTGCTTCTATAATCGCCTGTTCTGCCAGATTCCAGTTTTCATCTGTGCCGATATACTTGCTTCTGTCTTCTTTGTCACGCAATGAAATCTGCGCAGTATAATTAGTAAAACCTAAAGAATTGAAAACATATAATACCAAATCAATTACTTTTTTAAATTCATCCTTTACCTGCGTGTGCATACAAAAAAGATGGGCATCGTCCTGAGTAAAACCTCTTACCCTTGTTAAACCATGCAGCTCGCCATGTTGCTCGTAACGATATACTGTACCAAACTCTGCTAAACGTAACGGCAAGTCTTTATAACTACGAGGTGATGTTTTATATATTTCGCAGTGATGCGGACAGTTCATTGGTTTCAATAAAAACTCTTCGCCTTCCTGTGGTGTTTTTATTGTCTGAAAACTATCCTTGCCATATTTTTCATAATGCCCGGATGTTACATATAAATTTTTATGCCCGATATGCGGTGTAATTACCGGAAGATATCCCGATTCTGTTTGTGCCTTTTGCAGAAACTGTTGCAAACGTTCACGCAGCATGGCACCTTTTGGCAACCATAAAGGCAGGCCCATTCCTACTCTTTCAGAGAAAGCAAATAATTCTAACTCCTTTCCAAGCTTACGGTGGTCACGCTTTTTAGCTTCTTCCAATAAAACCAGGTATTCATCCAGTTCTTTTTGTGATGGGAATGTAACACCGTAAATACGGGTTAATTGTTTATTCTTTTCATCGCCTTTCCAATAAGCACCGGCAATGCTAGTTAATTTTATTCCTTTAATAAAGCCAGTGTTGGGGATATGTGGGCCACGGCATAAATCAGTAAATTTGCCTTGTGTATATAAAGTGATATTGCCATCCTGCAAATTGCTAAGCAGGTCTAATTTATATTCATCGCCTTTTTGTGTAAAAAGATTGACAGCATCAGCTTTGGAAATTTCTTTGCGTTCAAAAGGAGAAGCTTGTTTTGCCAACTCCGCCATCTTCACTTCCAGCTTACGCAAATCTTCCTCTACAATTTGATTATCGCCTAAATCAACATCATAATAGAAACCTGTTTCCAATGGTGGGCCAACCCAAAATTTTACGCCGGGAAACATTGATTCAATGGCTTCGGCCATTAAATGCGCTGATGAATGCCAAAAAGTTGATTTGCCTGCAAGGTCGTTCCAGGTTAGTAATTGAAACGTTGCATCTTTATTGATAGGCCTGCTTATATCCCATATTTCACCGTTTACACTGGCTGCCAAAACTTTTCTGGCAAGGCCTTCACTTATAGATTTGGCAATGTCTAATGAGGTTACTCCCTGTTCGTATTCTTTTATTGCTCCGTCCGGTAATGTAATTTTTATCATATCTTGTTGGCTTAATGCCTTTTGTAAAGGCTGCAAATTTAACGAACTATTGGCGAAGGAAAAACATATCTGAAATATCTTTGCTAAAGACGTTCATAGTTTCGATAATTAGTAAATGGAATGAAAGATCCGGTATGAGAAAATTATTCTTTTTTTTATCTTTTTTAATAGTAAGCATTGCCGGATTCGGGCAAAATAAATCATCTGCAAAAAAAACGGTTTCAAAAACACAAAGCCTGGCTTCTGTTCTTAATGGCCAATGGAGAGGTTCTTTTGGCTCTAACGGAGATATTGTGATTACCGGCAATGACAATACGGAATATGTTTTGGAATTAAATATAGAAGGGACAACTGTAACCGGTTATTCTTACAGCTATTTTCAGGACAGGGCTTTTTATGTTATCTGTACATTGGAAGGCACATTAAACCCGGCTACTAAAACCATTACGGTTACAGAAATTGCCCGTATCAAAGGCTCTACCCCGCAAGTTGGAGATTGTTTTCAAACACATATCTTAACCTATAAAAAAGAAGGCGACTTAGAAGAACTAACCGGCAGATGGAAAACCGCTCCTGGCCAGCTTGGTGATTGTGGTTTTGGAAAAACTACTTTAGTGAGGAAAACACTGAGTTCAAACCTTGCATCGTATAATAAAAAAACGACCAACAACACCCCCTTCTCACCAACTAAACCTGCCACAAAAAAACCTGAAGTTGCCGAACGCAGTAAACCAAAACCACCGGTTACAAAAACAAATCCTGCACCTCCGGCTACTGCAACAGTAACTCCGCCACCAGCCACACCTGCAAGTCCGGTTATTAAAGAGGCTGCGCCTGTTACTACCCCTGCTCCTGAAAAGCAACAGGATATTCCTATTGCTTCAGATTTTAATTATGAAAAAAGGAATACGAACCTGTTGCAAACCATTACAATACAAAACCCAACTATCCGTGTAGCCCTATATGATAATGGTGTAGTTGACGGCGACAGCATATCGCTGTTCTATAATAATAAACTAATCCTTTCGCATCAGCGCTTAAGCGAAACAGCTATTACCCTTACATTAAATGTAAATACCAATAAACAGGTAAACGATCTTACCATGTATGCCGAAAACCTTGGCGAAATACCACCCAATACAGCTTTGATGGTTGTTACTGATGGTGATAAACGGTATGAAATCCCCGTAACTTCCGACTTAAAAAACAGCGGCACCGTTCGCTTTGTTTTTGGTGGCGATAAATAGTAAAACAGTTTTTAACCTTTAATTAGTGATTTATGTTGCTGTTTTACCCTTATTTTTGCCGCCTTAATACTCGATTTACACTTATGATTAGCCTTAACATTTTTTTTAGAGCTTTCTGCGCATCTTGCAAACTTTAAAATTTGTTCGGGTCAATTTTACAAAACTGAAAAACAACATTACAAAATGAGAAATGGAATTGCATTCTTTAAACCGGTCTTCTTACTTCCGGCCCTGGCTTTAGCAACCGTAGCTATTTTTTCTTCCTGCCAAAAAACCTCTACCACCGCAACAGACATTGGGGATTGGGCAAACGTAGCGCAAATCGGTCGTCAGCCACGTACGCAGGCAGTTTCATTTAAATTGAGCACTACACCCGGCGATACTTCTTTATATACCGGTTTAGGATATAATACATATACAGGTTTACGCCTGGCAGATTTTTACAGATTTGATGAACCTACTCTTACTGCTTACCAGGTAGATAGTTTTCCGGGTACATTAAGAAGTGGTGCTGCCGGTTTTTCAATTGGCGCTATCGGATATGTATTTGGTGGCTTTGATGGCACGTACTACTTAGGCGATCTTTATAAATTTGACCCTTCTCAACCTGCTGGTCAACACCCTTCTGCACAATGGACTTTAGTGAGTACCAATGCCGGCCCAGCCCCAAGAACAAATGCTGTAGGTTTTAATATTGGTAACAAAGGATATATTGGTTTTGGTGTAGATAGTACCAACTACGGATTTAACGATTTGTGGTCTTTTGACGGTAATACCTGGACTCAGGAACCAAGTACAGGACTAAGTGGCCGTACTGCTTCTTCTGTTTTTGTATATGGCGGCCTTGCTTATCTGGTAGGCGGCGTTAACAATGGCAACTACCTTCCAAGCTTAAATGCCTATAACCCGGCAACACAAACGTGGATGAAAAAGAGGAATATCATTAACGATGGCGATAGTGCTTACGAAGCTGATTACGGAAACAATATTACAAGAAGCAGTGCTGCTGTATTTGTAATTAATGATACTGCTTACTTTACTACCGGTAATTTCAATGGTATTTTAAATACTACCTGGGCTTATGATATCGGTGCTGACCAATGGTTCCAGAAAACTTCTTTTGAAGGTGTGTCAAGACAAGGTGCTACAGGCTTTAATATCAACAACCACGGCTATGTTGTGTTTGGTGATAATGGCAGCAATTGTTATTCTGATATGTGGCAATTCTATCCGGATGCAGCGCAAACCAACAACGACAATTACGCACCATAATTATATGGGATAATGCCAAGGCATTCAATCTGATTTTTATAACCAACAGAATGTATTGGAGCAAAGTGATTATTTACAATCCGTAAATAATCACTTTGCTTAATCATAAATAAAATATTCTTTAGCTTTTAACCCATTCAATAATTGATGGAACCCGGCATATCATGAGATTATCCTTTCTGAATATTTTTTTTGCAACAATAATTTTATTTTCATGTACCCTTTTGGTTTCATGCGATAAGGTAGATGTTACTTTTGGCAACCTGAATCAAAATACCAGTCCGAGTATTACTTATTTACAAAACGATAAGGTTACCCTGCAAACCATGCAGGTAGATTCTTTTCTTACTTCTTCCAAAGGCACTTTTATAATTGGTTATAATAACGATCCTGAATTCGGAGCAGTACATGCAGGATCTTATACGCAGTTTGTATTACCGCTTAATCCGCTTTTAAATGTTCAGCATATCACCTTTGATTCTATTGTATTAAGGATAAAATCAAAAGCAGCTTATTATGGTGATACCACCCGTCCGTTTGCAATCAGAGTATATCCGTTAACGCAACAAATACAAAATGCTGTTTTAACCAATAATGATTATTACAGCACTACTCATTTTAATTATGATGCAGCCCATCCTTTAAATAAAGACCCGAATGGCTATATCATCGATTCTCCGGGAACTGCAAGTTTTAAAAGCATACGTTTACAGGACGGTTTGGGGCAAACGTTGCTGAATGCTTTCATAACAGGCAACAGCCTTATTACCTCGCAAACTAATTTCACTAATTATTTTCCGGGTATTTATCTGGATGTTGACACTACGGTTATTAAAACCAATACAATTTATGCGTTTAATGATTCGCTTACAATGCGATTATATTACGACCAGCATGGATTAACAACCGAAACCAAGTACATTGATTTTAATTATAACGGCTTTAAACAATTCTATCACCTGGATTACAATCATGGATCGCTTCTTCCTGCTTTCCCTGCGCCGATTAACAATACGTCTGTATTAACCAGTACGGATACACATAACAAAGCATACCTTAACTCTACTTTCGGAACACTAATAAAAATAAGTTTCCCCGATCTTGTACAGTTAAAAGCATTGCACCCTTTTATACAGGTTGTTAGTGCGCAGCTTGTTCTTCCACCAACACCGGGTACATTTATTTATCCGTACAAGCTTCCTCCTGCACTAACAATGTATGAAACAAGCAATACGAATGTATATCTGAGTGCGGCAATCTCCGCTACAGGAACTTCACAATCAGGGAATTTGTTTATCGACAATTTATACGGCATATCAACGGCCTATACTTACGATATCACGAACTTTATTAATGCACAACTAAACCCACCGGCGGTAATTAGTGCATTAACTCCCAATGCATTGCTTTTAAGTCCATCTGCTATTTACGGCGACCAAACTTTGGACAGAGTGATTATCAATGACCAAACATTAACTCCTGGCATTCAATTAAAATTGTACGTCTTAGGTATATAACTAACTATGCAATCTAAAAAAACATATAAACTACTTTTTTTCTTTTTACTGCTTTTTATATTGCCGGTAAGTAAATCTATAGCCCAAAACGTATCCTCACCATATTCTATATTAGGTATCGGAGATATTGATACAAGGGATTACGGCCGCTATTTTGGAAGTGGCAGTACAACAATAGCACGCAGGGATGAGTTTGGTTACAATTTTTCAAACCCTGCTTCTCTTACTGCATTGCCTTACAAAAGAATGAACTTTGATATCGGAATGAGAGGTACTGTTAACTCGTTTAAAGCACCTGGTGCCGATACCAGTTTGGGTACATCAAAAGATATGGTGATCAAACGCATTACCATGGCTTTTAAAATATCGCAAAATACTGGTATTGCTTTTGGTCTTCGTCCTTACAGCACAGTTAGCTATCAGTATCAAACCCTACAACCAATTGTAACAGGCACTTATTATAACTTTAATTTTATAAACGGAACCGGAGGCGTTAATCAGGTATATTTTTCTATTGCACGGCAATTAGGTAAGCATATTTCAGTTGGCCTTACGCCATCGTACTTATTTGGCGCAATACAACAATCTACCAATAGCTTCAGCAATTTCCTTCCGTATAATTATACAAAGTTGGATATCACTACTCTTTATGGAGCAAATTTAACCGCTGGCATCCAGTACGATTCTTATAAAATTCCTACTGGTGAACATGCCAATGATCCAAAATGGTATCACCGCGTAGGCCTTACGGCTACGGTAAGCTCTCAATTAAACGGACAGCTTACAACAGATTATACCAATAACCTTAACACAAAAGACAGTACTGTTCAGGAAGCTGTATCCAATGCAAGTTTTAAATTACCAACTTCAATAGCTTTTGGATATTCTGCATCACATGTTTCTGCCGTGCATAATAAGGAAAGCAATAAAGTTACCTTATCAGCAGATATCAATTATTCCAGTTGGCCTAACCAAAGGGTGAACTATCAAAATTCCTTTACTACTTCTACGTTCAGGATTTCAGGAGGTATTGAATATGCAAAAATGATAAGCGTGCAAGGATATAGTTTTGAAAAATACTTTCTTTCTGCCGGTTTTACAGGAGAAAACTCCTACATAATGCTTAATAATAATTACATTAAAAATTACGGCGTTACTTTTGGCGGAGGATTTAATCTTTTCCAAAAGCTCTCTATCTATGGCGGTGTTGAACTCGGCGAAAAAGGCCGCATTTCTGATTATCAGATAAAAGAAAGCTACGCCAGCTTTGTAGTAGGCTTTACATTAAAAGACCTTTGGTACGGAACCAGGAAATTTGGTAAATTCTATTAATAGTTTCACACATCGGGATTTACATAAGACAAAGAATTCGTTCTATAATCATACAAATTCGTACACGTTTCTCAACTTTCAATTTACCCCTGCTATAACATATTATAAACCCCTCATAGTTTTACCTAATGAGGGGTTTATTTATTGAAGTACCCTTGTTTTATTTACTAATAATCGAATCCTGCGTTTCTCCGCAATGTACCATCGTACCTTTATATTCTGGATGGTGCAAGCCTAAGTAAGGATTCATTTTTTCTTCGCTATAGCTAAGCCAGTTGGCACTATTGTCTTCTCCAAAAGCCATTGGGCAATTATACCAATATAATTTTTTGCCGGCATAATTAATTCCTTTTAAGAAGGGATACAAACTTTCGTTGATAGTTTTAAAATTTTGGCGCATTGCCGCTAAATTGCTGCCGTTGATAATAGAATCGGTAAAGGCTTTTGCAGTAGCAAGGCTTCCGCTATCGGCTGTATAAATAAAAGCTGCATCCGTTTTGGCGGCTGTATCTTTTTTCAACTCATCCAATGGAATCTGGTTATAGCTTTTAACCAGATTTTCGCCTGCTGCTTTTGCTTTTACAGAATCAGCATTTACAAAGGCATCTGCAAGGGTTAAATAATTCATCATCATGCTATCAATACTGCTGTTGAATGCAGCTGAGTGACCTCCTTCTTTTATTGCCTCCTGCTTTGGCCCGCTGTTATTATTACCAGGGTTTGTTTTCACTAAAAATTTATATCCCACAAAAATCAGGATTAACACAACCAAACCGATTACCATCCTTTTCATACAGTTATTTTTTTACAAATCTACGTTATAACTGTAAAATGATAAATAGTTTGCCGATTGAGTTACTTTTGCAAAAAAATTACCCGTAAAGAGGATTCTTGTTTATGGCAACTACATTTTTTGTGGCAACTATAAATCAGCAATCATAAATCACAAATCAGTTTATGCTTTTAGGATTACAGAACGTAACATTTGAATTTGGTGCAAGAGTTATTGTGGAAGATGCTACCTGGCACATACAACCCGGCGAACGCATCGCTTTAATTGGCTATAACGGAACCGGCAAATCAACTTTATTAAAAGTATTAACCCGTCAATATACTCCGAGCAAAGGAACCGTAGAACAAGGCAGGGAAACATCTATTGGATTCTTACATCAGGATTTATTAGGCTTTGATACCGACGATTCTATTTTGGAAGTAGCCATGGGCGCTTTTGAAAGAGTGAAACAACTGGAAAAAGAGATTGAAGAAATTGGTGAAGAATTATCCAAAACAGGTGATGAACAGTTAGCGCATGATTATGCCGACAAGCTACATGAGCTGGAAGTATTAGGTGGCTACAATATCCATCATAAAACAGAAGAAATATTACAGGGGCTTGGGTTTGCCAATGCGGATTTAAATAAGCCGTACAAATTATTCAGCGGAGGTTGGAGAATGCGTGTATTATTGGCAAAGATGATCTTAATGAATCCCGATGTATTGTTGTTGGATGAACCTACCAACCATTTGGATTTACCAAGTATTGAGTGGTTGGAAAAATACCTGTCACATTATCCCGGTGCTGTTGTTATTGTAAGTCATGATCGGTATTTCTTAGACAGGATGGTGAATAAAGTGGTTGAACTCTATCAACAAAAACTACATTTTTATACCGGCAATTATTCTTACTACGAAACAGAGAAAGCCTTGCGTGTGGACATACAACAAAAGGCTTATGAAAACCAGCAGGATTATATCCGTCAGAACGAACGCTTTGTGGAACGCTTTAAAGCCAAAGCCAGCAAAGCCGCAGCAGCACAGAGTATTGTAAAGCGTTTGGAAAAATTGGAACGTATTGAAAACGTTGAGATTGAACGTCCGAATATGCGTATCAATTTTTCGATTGACAAACAACCGGGAAGAGTTTTGTGTACATTAAAAAATGTAACCAAAAAATTTGGCGACTTAACCATCATGGAAAACACCGGTGCTGAAATTGACCGTGGCGATAAGATTGCATTATTGGGTGCCAACGGAAAAGGTAAATCAACCTTGTTACGTGTTATCGTAGGCAATGAAGAATTTAGCGGAGAAAGAATTTGGGGTCATAATGTAGATGAATCTTTCTATGCACAGCATCAGTTGGAGGCATTGAACATGAACAACAATGTGCTGGAAGAATTACAAAGTGCAAGAAGCGGAAAAACAGATTTGGAATTAAGAAGTTTATTGGGATGCTTTTTATTTAGCGGCGATGATGTAGATAAGAAAATTAAAGTATTGAGCGGAGGAGAAAAAGCAAGGGTAGCATTAGCAAAAACCATTGTAAGTAAAGCTAACTTCTTAATGCTGGATGAGCCTACGAACCACCTGGACATTCATTCGGTAGAATTATTGATTGAGGCTTTGAACAAATATGAAGGAAGCATTGTATTGGTAAGTCACGACCGTTATTTTGTTAGTAAGATTGCCAATAAAATATGGGAAATTGAAGACCATAAAATTGTAGAATTTAAAGGCACTTATGCTGAGTGGGAAGATTGGAAAGCAAGAAGGGAAGCGGATCGTAAACAACAATTAGCTGCAGAAACAAAACAACAAAAAGCAGAAACCAAGCAACCGAAGTCAGAAGTAAAACCTGTACAGGAAACACGTCAGCAACCGGTTGACAAAGAATTAAAAAAAAGAATTCCAAAAACAAAAAAACCAGTTTCAGCAATTAGAAGAAAAAATTGCATCGCTGAATAAACGCAAAACGGAACTGGAAGCAAATATGGCTTCTCCGGAAATATATAATAACAAAGAGAAGTTTCAGCAAAACGAAAATGAATATAAAACCATCACAAGCAATCTTACGCAATTGAATAAAGATTACGAGATTGTTTTTGAAAAAGTGATGGAGCTGGAGAATAAAATGGGATGATATTTTTGTACGCTAACAGATGCCTTGTAAATAATTTACAAGGCATCTTTGTTTATCGCCCTACCCAAACCTTTTGCAACATCTACGCACAACAGAGAATGCGCATTAACTTTTGATGCGCCTACCTGATTGACGGCAATATTCTAAACAACAACATTGCCTAAAAAATAGTATCTACCAAAAGCTAGCATTCGTTTGACCTAATATTTTTTTTATTTATAATTAAATTATATTTATTTTAGATTATATTTTAAATAACCACATGTACCTACCATTCTTATTTCTTTTCTTGCTTTGTTATTTGCCCCTGCCCTTTTTTCACGGGTGCCTGCTATCAGTTCTTTTTCCAATTCAATACAGGCAAAACACTAACAATTGAACATTGATTTCCTCAATATAACAATAGTAAATATTCCCTATTATTAATTAAAACAAAAACAAACCAAATGAAAAAAACGCTTGTATTAAGTGCATTCGCATTAATGATTGCAACAACATTCGTAAGCTGTAAAAAAAGCGGGGGGGACACTACTACCCCCACAGGAAATGACACTACTGCCACTAATCCAACCAGTACTACCAGTACATGGAGTTTTAGAGGTGTTAACTACACAGGCGATGCCAACAGTAATTTAAACAACTCCGTAACTGCCAGTCAAGGCACGAATGGCAATTCTGTTTTAATTAAGTTTGGAGCAGCGCCTGTTAATGGTAAAAAATATGGCGTAATTGTTCAAACGGGTGGAACCACGGGTGCTAACAATTGCCTGGTATATGTTACCGTAAATAATTCTACTTATTATTCAACAGGTAATACCGGCGATAGCGTTACCGTTAGCATTAGCGGCGGATATACAATTGCTACCTTTTCTAATATTTCTGTTGCAAGCACCCCAGGTTCAAGTACGCCCTATCTTCTTTCGGGAAATGTAGCAGCGAATTAAACAAGGCTGATTCTTATTTGCTAATTTTTAAATGGGGGCTGGTTGCCCCTATTTTATTTTGAATGAAGGCTTAAAAAATTTGGTATTCTTTAAGCGGAAGAAATCATAAAAGTAATAAGGGTAAGTACAAAGTATTTCTCTATTAGTATTAACTTACAACATACTACCTATACTCAAGCTATGCGTAATATCTGGAAAAAAATAATCCTCAAAACCATTTTGGAGGATGAGACAAAAAGCTACTCCCCTTTCAGGCTTGCAAAAGGCTTTCGTGAACTCAGGATTAATATTTTCCGTTGGCTAAAAGATATACTATTGATTGCCATGGGAATTGGCGCTGCAGCTTTTGGCCTGGAAAGTTTTTTAGTGCCTAATAAATTTATAGACGGTGGTGCAACGGGTATTTCCTTATTAATTTCAGAAATATCTTCTGTCCGTATTTATGTTTTATTGATTATCATTAATATCCCGTTTATTTTTTTGGGATCTAAAATCATCAGTAAAACATTTGCAGTTAAAACTGCTTTGGCAATAACCGGATTGGCATTATGTGTAGCCTTTATTCATTTTCCTGAAGTAACACATGACAAGCTTTTGGTGGCTGTTTTTGGAGGCTTCTTCCTTGGTGCAGGTATTGGTTTATCTGTACGAGGGGGTGCCGTTATTGATGGCACCGAAGTATTGGCTATATTTTTAAGCCGGAAATTTGGTACAACAATCGGCGATGTTATTATCATCATCAATATTATTGTCTTTTCATTTGCTGCTTATTTTTTATCTATTGAAACGGCACTGTATTCCATGATCACCTACCTCTCTGCATCCAAAACGCTCGACTTTATTATTGAAGGTATTGAAGAGTACACGGGTGTTACAATAATCTCTATACACAACGATGAAATAAGGCAAATGATTATAGACAAACTGGGCCGGGGCGTTACCATTTACAAAGGCGAACGTGGCTTTGGAAAGCAGGGCGAAACAACCAATACCAATATTATTTATACCGTAATAACCCGGCTTGAACTCAACAAACTAAAAACTGAAATATTAAAAATAGACCCGAACTCATTTGTAGTAATGCATTCCATTAAAGATATAAAAGGCGGCATGATAAAAAGACGGCCGCTACA
>Ga0206858_1042_pt1 | contig 38687 bp, 36 predicted proteins | sample Alteio_BWOrgCont_46_FD_152622 | JGI IMG/M metagenome (GOLD analysis project Ga0206858, IMG submission 152622) | Enriched cells from forest soil in Barre Woods Harvard Forest LTER site, Petersham, Massachusetts, United States -... | ecosystem: Environmental > Terrestrial > Soil > Temperate forest >... | reverse complement strand
TGGCAGTCCACCCAAGGTTAAGCTATCTTCGCGGCATGTCGCAGACTCTTGAAAAACGCGTGGCCGAGCTGGAAAAAAAGGTGGCCGAGTTGAGCGCCCAGCCAATCCGGCCCAACCGCAAAAAGGACTGGCGCCGCAGCATCGGTGTGTTCCGTAACGACCCGGATTTTGAAGAAGCCGCCCGGCTGGGGAGAAAATATCGCGAGCAGCAAACCTACGCAAAAGAGATTGCCCGTTCTTGATACAGACCACTTCTCGGAATTGGAGCGCGATTCAGCCGCCGGGCAGCGCCTAACGAGGCGCCTCGAAGCGAGCCCCGCACTCAAAGCTGTAACCATCGTCACCGTGGAAGAACAATTGCGCGGCTGGCTTGCTGAACTCGGCCGGCATCACGACCCTTACCGTCAGATCACCGCCTACAGCAAACTGCAACGGCAGATCGAGTCATTCGCCAACTGGATCGTTCTTCCTTGGGAAGCTGATGCCGCGGAAAGGTTTTTGCATCTTCGCCGACAGGGTGTCCGAATTGGTTCTTTGGATTTGAAAATCGCGTGCATCGCCATCGCGCGAGACGTCACTCTTCTAACTCGCAACGCGACGCACTTCGCTCAAGTACCCGACCTACATTTTGAAAACTGGTTGGATTGAGGTGGTGATGGGTTTCTTTGAACTGAGGCTGGGGCCGATTTTTAGTTATGGCTCTTGCGTGCTTTAATTTTTGAGAGCAAGGTATCGCCGATTGCTCCTCGCCTGTTTGAACCAGTGGACCAGTCTTCGCAAAAATAAAGATAGCAAGACGGTAAGACCTGCATAGAACCACCCGAATGAGGCGATTGCAAAAACGGCCGGAGCTTCGGGAACCCAATTTTCCAATTCCCTCCCAAAATTCCGGTCAATTTTGTGCGCAGCCAACGGAAGGATGATACTGAAGATAAACATCCAGATGACGAGCGAAACCCAACAGATTGCAAAAGCCCTCCAAGCTCGACCTCCTCGTAATACAAGAACAAACGGGAAGGCACATGCGACGACGACCGGCGCGAATGCAACGACGATTTGGAGTGTGGTCTTCAAATTTTGTGCCAGCCCTCACTATTGCTGAGAAGGTATACAACGGCGCGTGTTATTGCAAGCCAAGGGCGCGACGAGTGGATGAGGTTTTTTCCGTGACGGACCCGAAGCAGCGAGTTGGCAGACCGTGCCACGAGATCATATAACTCGCCTTTTGAAAACTTGGTAAAACTCGAACCAAAGCACGGCCGTACCGAAGGCAGACCATGCAACACTCTTCAGGAACCCTAGTCCTGGTAACACGCCTAAATTTGACGACAAAACCGCAGTCACATAAACCATATAACCAGTGAAGATCGTTACACAACTTGCCGCCAAACCGATGGCAAGGAGCCTGACCTTGTGTTGCCATCGCGGCGCAAGCCGGGTGTAAGCATCCATGGTCAGTCCGCCGCCGACCGCGATGGCAGCGCCCCAGAACAGGCGGAGTGGCTGAACCGCGAAATAGGTCATCGGCTCGCTGGCCATGAATTCGCGGACGAAATCCTCCACCGCGAAAACCACGAAAAACGCCACAGCAAAGATGACGGCCCATCTTTTCATGCGAACCATGTATGCTCCGGGTTTCGGGCGGGAAGCAAGCGGTAATTCATGCGCCTCGGGAGCGGGAACAATTGTTCAGCATTATTTAGTTGATTAAATAGCCGGATTTTACCAAAGTTCGGCCTTATGGTGACGGAAGAAGACCACCGCCGTAACATGCAGCGCATTTCAGACTCCCTCAAGGCGAGTCTTCCTCCCGTTTCCAATAAAAAGAAGCAGCCTCGCGTGCGCAAGAAATCCAAGCCCGTCCGAAAACCGGATTGAAATTGGTACACGACCGGGATGTCTGACCACGTTTGGACTATGGTTGAAGTTGTGGGAAGTTGTGGCACTTTTGGATAAAACGGATTATCAAATATGAAATGCGGAGTATTATCCTTCATAGTGATGAATATTCTTATCTTCATTGCGCTTGATTTTATTCTTTGTTCCGAGATTTCCACGGGGCCGCATTCTTATTTTTTATTTGGGTGGATTGATCTTGATCGGAAATTCAACCACGGCCATTTTCAATGGAGCGTTCAAGGTTTCGATTTGAGCGGCTTAATGAGTGTGGTTTTGATCTCCAGTCTATTAACTCTTGCGCTGTCAAAAGCCCTAAAATCCCTGATCTAGTTTCCAACCGATCCGATACTACAATGCGGGCGTAAGACAGAATTCTTCGCTTGGTAGGGGCGTCTCGCCGAGACGCCCGGACGCCTCGGCGAGGCGTCCCTACCTCGTATGCGAAGAATTCTGTCGCGCACCCCTACAATACCAGATGCCTCATTGACTTTGTTCTCCGAACTGCCATACTCGATGTGGGCTTATGTGGCATGTTTTGCGCGCGAATGTTTGGCCCGTGGCCAGTGACGGCCGGCGGTTGGCGTTCTTGTTGCGCACCGGGTTTAATCCAAAGCCCTCAACCAAAGGCTCTCTATGACATTCGATAAGGTCGCCGCCGCTCATCCCTTCCTCCAAGGATTCAAACCCGAACATCTGGAAATTCTGGCCGCCAACGCTTTGCCGGCCCATTTCGAAGCCGCCGAAGTCATCTTCCGCGAGGGCGAAATGGCCAATCGCTTTTATCTCATCACCCAGGGCGCGATCGTCCTGGAGACTTATACCAAAGACAAAGGCGGCGCGCTGGTGGACAAAATCGGCGCGGGCGACGTGCTCGGCTGGTCCTGGCTGTTTCCGCCCTATTACTGGCGCATGGATGCTCGGGCAGTTGAACCGACCAACGCCATCTTTTTCTACGGCACCCGGCTGCGCCAGGAGGCTGAGCAAGACCACGACTTGGGCTTTGAATTGATGCGCCGCGTGGCGGCCGTCGCCATTCAAAGGTTGCAGGCCGCGCGCGGATTCTCCGAAGGTGCGCCACTCGCTTTATGAACCAGCCCAATACTTCAAACCTATCTGTCCTGCGGTGGGTCAAGGAGATGGTGGAATTGTGCCAGCCGGATTTTGTCCGTTGGTGCGACGGGTCCGAAGCGGAGAAGGAGTCACTGTTGCAGGAAGCCTTGTCCAAGGGCATTCTTATTCGCCTCAATCAAGAAAAACTGCCCGGCTGCTACTATCACCGCTCGACGCCCGACGACGTGGCGCGGAGCGAAGACAAAACTTTTATCTGCACGGTAACGCCGGAGGAAGCGGGGCCGACCAATAATTGGGCGGCGCCCGCCGAGACTTACAAAAAGCTCTACGGCCTTTGCGCCGGCTCGATGCGCGGGCGTACGATGTATGTCGTGCCGTATCTCATGGGTCCGCTCGGCTCGCCGCTGACCAAGGTGGGGTTGGAATTGACCGACTCCATTTATGTCGCGTTGAGCATGAGGATTATGACGCGCATGGGCCAGATGGCTTACGAGCATTTGGGCGCGAGCGACCATTTCAATCGCGGCCTGCATTGCATGTTGAACATGGACCCGAGCCAACGCTGCATCGCGCATTTTCCGCAGGACAACGCGGTCATTTCGACCAGCTCCAATTACGGCGGCAACGTGTTGCTGGGCAAAAAATGCCTGGCCTTGCGCATCGGCTCCTGGCTGGCCAATAAGGAAGGCTGGCTGGCCGAGCACATGCTCATTCTGAGCACGGAATCGCCGACGGGCGAAAAGACCTACGTCACCGCTGCTTTCCCAAGTGCGTGCGGCAAGACCAATTTCGCCATGCTGGTCCCGCCGCCGCATTTCGACGGCTGGAAAATCCGCACGGTCGGCGACGACATTGCGTGGATGAAGCCGGGGACCGATGGCCGCCTTTACGCGATCAATCCTGAAAACGGTTATTTTGGCGTCGCGCCCGGAACCAATGAGCGCACCAACCCCAACGCGATGGCCTCGATTGCGCGCGACACGATTTACACCAATGTTGCCCTGACGCCGGATTTGGATGTCTGGTGGGAAGGCAAGACGGAGGAACCACCGCCCGGCTTGACGGATTGGAAGGGCCGCCTGTGGACGCCCGGCGGCAAGGAACCGGCGGCGCATCCCAACAGTCGTTTTTGCGCGCCCATGAAAAACAACCCCGCCTGCGCGCCGGAAGTGGACGATCCCAAGGGCGTGCCGATCAGCGCGATCATCTTCGGCGGCCGCCGCGCGACGACGATTCCGCTGGTCTATCAAGCCTTCAACTGGATTCACGGCGTTTATATCGGCGCGACCATGAGCTCGGAAACGACCGCCGCCGCGACGGGTGAGGTGGGCAAGATCCGCCGCGATCCCATGGGCATGCTGCCGTTTTGCGGCTACAACATGGGGCATTATTTTCACCATTGGCTGCGCATGAGAAAGAAGCTCAGCAATCCGCCGCGCATTTTTTACGTCAATTGGTTCCGACGCGACGAGGCGGGCAAGTTTCTCTGGCCCGGCTTCGGCGAAAACATGCGCGTGCTCAAATGGATCGTGGATCGCACGCATGGCCGCGCCGACGCCTGGGAAGCGCCCCTCGGCTGGGTGCCGGGCCCGCGCGATTTTGACCTCGGCGGCATGAAGGACTTCAACTCGACCCGTCTGGCCAAGGCGCAGGAGATTGATTTGGAAGATTGGCGCCGTGAAGCGCTTTCGCACGACGAGCTATTCTTCAAGCTCTACGCCGATCTGCCCAAGGAGTTGATCTTCCAGCGCGAATTGCTGGTGGCGAGGTTGTAACCCTATCGGTTAATTCTTTCCCACTCCGCCATTTGGCCGGCATATTTCACGAGGCTCTTCATCGTTTCGTCGTCCGGGCTTAATTTCCGGGCGGCGGCGAGGAATTTTTGCGCGTCTTCGGCCCGGTGCGCGGTGATCAGGCAAATCGCATAACGCCAGACCGCCTCGGGACTGCGCGGGCAGAGCAGATACGCCTGTTTGCAGGCCAATTCCGCCTCCCGCTCCATCTGGCGTCGCTCCGAGGAAGTTTTCGCGTGGGAGGCGCGCCAGTTGTAAAGGCCGCCGATGGAGGAACGCAGTTTGGAAAAAGTTTTGCGCGCGCTTTCGTCCCGCAGAAAATCGGGGTCGCCTTGAAAATCCCTGGGCTTGCCGATGAGTTCCTGCGCGGCGGCGCAGACGGTCGCCAGGTCCGTCTCGTCGTGAATTTCCTGGCCGATCAGCCGCCGGGTCAGCTTTTGCCAATACTCCCGGTCGTTGCGCACCGTCTCCTCAAAAAGCGTGTCTGGCGCAGCGTGGTGCATTCTGAAAATCGGCCCGGCCGGTTCCAGGTAGGGATACATCCATGGCAGCGCGTAACTTTCTTCGACATAAAAATCGTGTTCCGGGTTGTCCTCAAAAATGTCGCGGGCCAGAATTCCGTTGATGCACATGACGGCGGTTTGTCCGCTGATTTCCAGGCGCCCATTGACCCGCCGGATGTCCTCCCCCGGCAGCACTTGCTTCGCCTCATTGGGGAATTGCTGGTCGTGCGCGAGACGGCGTTGCGCATCGGCCATGTATTCGCTGAAGGCATCGGCCGATCTGGCGTCATCGGGCAGCTTCATCTGCTGGCGATAAACGCCGCGCAGGTATTTCAAGTAATCGGCATCGGCCAATTGATTTTGCGTCAGCGTGAAGCACGGTTTGCCCTCCTCCTGCGACCGGCTCAGGGCCGTGATAACGAAACGGCCAGGGTCCGTCCCGCCAAAATAAATGCTGCCGGGCGGGATGACTTTGAAAACCTCCTCGGCAAAGAGGCGCAGGAATTTCAGGTTGTTAGTCGAAACCAAATCGCAGAAACCGCCGACGTCCTGGACGCGAAACCAAACCTCCGGCGCCAGCTTGCGCGACGAACCGGAGTGATAGTTGGTCTTGATCATCTCCAGCAGGCTCGAGGCTGATTTCCAGTCCGCGCCGGACGCCGCTGCGAACATCTGCCAGACCTCGGGCGGGACCAAAGTGTTCTGATTTTGGGAGGCCAGGTAAATCTGGTTGCTCTTGGCCGCGATGAACCGGGCGAGATCGGGGTCGGGTTGGGCAGCCCGCGCGGGGCCGGCGAGAAAAAGAGCGCAGCACAGAAAAGCCACCATTCGGTAGGGCGAGACTCCGTCGAGCCGTGACTCGATTTTGGGAAAGCCATTCACGGCTCGACGGAGTCTCGCCTCACTGTATTGACAAATGGATTTGAAGAACTCTGTCATTTTCTTTCTCTCAGAATGCGCTCGGGATTGCGCGCGCGGCTGACGGCGGTGTCGTAAGAGATGAGGCATTTGCAGTACAATTCGTAGAGGCAATTATCCATCAGCATCATTCCGTCCTTGCGGCCCATTTGAATGACGTTCTCCAATTGGTGAAGCTGATTTTCGCGGATCATGTTGCGCACGGCGCCGTTGGCGATCAGCAACTCGCAAGCCAGCACGCGCCGGCTGCGATCCGTCGCCGCGAGCAGATCCTGGGCAACGATGCCTTGCAGCGAATTGGCCAATTGCGCAATGATCTGCCGTTGCGCGTTGCCCTCAAACACGCCGATGATCCGCTCCAGCGCGTGCGACACACTGGGCGAGTGCATGGTGGCCAGCACCAGGTGGCCCGTTTCCGCCGCCGTCAGCGCGGTGGCGATGGCTTCGTGGTCGCGCATCTCCCCCACCACGATGACGTCCGGGTCCTGGCGCAAAACGTGGATCAACGCGCGATTGAAGGAACGCACATCCGTCAACACCTCCTGTTGCACGACGATGGCGCGCCGGTTTTCATGCACAAATTCAATCGGGTCTTCGATCGTGACGATCTTGCAGCGGCGCTCGCCGTTGATGAGATCAACCAGGTAATTGAGCGTGGTCGTTTTGCCCGCGCCCGTCGGCCCGGTGACCAGCACGAGGCCGTTGGGCCTGCGCGCCAAATCGTCAATTTTTTCCGGCAGGCCCAATTCCTCCCGGCTGGAAATGCGATGGCCGCAAAAACGAAGGCTCATTTCGGTGTGGCCATTGCGGCGGTAAAAGGTCACGCGCACGCGGCCCGCCACGCTGTGGTGCATGGAGATGCACAGTTCCCAATCGTGCTCCAGCTTTTTGCGCTGCTGCTCGTTCAACAGGTCCTCCGCGACGGCGGTCAGATCCTCCACCGTCAACGAGTCCTCATTGGCCAGGATGATCTCGCCATTGACGCGAAAGGCAGGCGGCACCCCGGCGACAAGGTGAAGGTCCGAAGCGTCGTATTCATTGACAGCAGACAAAAGCCGGTTGAGATGCGAGGCGCTCATCATTCATTACGTGAGCCGCCGCCACCATTCCTTCAAACGGTCGCCGGTGCTGCGCGAGGCCAGCCGGGCCAAGGCATCAGCGGCGGCACGACAGTGGGGGTTCAACATACGGGCTTGAGTAAAGGATTTCTCGGCCGCGCCCGCGAGGCCCAAAGAATCCTGGCAGCGGCCAAGTTCCAGCCACGGCACCCAATGCGACGGATTCCACTCCACCGCCTTTTGCAAAGGGCGCAACGCCTGCGCAAATTGCCCGTGCCGGCTGCGGATGCGCCCCGCCTGCCAGGCCGCGCCCCAATCCCCCGGCGCGTGCATCAGCGCCTTGTCAATGCAATAATCGGCCAGCGTCTCCCGCGCCATCAGCAGAATGTCCCCCCGCGCCAGCCAGACATACGGCGACGTTCCGTTTTCGCCGACGGCCGCGTCGGAGTGGGCCAGCGCGTTTTGCATCTCGCCGCGACGGGCCAGGACGACGGCCTTGGCGGCCAGCAAATCCGCTTCGCGCGGAAATCGTTCAAGGGCTTGATCGGCCCAGACGTTGGCCTCGTCGTACTGGTCTAATTCGATGAGCATGCGCACTTGGGCCGTCCAGGCGCCGGCGCTTTGAGGATTGAATTCGAGGACTTTGGCGTACGAACGAAGGGCTTTCTCAAAATCCGCCTCTTCGAAGGCCGTTTGGGCCTCTCGCTGATAAAAGGCCTCGTCTTTGACAATTCCAGACGGTTCAGCAGGGGTTTGTTCCCCGGCTTGGCCGTCAAACTCCAAATTAACGAATCTGCTCATCAAGTCAGATGGATTACCTCGCCTGATATGTAACAAAAGGCGGCCGGGAAGGCTAGTAATTTTCCAACTGCAAGAGAAATGCCCTATCTCTTCAAAAGCAAGTAAATCACGGGCGCGCCGATGAGCGAGCCGGCTGATGCAATCGCAAACGCCAAAGGCAAATGCCATTGCGCCAAGAAATTCACGACTTCAGCCTCATGGGGGTCGTTGGGATTGACAAAAATTTCCAGTCGGTCGCCAGGCTTGACCTTCCAGTTTGAACTGCCGAATTTGCTCTCGCATGTCACGTCCGCCCCACTCGGCGACTTATACTTAATTACCGGATGCTTGGTCGCAGCTTCGCCTCCCAGATGTTCCTTAAATTGGATGACGTCCCCCATGTGCGATGCGAAAGGGCCAACTTGGCGCGTCTTTTCCTATACATGACACAGGCAACGATACCGCAGATGAGCCCTTCACATAACATGACTGCTGCGATGATTTGTGTTGTCATGAGCAAATTTTCCTAATCGAACGAGCCTGTCAGCAATCTACGACCTCCAGTTCCTTTATCGAACACAAATAACGGCCATTGTCACTGGAAAAAACAAAATCAGAATTTCATCCTTCTCCCTTCATACTTAATCCTTCACCTCTGCGGCGTTGCCACTTCGTGGACATCCATAAGGCGGTGGCGGATGGGCTTGCCTCCCTCGCTGCGGCGGACCAGAAGAGCCTTGGCAGTCGAAAAAAATCAGAAAAAAAGTAGCGGGCCGGGAGGGCACTCGCTCTATCTTTGAACAGAAGATAACCACGGAGCCGCCAGAACGAGGATTCCGTGGGTAAGTGAATGCTAATACAGACTGATATGTAAATATCAAGAACTGCCCACCTTTTTGACCCCCTTTTGCTTTTGCCTGCCTCAACCTCAATGGCGGCGTGACCACATATGGCGTGCGAAAGACCAGAGGCCGGAAAAGCGATACGAGGGATCAACGTAGTGTTCGATAACGTAAAAGGCAAAATAATAGAACCGGCAAAAGCACCAGATTCCAATGACGAGCAAAAGGATAACCTGAAGCTCCGGGTGCTCGACCACGATCAACCCGGATGCCAGCAACCCTAGAATAAGGAATAGAAAACCCTTGATTTTGATCCAGTGGGGATTAGTGAGGTCTTTCATCCAAATTCACAGCGCTGCCGCGGACGTTCGCGTCGGTATTGGCGCCGAAGGTCATCACGGTGTAGGCGTTGTTGACAGAGGTGACGGAGTCGCCGATGAAATAAACGGTCCAGTGACCGATGCCGTGGGTGTCGTGAGGGATGCTCCAGGTGGCGGATTGGCAATGGCCAATGTTGCCTGGCGGCGTAAAGGCGCGGGGTGGTCCCAACAGCGCGAAGACCTGCTGATGGTTCATTCCGCATTGCACCTGCGCATACGCGTTCGACGTGGCGGCGGAATTGGGGTTGGGTGTGCTGCAGCCGGCCAACAACGCGGCCATGCACAATGAAATGAAAAACGTTCTCATTCGACGCAGCAAGATTGCCAATTTTGCGCCGACAGTCAATCGAATCTCCGTTGGAGTTTTTTTAACCGCGAATGAACTCCAATGGGCAGAAGCCACGATGCCAAAACCATAAACGGGCGAGTTCCTGATCTTCACATAACCGGGTCGCCCATTAGGGCGTTGTGTCAACCGATAAAACGCTGCCGTCCTCCATTTTCTTTATTGAGCTTTTCTGGTGCTGCAAAACTCTTCTTTGCAGGCCGCATCCGATCCCTTCATTTCGTTCGCGTGATTCGGTCCGCTTCCTGGCGAAGCGATCCGTTCAGTCACCCATCAGGTTCTAGCGCTAGTTCGTCGGCTTTCCCTTCTTTCCCTTAAAAGCCGTCTTTCCTTTTCCCCTCTTTGGCCCCTCGCGCCCAACTCGGTCGCCCGAGTCCAGAAAACGTCCAGTGCCGGGCCGTGTTCATTCAGTCTGCAAGAACGGTGGTTCCTGGGCCGCAAGGGCCGGACCAGTCCAACCTCGTTTTGACTCACGGCGCGGTCGAATCGCCTCTAAATTCATCTCGACAGCCATCTTCGTTGCCGAAGCGGGAGAGCGGACGCATCCAATCAGTTCTGCGGGCTGAACGCCAACCCGTTTCGCCGGCTTGCGCCCGCTCTCCCTAAATTTTATTTGGGGCCCGGGGGGAATATCCGCCCGGCGTCATAGTGGGTGTTGTCGCTCATCATGGGCCAGGCCGCCTTGGCCAGCTTGCAGGCCAGTGCCTTGGTCGCCACGATCCCGTTGACCTGCGCGCTCTTGCGGTCGTGGAACTTCCGACATTGATCGTCGTAGCGCCGGGCGAACTGGGCCGCCTCCACAAAGGCCCACGCCAGATGTTTGTTGCCGCACTTGCCGTTGTTTTCCCCTTTCTTTTTGCCGTTGGACATCCTTCGGCTGTCCACGCACCGGCAGTAGCTGGCATCATCCCCCGGGCTGGCAAAACGCCGGGGATCGACCGTCTCCAGCGTGATCGTCAATCCTAAAATCTTGCCCACTCCCGGCATCGTCTGCAGCACCTGGTAGTTGGGCAGCCCCTTGACCTGGGCCAGAATCACGGCCTCGATCTGCTCGATGCTCCGGCCCCATTGCCCCACCAGTTGCAAGTCCAGCCGTGTGATCAATTGGTCGGCCGGATGCTCGAATAATTTCTCCGCGTCCTTGGGCTCCAGCGCCTTGCTCCGGCCCGTGCCCAGGTCCCGGCCCGTCCTGCGGGTGTGCAGGCTCTTCAAGCTCAGGATCAAACTGCTGCGCTTATGCACCAGACCCATCCGGCGCCGCAACAAATCCCGCACCGGGCGCACGGCTCTGTCACATATATTACCGGTGGGCAGGATGTTCAGGCGCAACATCTCCGCCAGAAAAAAGCCGTCCGATTTGTCGTCGGCGTGCTTGAGCCCGTCGTACTGTTGCATGGCCGCCGGGTTGGCCAGGACCACGGTGTAACCGTGGTCCTGCAATCCGTCCACCGGCCAATACCAATTGCAAGTCGATTCCACCGCGATCTTCTCCAAGCGTTTCTTAAACGGTTTGAGCGCCGCCAGCTCGCTGGCCAGCTCGCACGGCAGCTTCTTCTCAAAGACGCGCTTGCCATCCCGATCAACGATCGCGCAAAACAAATTGTTGCTATGCAGATCGATTCCAGCCATACATTTCACCGTCATACGGTTTCCTTTCGGTTCATTGTTATTGTTTACTCCACAACAACGTTTTACCGGAAGGAAACCTTCCTTACTACTTCGCCCTTATGTTATCAGTGCTTCATCAAGCGTGCAAAGATTACGGAGTAATTAGACCCGGCGCAAAGGACATAAAGCGGAGTTGAACTGCACTGGGTTTTGGATAGGATGGACGCATGAAATTAGCACCCTCTTGTTGCATGATCGCTTTTGCGCTTGTATGGCTGGGGGCAAGGGCCGTCGCAGCACCGCCCGATTCCGCTGCCGTCCAGGCGGAACATAGCGACATCGGGCTGGGCAAAGAAACCGCCTCCTCTCACACTTCCCACCCGGATGCGCAATGGTATCCCGAGGCCGGCCTGGGCCTGTTTATCCATTGGGGAATTTGCTCGGTCAAGGCGATGAATATTTCGTGGCCGATGATTCCTGGGCGCGCCCTGGCCAAGCAACGCATCATCGATCCCGCCGAACGCGAACGCATCATCCGCGAGAGTGATTACAATTTGAATGGCCGACCGCCTGAAATCACACCCAACGAATATTGGGAGATGGCCAAGGACTTCAACCCTCAGAATTACGATCCCGACAAGTGGATGGCCGCCGCCAAGGAAGCCGGTTTTGAATATGCCGTCTTGACGACCCGCCACCACGAGGGGTTCGCGCTCTGGCCCAGCGCCTACGGGGATTTCAGCACGACCAATTACATGGGCGGACGCGATTTGCTCAAACCTTACGTCGAGGCCTGCCGGAAGCACGGTCTGAAAGTGGGCCTCTATTACTCGCCGCCCAATTGGCATTTTGAACGGGATTACAAAGATTTCATGTATGGCGGCGGTCACAGCAAGAATCCCGAATTCCCGCCGCTCGGCCCCGATCTCAAACCCCGCGCGACCAAGCCGTCGGCGGAGGAACTGGCGCGCTTCCAGGCGGCGGATGAGGCGATGGTTCGCGGGCAGGTGCAGGAGTTGCTGACCCGCTACGGTAAAATTGATTTGCTGTGGTTCGATGGCCGCGCGCCCACGCCCAATGGACGAAATTGCATCACCATTGAGGAAATTCGCCAGCTCCAGCCCGGCATCGTCATCAACCCGCGCATGCACGGGCACGGCGATTTCATCACTTACGAGCGGAATTTGACGACGGATCGCGTGGCCAGCGGTTGGGCGGAATTTTGCAATACGTGGACCAGCGGCTGGTCGCACCAGAACATTCCGTTTCGCGCGGACGGATTTGTCCTCGGGCAATTCGTCAAGTGCCGCTCGCTCGGCATCAATTACCTGCTCGGCGTCGGCCCGATGGCCAGCGGCGAATTTTGTGACGGCATTTACCATAACATGGCCGTCGTGGCCGGCTGGATGAAGCGCAACGCCACCTCCGTCAAAGGCCCCAAGCCCTTGCCCGCCAGCGAATCCGCCTCGGTTCCCGCGACGGCCTCCGCCTCCACGCGCTACTTGTTTGCTGTGCCGAAATTCCGCACCAGCGGCGCTTTCGACAAGGATTTGCTCCCGCCGGAAGACGAGACGCTGACGCTCAAAGGCGTGGCCGAGCCTGCATCGGTGAAGTTGCTGGGTGACGGCTCCGTCTTGAAGTTTGCCTACGCCGATCAAACCGTCACCATCCAGTTGCCCGCCGCCAAACGGACCCCATGGGTGGACGTGGTGCAGGTGGATTTGAAGCAAGCTGCACGATAACCCTTGACAGTAATGATGAAAAGTAGGAGCGGCCCTCCCCTCAAAATAAATAGCTCACGCTTCCGCGTCCTGTGGATTTTCTGGCAATTTCTTTTGCCCGGCTTTTAGCCGCTTTTTTTCGCGGCTCTCGACTTTCTTGATGCTTTCGGCCACCGGCAAATTCTCCGGCATTGTGCCGCCTAGAGCGGTTTAAATAAAACTGTGGCCTAGTGTTTGGTAGGGCGAGACTCCGTCGAGCCCTGACTTTCTGTAGGGGAAATCGAGTCACGGCTCGACAGAGTCTCGCCCTACCACGGTTGATTTTCGGCTACAGTATTTTTTAAATCGCTCTAGCTCATGAATCGTTCTGCGGACTTTGCGGCCCACATCATTGTGAATGCGATTGGCGTGATCTTTGTTCCGCACATTTTCGCGGCGCAACTTTTCCTCCGTCTGCGTGGCGCGGAAAAGATTGGCCGCCAGTTCCGTGCTGCCCATGTGGTCAAGCACTTGTTCCTTGAGTTTGAGACGCTTGCGCTCGTGAATATCTCGCATGCCAAGGCCGCCGTAAAGTCCACGATACTCGTGATCCATGAAGATGGCGTAATCCAGCGGTTGCACGACGCCCGCCTGTTTCGCCACACCCGCCAGATTTTTGTTGTGCTTTTTCATCTCGGCGCGCAGCAACAAGCGCGTCTTGTCTTCCTTCACGGCGTCGTCATCCGCCATTTCCTGCCGTCGCGTTTGGACAGCAAAATAACTCTGCCCCAGCGCCACCAGCGGTTTGCTTGGATCGGCGTTTTGAATAACGAGATAAGAGGCGTAACGGGAAAGCGCCCAATCCACCACCTCGCGTTGCGCGCCTGAACCGATGCCAACCAAATTGCGTATTTCCGCAAAATGGTCGTCCACCACGTGGCCGCTCTTTGCGCAGGCTTCCTTGGCCTTTTCAATCACCGGCTGGAAATTGCGAAAGTTTAGGTATTCGAGCACTCGGGCAAGATCGCGCGCGGACCAAGATTCGTGGACTTCCGCGTTCACCCGTTTGATTCGCTCAAACGTGTTACCAGCGGCGGGAACTGGCGATGGCTTACTCATGGAATTTCTTGTACCTCAAGCGATGATTGAGATGAAGCACGAATTGTTACCAGATTTCTCCGCGAACGAAAAGGTAATTGGGGCTTGATTTCGCATGGCCGCCCTAACAGGCTTCGAATCAACCAGATGATTGAGCGCCGCCACATTTTTATTTTGGCCAATCAAAGCTTGTGAACATTCTGTACCTTGAGAATCACGCGGTATTTGCTGCACAAGTCACCCGGCGGTTCCTTTCGGAACACCACGTCACTGTCGTTCCGAGTCTCTCTGCTGCACGTAGCGCGGTCGAGTCTAGTTCATTCGACTTGGTCTTTTCGGACTATGATCTTGATGATGGCAAGGGCGATGAATTCGTTCGTCAGTGTCGTGCCATGCATCCTGGGTTGCTCATCGTTGCCGTGTCGTCGCACGATGAAGGAAACGCGGCGATGGTCGCAGCCGGGGCATCGGCGATTTGCAGCAAAATGGAGTTTGGCAGCATCCAGACGGTTATCAAAGGATTGAAGCAAAGTTGGGTCTGATCTTGCGTCCTCGCGTCTGGGCGTCTTTGCGTTATGATCCGTTTCGTCGAGCATGTAACGCGCATGAAGGATGATCAAAGATTCAAGCTCTTAGGCAATTTCCGCAGTTACCGGCGGCAATGGCTGGCGGGGGACATCATGGCAGGGGTGAGCGGATGCCTGATCATGATTCCTTCGGTCATCGCTTATGCGCGATTGACCGGGCTGCCGCCGGAAAGCGGACTTTACGCGGCCTTGGTTCCGCTGCTTGTTTATCCGTTCATTACGACTTCGCCGCAAGTCATTGTCGGGCCGGACATTGCCATCTGCCTTTTGATGGCCAGCGCCATCGGGCCGCTGGCCGGGGGCGATCCGAAACATGCGGCGATCCTGGCGGCCGTCTTGTCGCTCACCAGCGGAATCCTCCTGCTGTTGGCCAGCCGCCTGCAATTAGGTCGCGCGGCGGATTTTCTCTCCAAACCGGTGCTGGTCGGTTATATGACCGGCGCGGCGTTGATTCTGGTCGTCTCACAATTGAGCAGCCTGTTGGGCCTGAAACTCGCTCGAAATGATTTTTTCCCTCGCCTCCTCGAAGCCATTCGCTTGCGGCATCAGACGCATCTGCCAACCTTGTTTTTCGGATTGGGGCTGCTGGTGCTGATCGCGTGTCTGCGCCGATGGTCCCGGAAAATTCCGGCGGCGATCATCGCGTGCGTGGTGGCCACGGCCATCTCGGCGGTGTTTCATTTCGAGCAATATGGGGTGGCGGTGGCGGGCAGTTTTCAAGGCGGATTGCCAGGATGGGCTTTTCCGCGCGTGGAGTGGGCTGAGATTCACAGCCTGCTGCCGGCGGCGATGGGCATTGCCTTTCTGACTTATACCGAGGGCATCCTGCTGGCCCGGGCGTTCGCAGCCAAAAACGGTTACGACGTCGCGCCCAACCAGGAGTTGACCGCCCTCGGCGCGGCCAATTTGTGCAACGGCTTTTTCCAGGGCTTTCCGGTGACCGGCAGCCAGTCGCGCACGACGGTCAACGACGACGCGGGCGGCCAGACGCAAGTGGCCAGCCTGGTCATGGCGTTGTGCGTGGCGCTGTTTCTTTTATTCTTGACGCCGCTGCTGGCCCACCTGCCGACGGTCACGCTGGCCGCCATCCTGATTTACGGCGGCTGGAACCTGGTGGAATTCCAGGCCATGAAGCGGATTTACCGCCATTATCCCGCCGCGGCGGGCATCGCGGCGCTGACGACCCTGGGCGTGCTGTCGGCGGGCGTCGTGGCGGGCATCTTGCTGGGCGTGATCCTCTCCCTGCTGACCTTGATCGAGCGGATTTCGCGTCCGCCTGACGCGGTCTTGCGCGAGCTGCCCGGACACGGTTTCCACGATGTAAGCGGGACGACGGGGCAGACCTTGCCGGGGCTGCTGGTCTATCGTTTTTACGCGCCTTTGTTGTTCTCGAATTGCGGTTATTTTTCTGAGCGCGTCCACAATCTCATCGCCACCTCATCGTCGCCGGTGCGGTGGCTCCTGCTGGATGCGCAGGCCATCAGCGACATTGACGTGACGGCGGTGGAGGTGCTTCATGCGTTGCGAGCGGAATTAAAAGAGAAAGGCATCGCGTTGAAAATCGCCCACGCCAACCGCCCCTTGCGCGAGTTGCTCGAATGCACAGGTCTGGAGAGCGAGATCGGCGAGGCGAGTTTTTTTGCCTCGGTGCATGAATGTGTGGAGGCTTTCAAAGGCCTTCCTTCATAATTTTAATTTCATGTTGATGGGACGAACGAAGTTTAAGATTATGAAACGGAACCCCGATTGCCCCGATTTTAAGATTGCCACGACAGACTCCTTGGCCTGAACTTTCCTCCCAAAATGACAACGAATCAAGAATCCGAGCCGGCCCTGCGCGTCCTCGCGGTCGCTGGCAGTATGAACAGCGAATCCGTCACGCGCGCGGTCGTGCGGGAGGCGGCCCGGCAATTGGCCGCGCGCGGATGCGCGGTTGATGTGCTGGATCTTTCGCAAGAGCCGCTGCCGCTGTATAATCCCGATACCGCGTACGACGCGGCTTCTTTTCCCGCGCTCAAACTCCGCGTGGACCAGGCGGACGTAGTGGTGTTGGGCACGCCGGATTATCACGGCAGCATCAGCAGCGCGATGAAGAATTTTCTGGACCATTTCTGGCACGAATTCGCCGGCAAACTCTTTGCCACCATCGTCGCCTCGCATGAAAAGGGTTTGACCGTGACCGACCAGCTTCGGACCGTGGCGCGGCAATGTTACGCCTGGACGCTGCCTTATGGAGTTTCCTTTATGGGGCAAGAAGACGTGACAGACGGCAAAGTCAGCAGCGAGACCCTGGCCAAGCGGCTCGACATGATGGCGCGTGACATAACCGTCTACGGCCGGTTACTGGCGGTGCAACGCCGCGCTGATTTGGCCTCGCAGGAGCCCGGCTTCATGGCGAGATTTAGGTAATTTCGACGCGGTTGGCAGTCATTACAGTTTTCCCCTACCTGTTGTTTCGGGTCGGCCCTGATTGCAGCAGTTTGCGGCTCTGCTAACCTGACATCGTTGTTTGGGGGATACAAAACCCGCTCGGTGATTGGTTGCATCGGGCGGGTTTTTCTTTCCTCTGAATGCCGCCGTTTTGGTGAGCCGCGCCTAGGCTTAATTTCTCCTAGGCGCTACGCAGGGCGATTAAGATTAGGAACCTGGAGTCTCAGGAGCCTCGACCACTTGGCGAATCGCCTTCTTGAAATTAACCAGGCCTTCGTCGAACGCCGCTGAGATAGGCATTATTTTTACCCGCCGAATCTTAGTCTTAAATTTTTTCAAATTCTCTTCGGCCACCGCCTCGTCCATTTTGTTGGCCACTACCAGGCGGGGCTTTTCCAGCAGAGTCGGATCGTACAACTCCAACTCCTCCAGCAATTGCTTGCAGTCGTCCCATGGAGCGCGCCCGTCGGTCCCCGCCATGTCCAGCAAGATAATCATGAGCCGGCAACGCTCGATGTGGCGCAAAAATTTATGCCCAAGGCCAGCGTTGAGATGCGCGCCTTCAATCAATCCCGGCACGTCGCACACGGTCAGGCGGAAAAAATCAGGATACTCCACCACTCCCACTTGGGGCGTTAGCGTGGTGAAGGGGTAAGGCGCGACTTTCGGGTGGGCCTGCGAGATGGCGGCCAGCAAGGTTGATTTGCCAGCATTGGGGTAGCCGACGAGCCCCACTTGCGCAATGGTGCGCAGTTCGAGACGGTATTCGCCTTCGGTCCCTGCCTCGCCAGGTTGGGCGAAGCGGGGTGTTTGCCGCCGGGCGGTGGCGAAATTCCGGTTGCCCAATCCGCCGCGGCCGCCTTTGCACAAGACAAACTGCTGTCCGTCTTGCGTCAAGTCCGCCACCAATTCGCCCTTGGTAGTGGGATGAACCTCCACCGCTTCCTCCTCCAAATTGATTTCCTCGGCCCGCTCCAGCCCCGCGTGACGGATGATGGGACGTCCAGCCAGGGCAGGTAAAATTTTCGGCGGCTCATCGGACGATTCTTCCCCTGCCACCGGAGTTGGCGGGGTCTCGACGCTCCAAACCATGGTGCCACAGGGCACTCTGACCAGCAGATCCTTGCCCGCGATGCCGTCCATGCCTTTGCCCTTGCCCTGCTCGCCATCTTCCGCGAGGAGCCGGGAGGTGTAGAATTGTGCGACCAGATTGTTCAGGTCGTGATCAGCCTGGAGGATGACGCTGCCGCCACGCCCGCCGTTGCCGCCGCTGGGGCCGCCTTTGGCCCGATAGGCCTCACGCAGAAAGGCAACGCATCCCTTGCCGCCGTGGCCGGCCCGGGCATAGATTTTTACTTCATCAACGAACAGAAAAAATCAGTTCTCCGCCAGTTGGGCTGCTGGCTCCGATTTGGCTTCCGGCTCCGGCTTGACGTTGATGCGGCGGCTCTGCTTATCGAACAGAACACGTCCATCAATCAATGCGAAAAGCGTCCAATCGCGCCCGGTGCCGACGTTCTGCCCGGCGATAAACTTGGAACCGCGCTGGCGAACCAGGATACTGCCTGCGGTCACGAATTGACCGCCAAATTCTTTGACGCCGAGGCGTTTGCTGACGCTATCGCGTCCGTTGCGCACACTGCCTTGACCTTTCTTATGTGCCATAGATCTATTCCTTAACCTTTGATTTCTTTGATCCGCACCACCGACAATTCCTGACGATGACCGATCTTTTTATGATAGCCCTTGCGGCGCTTCATTTTAAACGCGACCTTCTTCTCGCCGCGAATGTGTTCCACCAAATCACCCTCCACGGTGGCTTGGGGCACAGTCGGCGCGCCGGTCGTTAGTTTGCCCTCGTTGTTGATGAGCAAAACGCGTTCAAACGTGACGGTTTTGCCCACTTCGATGGGCAATAGTTCCACTTGCACCGTGTCGCCTGCGCTGACGCGGTACTGTTTGCTTCCACTTTCAATTACAGCATACATAAGACCACTTTCAAAAAAGGATTGTGATTTCATCAAAATGCCGCGTCCATGTCAACCTTTTCTTCGGCATTTTTTTGATATTTCTTAAATGCGACTCATATTATACTGATTACCAGTAACTTAGCGCAAATAATAACAGATCTTAGACGAAGCGCAAGGGGTTGAATTCGATTTTTCCTCATTGTCACAAGACCAAAGCTCATCCAACTGTGATAATTAGGCATCCAAATTCTTTTTGAATTCTCAATAAAGTGACTCGCCCGCTCGCGCACGGTGGTGCAAGAAACTCTTGCATCCGCCCGGCTGCCCACTCATGGTAGGCATCGTACAAACTGATGGAGAAAATGAGCATTATCAAGGCCCAACTTTTTCTAGTCTTGGCAACCTTGCTGTTGCTGCCGGGTTGCTCGGACTCAGACAAGAAACTTGACACCAAACCGGCCGGGGCGCGTTTAAGCCCGCGCGAGGTGATCCACATTGCCGGCATCGCGGCGGAACGCGAAGGCCGCATGCTGCGCGACTACAAGACACCCGAGGCCAGTTACGAGTCCGTCCGCCCCAAGACGTGGCAGGTGTTTTTCGACGGGCAAAATACGGCGGCCGGGAAACATTTTTATATCTACGTTGAGGATCAGACCAAGGAAACGCGCTATTTTGAACACCAGTGAAGAGAACTCGGCGGATGTGAAAAGGAAGAAATGAGTCTTTTTGGCTACACGATTTTAGTCGTCGGCGCCATAACTTGTCTATATGGGCAGCTTAGATTTCTGGCCGTGGCCTATAATCGGAATCTTTGGTTGTTCTTTGGATGCCTGTTTTTGCCATTCGTGAATTTGATTTTCTTTTTGCTTAATATGAAGGCTACTACCAAGCCGTTCGTCGTTTCACTTGCCGGGCTAATCATGGCGGCCTTTGGAGCTTGGGTGGCGGAGATTCATTGCCAATCGTGAAACTTTCAAATCCAAATTAAGGCACTGCCGAAAACTTCGCTTGCTTTCTTTGAGGCAGAGCTTATCTCTGAATCCACAAATTTAACATGGCTTACAAAAACATCACCCCTCCGGCGGGCGGCAAAATCACCAACGCCCAAGGCAAACTCGTTGTGCCCGATAACCCCATCATCCCCTTCATCCGCGGCGATGGCACCGGGCCGGATATTTGGGCGGCCAGCGAGCGCGTCTTCGACGCGGCCATCAACAAGGCTTACGGCGGACAGCGCAAAGTGGCCTGGTTTGAGGTTTTCGCGGGCGAGGAGTCGTTCAAGCGGTTCAACTCCTGGCTGCCGGAGGAAACCATCGAGGCTTTCAAGGAATTTCTCGTCGGGATCAAAGGGCCGTTGACCACGCCGGTCGGCGGCGGCATCCGCTCCCTCAACGTCGAATTGCGCCAGCAGCTCGATCTTTACGTCTGCCTGCGGCCCGTGCAGTACTTCCAGGGTGTTCCCTCCCCTGTCAAACATCCGGAAAAAGTGGAGATGGTCATTTTCCGCGAGAATACCGAGGATATCTACGCCGGCATCGAATACGCGGCGGGGACGCCCGAGGCGCAAAAGATGCTCGATTTCCTGGCCAAGGAATTTCCCAAAGCCTTCTCCAAAATCCGTTTCGGCACCAAGGAGAAGGCGGAGCAATTCTGGGCCGCCGTCGGCGCGACGAATTTTCCGAGCGACGTGCGCGTGGGCGTGGGCATCAAGCCAGTCAGTTACAGCGGTTCGGTGCGGCTCATTCACAGCGCCATCAGTTACGCCATCAAGTTCAAGCGCAAGAGCGTGACCCTGGTGCATAAGGGCAACATCATGAAATTCACCGAGGGCGCGTTTCGCGATTGGGGCTATCAGACGGCCAAGGAGTATTTTGGGGCGGTCGAAATTGATGGCGGCCCGTGGTGCAAAATCCCCGAAGGCAAACCCGGCGCGGGCCTGGTCATCAAGGATTCCATCGCGGACATCACCTTGCAGCAGGTGCTCACACGTCCGGAAGATTTCGACGTGATTGCCACGCTCAATCTGAATGGCGATTATTTGAGCGACGCGCTGGCTGCGCAAGTCGGGGGCATCGGCATCGCGCCCGGCGGCAACATCAACTATATCACCGGCCACGCCATTTTTGAGGCCACGCACGGAACCGCGCCCAAGTACGCCAACCAGGACCGCGTCAATCCCGGCAGTGTGATCTTGAGCGGCGAAATGATGTTCCGCCACCTCGGTTGGGTGGAAGCCGCCGATTTGATTCTAAAGGGCCTTAACGGTGCCATCGCCTCGAAAAAAGTCACCTACGACTTCGCCCGCCTGATGCCGGGCGCGACCGAGATAAAGTGCTCGGCATTCGGCGACAACATTATCGCGCATTTGTGATTGCAGCTGCTTTGGAGCGAAAGCGGAACTGACGTTTCGCCAAATTCACGACGCTAAGCACGCAAGGAAGTGGCCGGAAAACGCGAACCGGGGACGCTCACCTGGAAATTTCATCTGTTGCCACAATGTATGCGGCGGGGCGGTCACTCGATACTGTTCCGGGGCCGGGTTAACATGTTCATCATCCATTGGTCTGCTTCCTCGAAACTTTTGAAACGCCACACGCCTTTAGGCATAAAGGGGCGGCCCTGCCGCAGGAGATTGACCGCCCTTTGCATCGGATCGAAAGTGACGACGTCCACCTTGGGTTCGCCTCGGCGTCCCACCACTTTCATCGGCAGTCGTTGATCCTCACCCATCGCCTGCAAGTTAGCGGAGCGCGGGGGGATTTTCGAGTTTTATTTACGGAGATGCGCCTATTTTGTCACAATTTGTTGCCCTTTTTTTACAATTCGTGGCCGGCGTGGGCGTATCATTTTTTGAGAATGAGAACGAAGCGCGGATTTACCTTGATCGAGTTGCTGGTGGTCATCGCCATCATTGCGATCCTGGCCGGTATGCTGTTGCCGGCCATGGCCAAAGTGAAAGAACAGGCCAATCAGCTCACCTGCCTCAACAATCTAAAAGAATGGGGCGTGGCCATGGGCATGTATGCGGACGACAACGGCCAGTATTATCCGGCATCGAGGGACACCAATTATGTCGCCGCGCCAGACAATAATCCCGTCTGGGCTGAAATGTATGCAGACGCGATGGATTCGCCCCCCATCGGGCTGTCCGACTGGTTCAATGCCCTGCCGCCTTATGTCGCCTATGTTCCGCTGTGGAAATATGGGGCCAACAGCATAAGCAACAACGTGTTCACCTACTCCCGGTCCATTTACATCTGTCCCACCGCCGCCGCGATGCCGACCGTTTACCCGGATCCAAATTCGTTGACGGGCATCGAGCCCGGGGTCGGGCCCGGGCCGACCTTTAACTACGGGATGAATCAGCGAATCAACTATAATCTCCCCCCTCCTGAAAACGTGCCGGAAACCCCGTTCAAAGTCACCCAAGCCGTGCATCCGGCGGCTTTCGTGGTCTTCTCCGAGCAGCGGGTTCATGCCAGCGAAACGCCATATTATGGCACCAGTCCGACCGATCTCAGCAGCACTTACAACTGGTGCAACCGTTTTTCAGGTCGGCACAGTTCCGGCGGGAACATCACTTTCGGTGACGGTCATACCGCCTATTTCAAATACAGTTACGTCGTCGCCCAGGTCAACGGCAAGATCGCCGATCCCAAAGACCCCGACATCAATTGGGAATTTGACGGCAACTGAATTGACGCCTTGCTTTTGACGGATTGAAAATCAGCCAGGCCCCTCCAGAGACGGCGTAACGCCCGGTTCGGCGGGAGCCTCCGCCACAGTTTCAGCGAGAATCTCGACGGCCGGTTCCGAAGTAGGCGCGGCGGTTTCAGACGATTCAATCGGCGAAGCGGCCGGCGACGTTGGCGCGGCTGCCGGTGCGGGCGGTTTCTCGGGCTTGGGCGGACGGGGCAGTGGTTTCTTGGCGGTTTCCAAAAGGCCGTTGGCGTACTCGATAACGTGCCCTTCGTGGATGAGCCAATGCAAATCGCTGGCCAGTGCGGTCTGTTCCGGCGCGGCCTCTGGCGGAGTTGCGATCGCAGCGGCGGGGGGCGGCGCGCCTTCAGCAGTCGCGGGCGCGGGAGGAGGCGCGGCTGGCGCGGGCGCGAGGGCTTCCATTAACTTCCGCCGCGTGCATTTGGCATGGGCGTTGATGAAGTCTACAATTTGTTTGACCCCTTCGGAAACCGGCGTGGCCTCCATGTCAAGGTAACGAGGCCGCGCCACGGAAACATGAGTCACGGAACGGTTGACTTTGAAGAACTGCAAACCGTGCCCGGCAAATTGCTGGCTCAAGACCGTGGCCACCTGCAACGGAAAACGCTGCTGGTCCTCCCAGGTCATGCGCACCGCCCGCTGCAATCCCGGCGACCGCTGCTGCCGGGCGGCCACGCCGGTGAAGGTGTGGGTTTCCACGCTCTTGACGATATTGGCCAAATGGACTTCGCGGAAATGCTTTTCCACTTCCTCGCGACTGGCGAGTTTTTTCGGCTCCGGCACATTGAGACAGATGTATTCGGTCTTGAAGCTATGATCTTCGATCCATTGTTTGACGACAGCTTCGTCACGCACAATTTTGACGCGAGCCTTGAAGGCTTCGAAAGGCATGCGGGCAAAGCGCTCAGTGTGCAATTTATGCAGTTGCGTCTGGTAATCGTGATAGTTGGGCGGGCCGAGAATTTTGCCGCTCAGGCCGCATTGAGCGACGAACGTGTAGGTGCCGCGGGGCGGCTCGGTCGCGGTCCGTTCCGGCTGGTAAAAAGTCTGGAAATGGCGCGATAGAATGTGGCCGACGGCTTCGTCCTCCGACAGCCAAAGCGTGTCATCCAGCGCGCACAGGAACAAGGGCTGGATGGGCTGGCCCTCGGGGTTCTTCTTGACATCGAAACGCACCTGCTGGCGTTCCGGCTTCTGCAAGATCAGGCGTGCGATATCAAACAAAGGATAGGCGCGGCCCGTGACGCGAATCTGGCGGGCCAGCGATTCCACCCCCTTCTCCTCGGGCAGGATGGAGACAGTCACCGGCAAGGGCGGAGGCGGCTCCTGTTTTAAGACGGGCCTTTCCTGCGGGCGCGCTTGAGGCCGGCGGCTATGACGTTCCGTGCCTTGGGGTCGTGCGCCCCCGGGTCTGGCGCCGCCCGGCGAGTCACGCCGCGGCGGGCGGCGGCCTTGGCGGTCGTCGAATTTGCGCTCGCCCCGGTCTTCGCCGGCGAAATCGGCATAACGGTTGGCCTGGGGCGCGTCCTGGGCCCAGGCGGGCAGGAACAGCTTTTCCAGATCAAATTCCGGTTCAGGGGTTGTGTTCATGGGTGGAGATTGGAACATCCTGTTGTTTTATTCGTTTGTTGCGAGACATCATGGGGTGCCGGCCAATGGATTGCAAGCGTGTGATTTTGCGACTGGCCGCAACTATTTCGGGCCCAGCAAGATGGGGTCGGTTTTGTTACGTTCCAGTTTTTGGGCCTTGCTGGCGCGCCGATTGGCGGCTTCGGCGACGAAAAGGGGATCGGCCATGTTGCGGCGCAGTTTCTCTGTTTCCGCATCGGCTTCCTCGGTCGCCGCTCTCCTTTCGGCGCCTTGCTCCATCCAGAGCTTGGCGGCGTCAAGTTCGCCTAGTTCGACGCAGTGTCGCCCTATTTCCAAGTTCACGTAACAATTATGGGGGTCGTTTCGGAGCGCCACCTCAAAATACTCGGTTGCCTCTTCTGTTTTATCGAGACGATCCAGGCACATGCCACAACCAAGCGGAGCGTAAGCATCGAACGGGTTCAACTGCTTGGCTTTGGTGTACCAGGTCAGTGCTTGCTTGAGCCGTTCCAGGGAATCAGGCTCGTCGTTCGCGCTTAATTTCCACAAATAATCCGCCAGCAATCGGTCGGCCTCCCAGTCCATCGGTTCGGCTTCGGCGGCTTTCGTGGCGGAAGCCAGGCAGCGTTCCGGCGAGGCCGCTTCGGCGTCAGCCCGGGCCTGCCAGTACGTTTCAGTCCCTTTGCGCAGGCCTTGGATCGATAAATAAACCATGATGGCCGCGAGAATTGCTGTCAAAATGATTTTTCCAATCCACCCTGGGTTGGCCCAAAATCGCTCGGTGGCAAACCGCCATTGCGCCGCCAGCAGTGCCATGATCGTAATGGCGGCCACAGCCAGCCCCGGAATCTGCATGTTGAATTCAACAAAGCAATGCAGCATCAAGGCCATCAAGCCTATGGCCGCGCCGACGACAAACGCCGTCCGGTCGCTGAAGCTGGAACCGATTTCGTGAGCAGGCCGGCGCAGATTCCACCAAACCTGGAAAGCGCCCCAATATAGTGTGCCACAAGCGACGAGAATTATCCCCAGGCCAGCGCACCCCCAATCGCACAACGTGTTAAGGTAGTCATTGTGCGTAAAAGTCGGGCGGGCCTGCACTTCCCAAGGGCGGACCGACGGAAATTCAACGTCAAAATGCCCCGGCCCAATGCCCCAGAGTTGATGGTGATCAAAGAGTTGCCAGGCGGCGTCCCAATAGAGCGGACGTTCATCCCCAACTTTGTCATGCTGCACCATCTTATCAAATCGCTTTTGCAGGGAATCGAATTGGCTGACTGCCAGCACTCCCAGCGCCGTCAAGACGCACAAGATAATCACCGCCGACTTCCAGAAATCCCGCTGTGAGAGCAGCACAATGCAAAACGTGAGCAGCGCGATCACCGACGCCATGATGCCCCCGCGCGAGACGGAAACCACCAAGCCAGCCAGCATCACAACCGCGCAGTAGCCCAGGACCACTTTGATCGTCGCGGAAAACCGGCTCATGACGGTGAAGCCCAGTGCCAGCGGCAAGGTCAGGCCCAAAAAGCCGGCCAGGTGGTTTGGATTCAGAAAGGTCCCGCTGCCTCGCTCCACGTACTGATCCATCCGGCTGACCCCCCAGACCTTCTGATAATGGGTGGCGAGCTGAAAAACGGCGAACAAGGAGAGCAATGTTCCCAGCGCGATCAAAGTCAGGCTGACGGCCGTAGACGAGTGCCGCCGGTTCAAGTTGTTGACCGCCAGAAAGAAGATCGCTCCATAGACGAGGGCTTGCACCAATTGTTGTCGTCCTGCGTACTCGACTTCCACGGCCCGGCAACGAAATATCGCGTAGAGCAAAAACCCCAGCACTGGCCAGCACATCGGCGGCCATAAAAGCCGAAAACGCCGTTGCACCCAAATTCGCGCTACCCACACGCCCAGCATCGCAATCGTCGCTCCCTGAATCACCAAAAAGCAGCCGGGGCGCCTGCCGCCCAGTGCCACCGGGCCCCAGGCCAGGGTGAACAAAAACAAAACCAGGATGACACTCGCCAAGAGTGTATCCACACGATCGCGGAGACGATCCCTCCCTTTCACATCCTTGTTCGCCGGTTGCACAGTTGACAATCCCGCTCGCTCAGCTCAAATACTCACGCGGGTCGGTGATATGCCCGGTCAATGCGCTGGCTGCCACGGTGGCCGGGGAAGCCAGGAAAACTTGCGATTCCTTGTGGCCCATGCGTCCGGGGAAATTCCGGTTCGTCGCGCTGATGCACTTCATAGGCGAATTCATGCGGCCAAAAGTGTCCACCGGTCCGCCCAGGCAGGCCGCACAACCTGCGTTCTCGGTCATTTGCACCCCTGCATCCACCAAAATTTGCCACACGGTCTTGCCGTCCCAGCGTGCTACTTGCAAATCGTGCACGATTTCCGGCGTGGCCGGCACCCCGAAGGTGTCAATGGCCACTTTTCTACCACGCAACACGCGCGCGAATTCGAGGAAATCGCTCGTCTTGCCGCCGGTGCAAGAGCCGACGTAGGCGCGATCCAGCCGCGTTCCGGTCATCATTTTAGCCAATTGCCGGCGACCCGGGTCAGGGTGGCAGGCGACCGTCGGTTCCAATTTCGTGAGATCAACCGTCATTTCGAACACGAATTTTTCGTTTGCATCGCGTTCCACCGGTTCGTAGCTCTGGCGGGTGCCGTTGAGGCGGCATCGGGCATCAACGGCCGCGCGCGTCTGGTCGTCACATTCAAAAATCCCGTTTTTGCCTCCGGCCTCGATGGCCATGTTGGCCATGGTCATCCGGTCGTCCATGGAAAGGTGTTTGATACCTTCACCGTCGAATTGCATCGCGCGGTAGGTCGCGCCATCGAAGCCAATTTCCCCGATGCAATGCAAAATGATATCCTTGGCCATGACCCCCGGCTGCAGTTTGCCATCCATGCGAAAGTGCATCGTCTCCGGCACTTTGAGGAGCAATTTGCCCGTGCCCATGACGAAGCCCGCGTCGGTATTGCCGATTCCAGTCGCAAATTCATTGAACGCGCCTGCCATGCAGGTATGGGAATCGGTGCCAAAGAGGATTTCACCCGGTCGGGTGTGGCCTTTTTGCGGGAGGGCCGTATGGCAGACGCCGGCATAGTTGGAGCCGTACTGCCGGGCCAGCGGACCGCGGCTCGGGTCAAATTTCCAAGAGCCGTTGGCGTCATCAATCACGTCGTAAAAATAAGGGATGTCCTGCTCGCGCACGAATTCACGCAAAATATCCACGTTGCGGTTCGATTTGGAATCGGCCGTGAAAATATAATGGTCGGGAATGATGACCACCTTATGGCGGTCCCAAACCTTGGCTTTGGCTCCAAATTCTCGCTTGAAGACGCCAATGGTGCCAGGGCCGCAGACGTCATGGGTCATCAAAATGTCCGCTTTGACCCACACATTGTCTCCCGCCTGCACCGAGCTCTTACCCGACGCTCGAGCCAGTATTTTCTCAGTTAGTGTCATATACGGGTATAGATTAGACGACCATCCGCCTGCCCGCAATCGCAATCGGGCAGTCCTTTTCCAACCGGGTGCGCGACAGAATTCTTCGCATGCGAGGTAGGGACGCCTCGCCGAGGCGTCCGGGCGTCTCGGCGAGACGCCCCTACCAAGCGAAGAATTCTGTCTCACGCCTTTTCCAACCTCGAATTCCCGCAATATTTGAAGGACCATAATACAAAAACGCAAATCCAGTCAGTGGGAGTCAAAAGCGCTCCGTTTGTTCCCATTCCAGCAAATATATTCGCTCGTTGATGCCTTGGCCAAGTCATCTGCGGCGGCCTTGAAGCTTTCCCTCCCCTTCTCATTTTAACCCCTTGCAGGCGGCTTTGGTGATGTTCACGCGAAAAAGCGCAAGGCGTTAGTAGCCGTTAGTAGGCGTTAGTAGCTTTGATTTGGTGCTACTATCGCACGCCATTTTGGCCTTTTTGAGCCTTTCCACGCGCCAGCCCACAAGGAAGCGCCAACCTAATAATTTGTTCCTACTTGTGCTGAGGACTTTCTTTGGAATGGATGCGTGAAATTCACGCACTCGCCTCACCATCGTTCCACCTGTAGACGGCAGGGGGGCCAACCCGCTCGCCTTTTTCCGCGGTTGGCCACTAAAACCACTTTTTCCCCTATGTCAAAGAACATGCGCCGGCTTCGCCTTTTCAGGGCCCCGCCGCCACAGCTCCACTTATACCACTCTTTTGTGGTAACGCAAGCAGCCGTCCGCTCCGAGAACAGATTCGAGCCCCGGCAAGGCCATGGCTCTCTTTCCCTATTGCAAGCTGGAGGCAGTTGAGTATAATTTACTTATGCCATTAGTTCACGCTTAAAAAAGCCTCAAAAGGCATAGGCTGACGATGAGTGACAGATTCCAAGATTCCTTGCGATTGTTACTCCTAGTCTGTTGTCGAAGACGCGGGCTTTGAAGATTCTGTGGGGAGTAAGGTTCATGTTGGAATCGCAAATTATATCTTGCTTCGGGGCTTCGGTCAGAAGCCTGAGGCATGAGTTGGGACTTTCCCAAGAAGCCTTAGCGGAATACACAGGGCTGCATCGAACTTATATTGCCGGCATCGAGGGAGGCGGACGCAATGTCACGCTCAAGAGCATTGAAAAGCTGGCCAAGGCTTTGCAGGTTTCCATCGTTGACTTGCTCCTGCCGCAGCATGGGCCAGGTCGGTCGAAGAGTGGAACTAACGGCCGATCTTCCACTAGCGAATGCGTGGACATCCTGATGGTGGAAGACAATCGCGATGACGTGCAAATGACTTTGGAGGCTTTCAAGCAGGCGAAACTCACCAATCCCGTGCAGGTGGTTTACGATGGCCGGGAGGCGCTGGACTTTCTTTTTTGCACGGGGCGCTATGCCCGCCGCAAACTCAAAGCCCGGCCTCAATTGGTATTGCTGGATTTGAATCTCCCTAGAGTCGGCGGATTGGAAGTGCTGCGCCGCATCAAGGCTGACGCACGAACGCGCTCCATTCCAGTGGTAGTGCTGACCGGTTCGCGCGACGCGCAGGAATTGGCTGAGTGCCGACGACTGGGTGCGGAGGCCTCCATCGTCAAACCGGTGGATTTCCATAGCTTGGGGCGCGCCACGCCACGACTGGATCTCCATTGGGCGCTGCTCAAAGAACTCAAGACAAAAGGCCGCACCGTGCGAGCCTGAACCATTTTGAAAACTAACATTGAACCCATGAGCGGATAAAAACACCCTCCATCCCCTAATCCGATTTTATGCGGGCCGAACAACAACTTAGAGCCTCGCTGAAGGAAATTGACGACCTGAAGGCCGCGCTGGATGAACACGCCATCGTGGCCATTACGGAACCGCAGGGGAGAATTACCTACGTCAATGACAAGTTCTGCGCCATCTCCAAATATTCCCCCCAAGAACTGATCGGCCAGGATCATCGCATCATCAATTCGGGCTATCATTCGAAGGAATTCATCCGGGATATCTGGAAGACCATTGGGCAGGGCAAAGTGTGGAAGGGCGAAATTAAGAACAAGGCCAAGGACGGCTCGTTCTATTGGGTGGATACCACCATCGTGCCGTTCCTCGACGAGGAAGGCAAACCGCGCCAATATGTGGCCATCCGGGCCGACATCACCGAACGCAAGCGGACGGAAGAGCAATTGAGAATCTCCTTCAAAGAGATTGGAGACCTGAAAGCCGCGCTCGACGAACACGCCATCGTCGCCATCACCGATCCGCAAGGGAAGATTACTTACGTCAACGACAAATTCTGCGCCATTTCCAAGTATTCCCGCGAAGAGCTTCTCGGCCAGGATCATCGTGTCATCAACTCAGGCCATCACCCCAAGGAGTTCATTCGCGATCTCTGGACCACGATTGGCCAGGGGCAGGTCTGGCATGGCGAAATTAAAAACAAAGCCAAGGATGGTTCGTTTTACTGGGTGGACACCACCATCGTGCCGTTTCTAAACGATCTGGGCAAGCCGCGCCAATACGTGGCCATCCGGGCCGACATTACCGAGAGCAAGGCGGCAGAGGAAAAAATCCGCCAAATGAACGTTGAGCTGGAGCAGCGGGTGGCGGAGCGCACTGCGGAACTGGAGGCGTTCTCCTATTCCATCTCGCACGATCTCCGCGCGCCAGTGCGGGCCATCGGTGGTTTCGCCCGCATGGTGCAAGAGGATTTCGCCGATCAACTGCCGCCGGCTGCGCAGCAGAAGCTGGATCGCATCCACAAGAATGCGATGAAGATGGGCCAACTCATTGACGGACTGTTGACGTTTTCGCGCCTGAGCCGGCAGCCGCTTAACAAGCAAAGCGTCGCGACTGCAACAATCGTGCAACGCGTACTGGAGGAACTTCAGTCTGAACAAGCCAATCGGTGCGTGAATATTTCCGTCACCGAGCTGCCAGATTGCCAGGCCGATCCGACGCTCTTGCAGCAGGTTTACTCGAACCTGATTTCGAATGCGTTGAAGTACTCCCGGCGGAGCGAGCAGGCGATCATTGAAATCGGGGCCAGCCAGCAGGAAGGCTCCTGCGTTTATTTCGTGAAGGACAACGGCGCGGGCTTTGAAATGGAATACGCGCACAAACTCTTTGGCGTTTTTCAGCGTTTGCACCGGGCGGATGAATTTGAAGGCACCGGCGTTGGGCTGGCCATCGTGCAGCGTATTATCCTGCGTCACGGCGGCCGTGTTTGGGCTGAGGGTAAACCAAATAAAGGCGCCACATTTTACTTCACACTGGGAGGCGTTCATGAATAGCGTCTTCCCGCCAGGGACGGCTGAAATCCTGCTAATTGAGGATAATCCCGATGATGCGGAGTTCTTCGTTCATACTTTGGAGAAGGCAGGCCTGGCGGCGCGCTGTAGGATCATCCCGGACGGAGCGGAAGCTTTGGAATTCATCTTTTGCACTGGACGCCATGCGGAGCGTCAGTCGGTCAGCCGCCCCAAGGTCATCGTCATTGATTTAATGCTGCCCAAGGTCAATGGGCTGGAAGTCCTGCGGCGCCTAAAATCCGACCCTCTCACACGGACCATTCCAGTCGTGGTGTTAAGCTCTTCCCAGGAGGAGCGCGATTTGATTGAAGGCTACGAGCTCGGAGTCAACAGCTACATCGTCAAGCCAATGGACTTTGATGAATTTGGCCAATCCGTGCGCCTACTGTGCCAATACTGGCTGCAATACAACCTCACGCCCGAAACCCTCAAAAAACCCCCTGCATGAAGACGCCCCTCAACCTATTGATCGTTGAAGATTCACCCGACGACGCGGACTTGATCGTGGGACAATTGAAGCGAGAAGGATTCGATCCGACCTGGAGACAAGTGGAGACGGAAGCGGACTTTCTGGCCGAACTCAAAAAATCGCCGGAAATCATTCTGTGTGATTATGCCATGCCTCAATTCTCCGGTTTGCGCGCGGCAAAACTTTTGGAAGAGAGCGCATTGCACATCCCCTTTATCTTGGTTTCCGGCACGGTGGGCGAAGACGCCGCCGTGGAAGCCATGAAGCACGGCGCCACCGATTATCTGCTCAAAGACCGGATCGCGCGGCTCGGGAGCGCCGTGCGACGCGCCTTGGACGAAAGCCAGCTCCGCCGACAGCGAATCCAAGCCGAGGAAGAGTTGAGCCGGACCCATGAGGCCCTGCGCCAAATGCTGGCCCACAGCCCGGCCGTCATTTACACGCTCAGAATAGAAGGCCAGAACGTCATACCGGTGCTGGCCAGCGAAAACATGGAGCGGCTCTTAGGCTATACCACGGCGGAATCCATGAGCTACGCGTGGTGGCTCGACGGTCTGCATCCCGAAGATCGCGACCTTGCCGTCAGCACGCTGGCCAAGGGTTTGGCCGGAGGCAGTAACTCGATGCAGTATCGCTTCCGCCATAAGAACGGCACTTATCGCTGGATCGAAGACAGCAGCCGCGTCTTGTGCGACGCCGCCGGTCAGCCCAGGGAAGTCGTTGGCGTCTGGACGGACATCAGCGACCGAAAGCAAGCCGAGATCGTCTTGCGTGAGAGTGAAGAAAAATTTCGCCAACTGGCAGAAAACATTAACGAAGTATTCTGGATTACGGACCCGGTGAAGCATCAAATGCTCTACGTCAGTCCGGCCTACGAAAGAATCTGGGGACGCCCCTGCCAGGCCCTGTATCAATCGCCCCAAAGCTGGCTCGAAGCGATTCACCCGGAAGACCGCCCGCGCGTTCTGGAATCCTTCATGACAAAACAGGAGAGGGGTGATTACGATGAAACTTATCGAATTCTCCGTCCCAACGGAGCCGTGCGCTGGATTCGCGACCAAGCCTTTCCCGTGCATAATCCGGAAGGGAAACTTTACCGGATTGTCGGAACGGCGGAAGACATCACGGAACGCCGAAAGCTGGAGGAAGACAAAAAGGGGTTGGAGGAGCAGTTTTTGCGCGCCCAGCGTCTGGAAAATATCGGCATGCTCGCAGGGGGCATCGCCCACGACCTTAATAATGTTCTGTCGCCGATTCTCATGTCGTGCGAATTGTTGCAGGAGCTAGTTCAGGATGAACAAATCCGCGAGACGGTCGAAATGATTAAGTGCAGCGCCGAGCGCGGGGCCGACTTGGTGAAGCAAGTGCTTTCCTTTGCCCGGGGTGTGGAAGGAGAGCGCCTCATTGTGCAACCCCAACACCTCATCCGGGAAATGGTGGATATTGTGCGCAAAACGTTCCCAAAATCCATTTGCCTTCATTCTGACCTGCCCAACCGCCTCTGGACGCTTTCGGCTGATCCAACCCAACTCCACCAGGTCTTGCTCAACCTCTGCATCAACGCCCGCGATGCCATGCCGGACGGCGGGGATTTGACCTTATCAGCCGAAAATACTGAGCTTGACGCGAATTGCGCGAGCGTCTCTCCCAACGCCAAACCGGGGAACTATGTCCTCATCAAAGTAACCGACTCCGGATGTGGCATTCCGGCTGAAATGCAGGACAAGATTTTTGCGCCATTCTTCACGACCAAAGAGGCGGGCCACGGCACGGGTCTTGGCCTGTCCACGTCTCTGGGCATCGTCAAGAGCCATGGCGGTTTCGTGAAGCTGCACTCTGAGCCGGGAGCGGGGTCCACTTTCGAGGTCTGGCTGCCAGCCCAATCCGGCCCGATGCCGTCCGCCCCGCGAATCGAGGAGATTCATTGCTTGCGCGGGCAGGGCCAGCGAATCCTGGTGGCGGATGACGAGGCCGCCGTGCGGACTTTGACCAAACAAACGCTTGAAGCCTATGGCTATTCAGTGCTGACCGCCACCAACGGCGCCGAAGCGGTTGCCCTCTATGCCCGGTATAAAGATGAGATCGAGGCCGTCATCACGGACGCCATGATGCCGGTCATGGACGGATTGGCGCTGATTCGCGCCCTGAAAGTCATCCGGCCTTCGGTGCGCGTTATCGCCTGCAGCGGTTCTCCCAATGAGGAATTCCAAAGTAAAATTCTGGAGGCAGGAGCTAAGAGGTTTCTGCCCAAGCCCTATACCGTGGAAACGATTATTACCAGCCTCGACCAAGTGCTGCGAAACCAGTAAATCGGTGTGCGCTACGGGTTGCGTGGCGGAGCTTGCAAGGTAATCGTGACCTCCACCGGCACCTGCGGCGGAGGCAGGTTGGTGACGTTTGGCTCCCAAATCGTATCGTTGTCGTGGCCCGGGCCGATGTTGTTGATCAACGCCGCGGGATCGGTCACCAGGGAAATGATGGAACCCTCCAATTGCGCCAGGAATTTATGGTGGACAATGAGCGAACCATTATACACCCACGCGCCTTGCTGCATGTTGGTATGAGTGTCGTTCTTGAAGATAAGATCCTCGGCTGAGCGCCGCGTTTCGCCTGCCGGTGTATTCCATTTAAGCGTGATGACGACCTTGTCGCCGGGAATGGTTTCGCTGGATGGATGCACGATGGGGCCAGGCACGCCGTTGGTCGGACTGCCGGGGAAGTCGGCGTTGCCGGGACCGTGCGCGCCCAACAAAAGCATGGCCATGTGAAAATGATACGGCGCGGCTTGAGTCTTGAGAATGCTCTCATGCGTTTTGCCATAAGTCGTGACCAGAAAGTATTCCATTAGCCCTTGTGTCTTGTTGAGCGTCGCCAAAAAAGTGATGCTGCGGCTACGCTGATCCAGCCTGACCTGGCCGATTTCAAATTGGCCCGGTCCCACCATGCGAACTGGCGTGTTGGTCAGAGCGGTGAGCGAGCTTTCGACGGGTTTGGTTTCGGGCGAATTATTGGGCGGCGAGTTTGTTTCCGGGTGTGTGTCTTGCCGGGCGTTTGTGCTTAAAGCGACAAAAAAAAGCAACAGCAAACTGGCAGCCTCGCTAAGAAATCTCACAGCTTGTTCTCGATGATCTCCATCGCTGTGACGACGTAAGCTGTGTCAAGAATAGGATCCTTTTCCCACCATCGCCCATTCTCATTGGCCCAGGAGCCATCGCCGTGTTGGAGATTAATCAGCTTGAGGGCAAGCTCTTGCCTCCAATGAACCTTGTGGCCGTCTTTGGTCTCCAAAGTATCCACTCCCGCGAAGGTCAGGGCTTTGGCCATGAGGACGTAATAGTAATAAAGCCCTTGCGGTCCCAGGCCCGGATTTTCCTCGACCGTGTAATTGCCGCGCAACCAATCCAGCGCGGCCGTCACGCGAGGGTCGTCCAACTTGAGGTCGGCATAAATGTAACTCAATAGACCCGCATAACTCATCGAGCCGTAGGAACGAAGGGCGACGCGGCCGGAAGCAAGATTGGTTTCCCCGGCGTTGCTGCGGCCTGGGGCATAAATGAAACCGCCCTTGTTGCCCGGATCGTCGGAGGCCCACGCCTGGGAATTGGAGCCAGGCAAATTCTGGCAATTCTGCACGAAACTGAGGGCGGTCTTCCAATTTAAATCCGGCGCTTTGATTCCATTGGCATCCTGCACCACCGGCCGGCTTTGGTAGAGCGCCTCAAGTGCGAGCATGGTGTTGGAGAGGTCGGGACGTTTCTCCGTGCCGCCATAGCCGATCCCGCCGCTAAACGGACTGTTGGTTCCACCCAATTGGGCGTCGGTGGTTTGCAGCCCGATCAAATATCGGCGCGCATTCTGAATGACAACCTGGTCCGATGGCCGATTGCGCAAGACCAACGTCGTCAAGACGACGGATGTGTTGTAAGATTGCAGTTCGTCCTTGTAAATCCCGCCGTCCGGCTGAACGCAACCGAGCATAAAGGAATAGCCTTTTTCAATGGCGGGTGAAGTGGCTTTTTCGGGCGTTGGTCCAAGCAAGGCCGTCAGGACGAGCGCCGTCAGGGCCGGGTGTTCCGGCGAAGACCAGGAACCGTTGGTGTTCTGCCGAGTTTCCAACCAAGCGCGGCCGTTGTCGACCGCATGCCGAACTTCATGGCGAAGCGAATCATTACCGGTCACCGCAGTGGAGAATCCGGCGGAGCCCTGGGCTGACGCATTCAGTCCGGCACCCACCAGCGCAAGCGCCAGGCCCGCCCAACTTTGCCAACAACAGGAAATGGAATGCCGTGTCATTCTCACTAAGGCTAAGTCCAACCTACCGAATGGTCAATGGTTTGAGCAGTTACGGACATGACTCCAAGGATCCACCCGATAACAGAAATTGACTCATTCTTGTTATTCTTGTATTGTTCAAGAACGAGATGAGTTAGGGAAAATTCACTTATGAATGTATCATTGACGCCAGAACTGGAAAGCTTTGTTCAAAGCGAAGTTGACAGCGGCCTTTACCAGACTGCCAGCGAGGTCGTCCGTGCCGGATTGCGCCGTCTCAAGGAAGATCGTGAAGTACTCAGACCAAGACCGCCGGGGACACTCGAAGAATTGGAAGCGCAATTAGTGCAAAGTATTGAGCGTTTTGATCGTGGCGAAGGCTTGAACGGCAAGGAATCCCTCCGGCGGATGCGCAAACGGATTAAAGAATCCAGGCTCAATGGGTGAATATTTCCTTGATCCTTGCGTCGAGGATGAACTTTGGGGCATTTGGGAATACATCGCCAAGGACAACCCTGAGGCCGCCACTCGCGTCGTCGAAGCGGCCTACGAGACTTTTGCAAACCTCGCCTTAACTCCCGGTCTTGGAACGCTGCGCCGCTTTCGCAATCCACGCATCCAAGGCGTTCGGTCTTGGCGCGTGTCGGGATTCGACAATTATCTCATTTTTTACCGAGGCGTCCATGATGACGTCCAAATTCTCCATGTCTATCACGGTGCCAGAAATATTGATGCGCTTTTCGCCGAACAATGAATGGAAAAAAGGCGTCCTAAATCGCAATCGAAATGTGTTTCGTTTCCAGAAACGAGTCCAGCCCTTCGCTGCCCAATTCCCGGCCCCACCCACTTTGTTTGACACCGCCGAACGGAGCATTGGTCGTGGTCGGCAGTCCGTCGTTGATGGCCAGCATGCCAGCCTCGATTTGATCCATCAGCCGGAACGCGCGGCTCAGGTCGCGTGTGAAGGCGTAAGCGGCGAGGCCGAAGGGCGATCCGTTGGCCGCTTCAATCGCGTCCGCCTCCGTGTCGAAAGGCGTGACGGCGGCGACCGGCGCGAACGTCTCCTCCCTTAAACAAAGGCTGTCTTTGGGCACGTCGGCCAGCACCGTGGTTTCCAAAAAGTGGCCGGGGCGATCCAGGCGCTTGCCGCCGCACAAGATTCGCGCGCCACGCTGCACGGCGTCAGTGATATGTTCCAGAGCCTTCTTAATGGCGTTCTCGTCAATCAAGGGCCCGACGTGCACGCCCGCTTCCAATCCGTCCCCCACCTTCAGAGCGCTGGCTTTTTCAACAAGGCATTTCACGAACTTGTCATACACTCCGCGCTGAACATAAATCCGATTGGCGGCAATGCACGATTGGCCGGTGTTGCGGAATTTGGCCACCATCGCGCCCTCGACCGCCTTTTCCAAATCGGCGTCGTCGAAAACCAAAACCGGGTTCAGCCCGCCCAATTCAAGCGAAAGCGGTTTGATGTGGGCGGCCGCGCCCGCAATCAGATTTCGGCCAACCTCGGTTGAGCCGGTGAAACTGATTTTGCGCACGAGCGGATTCTCCAGGAATTCGGCTGCGATTTCGCCAGCCGGACCGGTGACCAACTGAAAGACGCCCTTGGGCAAACCAGCCGCATGGCAGGCCTCGGCGAAGGCGACGTTGCACAAAGGAGTATAGCTGGCCGGCTTCAAAATCACCGGGCAGCCCACCGCCAGCGCGGGAGCAACCTTGCGCACACCGAGCACGAGCGGAAAATTCCACGGGCCAATCGCGCCCACTACGCCGATGGGTGTTTTCACCACCAGATTTCGTTTGCCATCGGTTTGATGGGGAATGATGCGCCCATAACCGCGCCGGGCCTCCTCAGCGAACCAATGCAAATGATCGATAGTCATCGCCAATTCGCCCAAGCTCTGGGCCAGCGGTTTGCCTGCTTCCAGTGTCATCGTGCGGGCAATTTCGTCGCGTCGGCGTTCGAGTTCGTTGGCAATTTTGTGGAGGAACTCGCCGCGCGCTTTGGCCGTCAGCGCGCGCCAACCCGCGAAGGAGGCCTGGGCGTCCTGGATCGCCGTTTTCAGGCGCGGCCGGTCAATGGCGGACATTTCGGCCAGGACTTCGGTGGTGGCGGGATTTCTGACGGAAAAATGTTTTTCCGTCGTGACAAACTCGCCGTTCAGATAAAGCGGATAAATTTTCATTATGTTTCCGAATTGCTCCTCATCTTTTGACTTTAATCCTCCGATATACAAGAGAGGTCAAAATTGCGCTTGCAAGACAGAGTAAGAGAAGAAGTCCGAGATCGCCAACGAAAAAGGTTTGGGCAGGGTTTTAATCCCACTGGCATGTTTGCTGCTTTTTCTTAAACTTGCATTGATTTTGCCATTCAGAAAGACCACAATCATCTATGATGCTCAATAGTCCGTCGCTTCGATTCCGGGTCTTGCTAGCTGCGCTCGCTGGCTGGGTTGCCTTTGCGCGCGCGGAGCCGACGAATGCCTGGTTCAACCTGCCTTTCGTTTCCGTTCAAGTGGCCGATCCCTTGGCGTCGGAACCGGGCAATAATCCAGGCTCGTTCACGATTTCTCGCTATGGCGCGACCAACGTGGCCTTGACGGTGGCCTTCTCCTTCAGCGGCACCGCAAGCAACGGCGTGGATTACGCCGCCATCGCGACCAACGTCACTCTGGCTGCGGGGCAAATTTCCACCAACCTCGCCGTCACCCCTTTGAGCGAACCGAAGGCCACCGGTTACAAAACAGTCATCCTCACTTTGCCGCGCGAGAAGGCGGCGCGGGGAACCAGCCCCGCCTATTTCGTTGGCTCACTCAACCGCGCGCTGGTCTATATCGCTTACAATTACACCAACCTTCCTCCCAGCGTCAGTCTTGTTTCG
>Ga0206858_1041_pt1 | contig 38902 bp, 27 predicted proteins | sample Alteio_BWOrgCont_46_FD_152622 | JGI IMG/M metagenome (GOLD analysis project Ga0206858, IMG submission 152622) | Enriched cells from forest soil in Barre Woods Harvard Forest LTER site, Petersham, Massachusetts, United States -... | ecosystem: Environmental > Terrestrial > Soil > Temperate forest >... | reverse complement strand
AATAAAGTAGCTGCGCAAGATACGCTGTTCGATAAGTATTTGAATGAAAAGCTGCATCTTACAGGGAATGAATTAATGACAGTGGAAGATAAATGCATCCAGCTGGAAGGAGATTCTATGCTGAGCAAGGTGGTGCATAATTTGATAGAAAAACGGAACCACGAAATAAGCGAATACCTCATCAAGAAAAAGGGTCTCACTCCGGAACGTTTTAAGATATTGACTAAAAAAGATTCTCTAAAGGTAGAGAACGTAGACCAGCCTAAGTTTAAGATAAACTACAAAGCAGAGGAGAATTAAAGTTGGCTCTTCTCGGGATGCCCGGCAAAACGGCATAAAAACGGCTTATTTATCCCTTCTGATAAGTTAATATATAGGAGTCATAGTTTATCAATAGTTTGAAGGAACAAATCTTTTTTTCGGGACGAAACAGGAATTTCAGAATTGTCTTTCATAATAGCCAGGCCTCCATCTGTTTTTTTAAATTGTTCGAAATAATCTAAATTAATAAGATGCGATTGATGTGTTCTGAAAAAGCCAAACTCACTTAAAAGCTCATCATATTCTTTCAGTGGCTTCGATATCAATATTTTCCGGGCGTCGTTCAGGAAAAATCTTGTATAATTTGCTTCAGATTCGCAACGGACAATATCTTTAATGTTTACAGCATATATACTGTCAATGGTTTTTAGAATTATTTTTTTTGCCTCTTTGCTATGGTTAGAATAATTAGTTTGGAAGACATCCAGGTTTTGCGAGCTGTTAACAGAAGTCAAAACATTTTCTGCTTTTTGGATAGCTGTAATCAGTTCATTAGAATTGATAGGTTTTAGAAGATAATCGAGTGCGCTGAACTTAAATGCTTTAAGGGCATGTTCTTCGTAGGCAGTAATAAAAATCACCTGGAAATTTACAGGGTGTAGTTTTCTTAATAGGTCGAACCCTGTTCCGTCATGCATTTGAATATCTAAAAGAACAATGTCGGGTTTCGATTGCTTAATAACCTGAATTCCTGATTTTACGCTATCCGCAGCACCTACTATATCTATTTGCCTGCAATGCTTTACAATGAGCGAGGTGATTAGCTCCCTCGCACTTTGCATATCATCAATTATTACGAGACGAAGCATTTCTGTGATAAATATTTCATAAAGATATAAAATTGTTTGTAACGTATCATGCCATTAAATTCAAGGGGAAGAAAAACATCACTTTTGTTCCCGAGGGTTCATTTTTATCGTTCTTTAAATCTAGAATATGCATGGTGATTTTCCTTTTTAGTTTTTTATTCAGCAGGATTATCCGCTCTTCGGTAATGTTTGTGGCCACCGATAAATGGTTGCCTGTATTATGTATGCGGTTAAATTCTCTTGCTTTTTCCCTTCCAATCCCGTTATCTTCAATTTCAAGGGAAAATGATTCGTAATGTAAAAGCAGCCGGATAAGGATCGTGCCTTTTTTATCCGGGTTATTTATTGTTCCATGTTCAATGGCGTTTTCAATAAATGGTTGCGCCATCATGGGCGGAATCATTATATTTTCAATATCCATGTCGGGGTTCACATCAATTTTGAAATCAAATTTATTTTGATAACAAAGCTGCTGTAAAACAAGATATTCTTTTAATGCTGCAATTTCTTTGTCAAGTAAAACATATTCTTTTTTTGAGCTTTCAAGGATAGCGCGCATCAGTTTAAAAATAGAAGACAGATAATTGGCAGCTGTTTGCGGCTCTTCCTTATAAATATAGTTCTGGATACTTGTAATGGCATTAAAAATAAAATGGGGGTTCATTTGAGAACGGAGTAGTTTTTGTTCAAGTTCAATTTTTGTGTTGAGTGTATTTATCCTGTTTTGGCGTATGAGTAAAAATGCCATCGCAGCTATTAGCAGCACTAAGCTTGCCAATCCAAAAATGAAATAGGTGCTTTGTTTTATTTGCAAATTTTGAATTTCATTTTTTTGTGCAAGTGTTTCAATTTCTTTTTGTTTTTTTTCATTTTCATATTTTGCTTCCATTTCAGCAATTAACTTGTCCTTATCTTTGTTAAATATGGTATCTCTGAGATTTATAAAATTGTTAAGGTATTTAACCCCCATGGGATAGTTATCTGTTTTAATAAAAGTGTTTCCAAGCGTCCGTGCAATTTCCATTTTCTCAAACAACGCCCCTAGGCTATCTGCTAATTTATATGCACTTTGATAATAGGAAATGGCATGTAAGTAATTTTTTCGGAGTGCATAAATATCTCCAATATACCGGTTTGCATATAACAGACTTATTTGATCATTTACCGTATCCGTATGTAAGCAATTTTGTTCATATATCATTGCAGAATCAAGAAGGGCTGAATGTGCAACATGCAATAGGGTACCATTCCTACGGTATATAAACTCACCTGCATTAGAATCGGATTGATAAAAATCCAAAAATGCTCCGCCAATATTGGAAAATGTTTTTGGGATGTTGCTAAATTCTTCCAATTTGTAGCTAAGAGCTATGGATTTAAAAATATAATCCAGTCCGTATGAATAATTATGTACGCCTATATATCCTAATCCAACATCTTCATAGTCCGCAATAAGTTTCATTTCTTCATGGAGAGTGCTATCCAATACAAGTGCTTTTATATTATATTCTAGCCCCTTTTTATAAGAATCTTCTAAATAGTAGAGTGTTCCTAAATTACCATAAATGATTCCCAAATCTTTTTTGCTATTTTGTCCTTCATATATCTTTTCGGTTTTCAAATAATACTCTTCTGCCTTGACATAGTTTCCCATCTCCTGGTAATCTGAACCAATGTTATTATATATCCCCGGAGTATTTGTGCCTCCTTGAAGGCTATCAATATGCAATGCTTGAAAATAGAAGTTAAGTCCATTCGTATAATCACTTTGATCGGATGCAATATTGCCCAATGCGTTATAAATTGATCCGAGTTTTTTATCGTATTTATATTTCTTGCTGCTTGCCAACGCACTGTCTTCATAGTTCAGCGCCTTTTTAAGGTCTCCCTGCCTTTCATAATAATTCCCCAGGGATTGTTGGGAAATTATTACCCCCTTTCCCCATAAAATACTGCGTGATAAAGCTAAAGCCTTTTTAGCAAGCACTATGGAGGAATCGGGCCTAATGCCTTTTATTTCTGCACTAAGGCTTATGAGGTTATTGATTTTATCCGTATCATTTTTTGCCTGAGTCAATACGGTTTTTAGAGAATCAATCTTGCTATGTTGTGCATATAGATTGATTACTGAACAAAAAAATAGTATCAAGAATGCGGGAAAATTTTTCAATGTCAAAAAATGAGAGACAAAGATAAATCTTTAATAATACATAGTTTTAGTATTGTTTCAGGAACGAATAATAACTTCTTATCAACGAATAATAATTTGTTCCAAGCGAATAATAATCTGCCTGAACTGAGTTTAATTATTTGCTAAAATTTGTGGCAGGATTTTTTAAAAATATATCCAATAATTATAAAATATCATGAAAAAGACAGCTATCTTATTTTTGGCCATGTTCCTTTTGGGAACAATTGTTACGGAAGCACAAATTACCAACCTTCATAGTTTTTATGATACCGGCTCAGATGGCGCTCAGCCTTTTGGTTCGCTGCTTAAAGCAGGAAAAGTGTTGTATGGTATGACAAGAGTAGGAGGAAGAAATACGGATGGCAATATATTCTCCGTTAATACAGATGGCACCAATTATAAAGACCTTTGGGACTTTCATGCAAATGGCACTTCCAATGGAGCATTCCCGGACGGCTCTTTAATAATGGTGGGGAACAAGCTATTTGGAATGACTAGCGGAGGAGGAGCATCGGCCGATGGTAATATATTTTCGATAAATACCGATGGAACCGGATACAAGGACCTTATGGACTTTAATCTGACAAATGGCGCATATCCCTATGGCACGTTAACAAATGTAGGAAGTAAATTGTTTGGTTACACTTATAAGGGAGGATCAAATGACGAAGGTGTTGTTTTCTCCATTGATACCAGCGGTAATAATTTTAAAGATATTGTGCAATTCAGTTTGGCCAATGGCGAATATCCTTATTATGGCGCATTGGCAGCTTCGGCATCGGGAAAAGTGCTGTATGGAACTACTTCTGAAGGAGGTGCACATGACTTTGGCCTTGTATATGCTGTTGATACTGACGGAACGCATTTTCAAGACCTTCATGACTTCGATTTTACGGACGGGGAATCTCCCTATGGTTCGGTAACATTATCGGGTACTAAGTTATTTGGAACAACCAATATTGGTTATCCAAGTTACAGCGAGGGTGTAGTATATACCGTTGATACAGCCGGTAAAAACTTTAAAATCCTTCTCGGTTTCACTGCCAGCAATGGAGAAAATCCGTATGGCGATGTTGCATTTTCGGGAAGAAAGGTGTTCGGAATGACAAATGAGGGCGGAGCTAACGACAAAGGCATTATTTTTTCCATAGACTCTACCGGAACCAATTTTGTAGACGTGTTTGATTTTAATAATACGGATGGTGAAAACCCCTATGGCGCACTAATCGTTTCTGGGGGAGATACACTTTACGGAATGACCAATTTAGGTGGATCAAGTATTTACGGAGTTGTTTTCAGATTCGTAGATGCAGGTACGGGAGTTAATAATTTGCAAACTACAGCAGGCGGAGATATTAATGTATATCCAAACCCAAACAACGGGCAATTTACAATTCATTCATCAGTTGTCAGTGGTCAGTCATCAGTAGAGATTTATAATGTGCTTGGAGAAAAAGTATATTCTTTATTTAATATTCAACATTCATCATGTAACATCGATTTATCTTCTCAAACAAACGGGGTTTATCTCTACAGGGTTCTTTCAGAGAAAGGGGAACTAGTTGGAGAAGGGAAACTAATCATTCAGAAATAAAGCGAAGCATTATGAAGAAGTTAAACCAGTTAATTACCGCCGGATTTGTACTGCTCGGCATAAGCGTGTTTGCTCAAGGCAATGCCGGTAATCTGCAAGTGCCTGCAAATCCTGAACCGAATCAAGCTAATACGCAATGGGCTAATCAGCAGAAAGGATATAAGCCAAACATACATGCACTGCACCGGGCCATGGGGGGTATTTCGGTATTGGATAGCATTTGTCAATGGAATTGGGATACCAACACTGTGCTTTGGGACGCCCATGTAGATTTTAGATATATTGACTATCTCTACGATGCCAATTATAACGATACGGTCTATATAGACCAAACCTGGAGCGGCTCAAATTGGGTGAATGATGAACAGTACCATAATATGTACGATGCCCATAATAATCAAACCGGCCAAGTATATCAATTATGGGTCGGTTCGGCTTGGAAGAATGAGACTCGAAATATGTGCACCTACAATGCCGGCAATAGACAAACGGGTATTGTAAATGAAAACTGGAGTGGCTCGGCTTGGGTACCAGTAGATACTGAAGCACATGGCTTTGATGCACATAATAATAATACCTATTATTTGTATGAAGTCTGGTTTGGCTCCTCCTGGGGACCTAATTATCAACTGTTCAATACCTATAATGCCAACAATTCAAGAACTGCTTATTTAGGCCAAAATTGGAGTGGCGTTTGGGTAAACTCTGATTCGGGTAATTACGTATTCGACATTCACAACAACCAAATTGCGGATACCACATATACATGGGGCGGGGCGGCCTGGGCATACAACGAACTGCAAAAATGGACCTACAATGCAGGTAATTACATACTCACGGAAGTAGACAAAAACTGGAGCGGTTCAGCATGGGTGAATTTAGATTCTACTTTCTATAACTACGATTCCCATAATAATGATACTTGTGAAACCACTTTAAGCTGGAGCGGTTCTGCTTGGGTAAATAATATTAAATACAGCAATGCTTATAATGTTTCTAACCAGGCAATACGTAAAACCACTTTAAGCTGGAACGGTTCTGCTTGGGTAAATAAAATGCAAGACTTGTATACCTGGGGCGTGACCTATTACGCCACCGATTTAACACAAGCCTGGAGCGGCTCAGCTTGGACAGATTCCTTATGGCAAACTTTTACCTACGATGTTAACAGCAACAATTTGTCGGCAACATATAGGAATTTCAATCATCCCGGAACAAAATATAAAAGTGGCGACAGCATGTATTATTATTATCGCTATGTAACATTGGGAATAAATAGTATACCTGCACAAAATGCCGACATACGCATTTATCCCAACCCAAGTAATGGAAAATTTACCGTTCAGTGGGCGGCTATCAGTGTTCCGGCTACTGTAGAGGTTTATAATATGCTGGGCGAAAAGCTAAAGAGTTTTCAATTAAGCTTGCAGAACAATCAAATTGATTTATCATCTCAAACAAACGGAATTTACCTATACCGTGTTATTTCTGATGCAGGAGAACTTATTGGGCAAGGAAAATTAATGATTCAAAAATAAAAAACATGAAAAACGTAAGCAGGTTAATAGTCATCGGGTTCACAATATTCGGCACAAGCCTGTTTGCTCAAAGCAATGCGGGTAATCTGCAAATACTCACAAACACTGAACTAAACCAAGGAAATATTCACCCGGCAAATCAGCTTCAAGACTATAAGTCCGGCAAGTTGCACCAGGCCATGGGAGTTATTGCAGTATTGGACAGTAATGCTTCCTGGAATTGGGATACCAGCACGGTACATTGGGATGTTGCAGCAAACAATAAAAATATCAATTATATATACGATGCCAACTATAATAACCTAAGTTATATATATCAAACCTGGAATGGTTCAACTTGGGTAAACAATACACAATTTGTGTTTACCTACAATGCGGCAAATAAAGAAACAACCGACACGCAAAAAACCTGGAGCGGTTCAGCCTGGCTAAATACAAGATTATCCATATATGCCTATGATACACATAATAATCAATTAGGCGATACCTTGAAAAATGCGAGTGGCTCTTCTTGGATAAACCTTACGCTGTTCACTTTTACCTATGATGCCAATAATAATGAACTTACTGAAATATATCAAACATGGAGCGGTTCAGCTTGGGTAAACAATTATGTATACACAAAAACGTACGATGCCCATAATAACATGCTCACTGCAACCTATCAAACCTGGAGTGGTTCGGCATGGGTAAATAATAATATGTATATATATACTTACGATGGTAATAATAATAAGCTTACTGAAACATATCTAACCTGGAGCGGTTCGGCATGGGTAAACAATGATATGTATACATATACCTATAATGCCAATAATAAAGCAGTTACTGCAACCTATCAAACCTGGAGTGGTTCGGCATGGGTAAATAATAGTTTGAATATAGATACTTACGATGTAAACAATAACGAGATAAGCGATACAGTAAAAAGTTGGAGTGGTTCAGTTTGGGCGAAAAACAGTTTGTATTTAAATACGTTTGATGTCCACAACAATGAATTAAGTGATGCGTATCAACTATGGATAGGCTCGGCATACGTTAACAAGCACATTTATACCAATTCGTATAATGTTAATAACACACAGGTAGCCGCTACATACGGAGATTATAATAATGCGGGAACAAAATATATACAAGGCGACAGCACGTATTATTATTATCACTATGTAACTATTGCAAGCTTAAATAATTTGCCTGATGAGGATGCGGACATAAAAGTTTACCCTAACCCAAGTAAGGGGAAATTTACAGTTAAGCCAACAGTTGTCAGTGGTCAGTGCTCAGTTGAAATATATAATGTGTTAGGCGAGAAAATTAGGAGCTTTGAAGTAAGCGGACAAAACAATGAAATTGATTTGTCTAATCAAACAAACGGAGTATACCTTTACAGGGTTGTTGCAGAAAATGGGGAATTAGTTGGAGAAGGGAAACTAATTATTCAGAAGTAGTCGGAGCCCGACCGGCAATTAGTTAAAGTCTGCATCAGGCGGATTGGGGTAACCCTAAAATAAAACGGCACAAAACGGCTTATTTTATTCAGTCAATGACTTTGATAGTCGTATGAGGGATAGAAGTGGAATGCCCTTCTTTATTAAGGCTAACCCATTTGAGCTAATTAAAAAATAGTAATATCCTTAAAAGTTATTAGTTTTGCTAGGTATACTATCTGTTTTACCAAATGATACTAAAGATAAATAATCTTGCCAAACGATATGGCAATCTGACAGCACTTTATGATGTGTCATTCTCTATTGAAAAGGGGAGTGTGTTTGGTATACTAGGGCCTAATGGAAGCGGGAAAACAACAACACTTGGTATTGTTTTGGGAGTGATAAATGCTACAGGAGGAACCTATTCCTGGTTTGAAAATAGAACCACAGATAATCCAAGAAGAAGGATTGGCGCTATTTTAGAAACACCTAACTTTTATCACTACCTGAGCGCATACAAAAACCTGCAAATCGCTGCCGATATTAAAGGCATAGGGTATGATAATATTGATAGAATATTGGAAGTAGTTAACCTGAAGGACAGAAAGAACCATCGGTTCTCTACTTTCTCGCTTGGTATGAAACAGCGGCTTTCTATAGCTTCTGCACTTCTTGCCAATCCGGAAGTGCTGGTGTTAGATGAGCCTACCAATGGCTTGGATCCGCAAGGTATTGCAGAAATAAGGGAGTTAATTATTACTATTGCCAAACAAGGCAAAACTATCATTCTTGCCAGCCACATGCTGGACGAAGTTGAAAAGGTCTGCACCCATGCAGCCGTATTGCAGAAAGGAAAAATAATAACATCCGGAAAAGTATCTGATATACTTGGAAGTAACGATATTATTGAAGTTTTGGCAGCAGATATTGAAAAGCTTGAGATGCTGGCAAAGGCGCACCCGTTAATAAAATCCGTAACCAGAAATGGCCAGGGTAAACTTGAATTATCTTTTTTAAACCCTGTTTCTAATGCTGAGATTAATGAATATTTTTATAAAAAAGGAATTATTGTTTCACACCTGGTATTACGAAAAAAGACGCTCGAAGCACAATTCCTTGAATTAACACGTGCAGGAAAATGATGAAGCTTTTATCCATAGAATTAAAGAAAATACTTACATATCCTACTTTTTGGATATTTGCCGGGCTATATGTTCTGATGGTGCTCCTTGTATTTTGCGTTATTCCTTCTATTCACTTGCCGGGGCCTCCGGGCGGTCTATTAAGTGTTAAATCCTATTACACTTTTCCCGACATTTGGCATACGTTAACATATATAGCAGGCTTTTTTAACTTGCTGCTCGGGGTTCTCGTGGTGATTCTTATTACCAATGAATTTAATTTTCGTACAGTTAGGCAAAACATTATTGATGGTTGGAGCGTACTCAATTTTCTTGCAGCCAAAATTATTCTGATAGTGTTTCTTGCCGCATGCACTACTATTTTTGTTTTCCTTCTTGGAATGGTATATGGGCTAATTGCATCCTCTTCCATTGACAGTCTATCTATCTTTTCTGAAATCAGTTTTGTTCTTGCCTATTTTGTGCAGGCATTGGCTTACCTCTGCTTTGCACTATTTATGGGAACCTTATTTAAAAAGGCAGGAATCGGTATAATATTCTTTCTTCTTTATAGCAAAATTGTAGAACCTCTTATAGGCTGGAAGCTGCCAAAGGTTATTTCCGACTATTTGCCTTTTCATAACATTTCGAGCTTGATAGATAATCCCGCTTTTAAATTGGTTGGGGTAAGCGTTCAGAATACTTCACCATTGGATATTCATTTTCTATTTACACTTATTTATTCCGGCATCTTTTTAATTGCTACGTATCTGCTTTTTACAAAGAGGGATAATTAGAAGTCAGCATAATTAATCACCTAAATATTGAATTAATTTAGGTAATGTCATAGATAGAGGTAGTGAATAAATTAAAAGTCATTGACTTTTTTAAAAAACACTATTTCGTGGTTTATTTTTGCAGGGGTTAAGATTTAGTACGATTTGGAGTAAAATAAATCTGTATGGCTGATTTTTGCGTATGTTTACCTGCAGATGAGAAAAATTACTTCCTACCTTCTCTTATTTATTTATGCAAACGGTTTGTTAGCGCCCGTTTCGCCAATAATAGGCGATGTTATGGCGCATGCATTCTGGAGGGCTCAACACATGGCCACGGTTCACTGTGTGAATGGTAAATATCATGTTCACTATGAATTGTATAATACAGGCAAAAAAGATAATAAGGGAAATTCAACTGTTAAAGCAGACGAAGCAATTTCAATACATATTCAGCCCGATGAAAAGGAATTGCTTTTTACCTTTCGGAAAGAAATAATACAAATACGGGAAGGGGTTTGGTTACAAAATCCTTTTATTAAGATAAGCAGCCCTCCACCCAGGATTGCCTGATTTCTATCTTCATTTTTTTATTCTTATGCTGGTATAAGGCTCCATGCCTTGTATTCAGATTGATTTTATTCATTCTGCCTTTTAGCATAAAAATTCAAAAATACCATTGCGAAATTAGAAACAACACCCAGGTGTTAAAGCATTATTTTATCCCGATGAAAAGAAAATTTATACCAGAAAGTATATTCCTTTTATTTTTACTCATAAGTTCATTTTTCGCCCGAGCGCAAAATGGCCTGCTTAAAGGCAGTGTGAAAGATTCTGCCACGCATGAAGCTATTCCATTTGTATTTGTAGCCGTTATAGATTCCGCATCAAAACAATATACAGCCATTGGCGACCAATTAGGCAATTTTAGGTTTGCTAATTTACACCCGGGTAAATACGCTCTTCAAATTTCTATACTCGGCTATAAGCCTATTGCTTTACCAGTAGCGATAAATGCCAATGAGCAGGCTCCCACTCTTTTTATTTTATTGTCTCATGATGCGGTTAGCTTATCGCAAGTAACAGTAACCGGTTCAACAAAAAATACGGGGCAGAATTTAAATGTCATCAACCAGTTGGATATGGTATTGCGCCCCATTAATTCGGCCCAGGATTTAATGCGTCTTGTGCCCGGTTTATTTCTGGCTCAACACCAGGGTGGAGGCAAAGCGGAGCAGATATTTTTGCGCGGATTTGATGCTGACCATGGAACTGACTTCGCCGTTTTTTGGGATGGCATCCCCGTAAATATGCCCTCTCATGCACATGGGCAGGGATATGCCGATTCGCATTTTATGATTCCGGAAACCATTGACCAATTAAATGTTTATAAAGGAGATTACACAACGCATATCGGAGATTTTGCAACTGCCGGTGCGGCTGAATTTTTTACTAAAGATTATATTGATAACATGGTAAAAGTGGAATACGGAGATTATGGCTACAACCGTATTATGGGTATTCTAAACCTGATAGGAAAGGATAAGCATATTTTTTCCAAGTATAAAGAATCGGCATATATATCGGCTGAAGGTGCATACAATGCCGCTTCTTATTTTGTGCACCCGCAAGATTATAAACGCTTTAGTGTATTTGGGAAATACTTTGGCAAGTTGTCGGAAAGAACATCCTTATCTATTGAAGGTTCTTATTTTAATGCTTCCTGGTCAGGCTCCGGACAGATTCCAACAAGGGCAGTGACTGAAGGGTTAATTACACGATGGGGTGCTCTTGACCCGAGCGAAGGAGGCATAACCGACCGCACAAATGCCAATGTAATTCTTAAAACCACCTATGATGATGGTTCTATTTTTAAGAACCAGGTTTATTATTCTTATTATCAACTTAACTTATTTACTGATTTTACATTTCTGCTTGTCGATAGTGTCCACGGTGATGGCATTAATCAAAGAGATAATGGCAGAAATATTTTTGGGTACAATGGAACCTATGAAATAAACAGCTATCCGGGCGGAAGGCATCTCCAAACGGTTTTTGGAATATCTTCCAAGATTGATATGGGCCAAATTGCACTGAGGCAGCAAGAAGGCAGAGTGATACTTGACACCGTTAGCATGGGTAATTTATATGAACAGAACGTAAGCGCATTCGTGGATGAAACCTATCATTTTACCGACCATTTTTTTGTGAATGCCGGCGTGCGGGCCGATTACTACTATATACAATACGAACAAATAAGCCCGGCACCTGTTCTTCCGGGTTTGTTCCCTAATCCGGATAGCTCGGGAACAGTAACGAAAGCAAAAATCAGCCCTAAACTGAATTTGTTTTATGATGTGAGCCATAATGTGCAGTTGTTCATTAAGGGAGGGTATGGGTTTCATTCCAATGATGCGAGAGTAATTGTTTCAAATCCCAATGCAAATACTTTACCGACCGCTATAGGATATGAAATAGGAAGTATATTTAAGCCTGTACATGATATGATTGTAAACGTGGAATTTTTCGGGCTTAACTTGCAAAATGAATATACGTATGACCAGGACGTTGCCCAGGAAGTTGCTAATGGTTCCACCATCAGGTTGGGTATTGATTTCTCAATCCGTTACCAAATTATCAAAAAGCTGTTCTTTGATATGGATGTAGAGTATTCACATGGAAGATTTACAGATTCTGCAGCCGGGCACAACTATATTCCATTAGCTCCAACCCTTACAAGTGTAGCAGGTATTACTTATCGCAATCCCCAAGGATTTAGCGCCAGCCTTCGATACAGGTATATTGATAATCGCCCTGCAGATAGCCAAAATGAACTTACAGCGTATGGCTACTTTTTGCTGGATGCGGTTGTAAAATATCGTTACAAGCAATATGAGCTGGGCATGACTGTAGAAAACATTTTGAATGTAAACTGGAACGAAGCGCAGTTTGAAACATTAACCCGGATTCTGGGAGATCCCCCGGCAGGTATTAACCAGCTTTGTTTTACGCCGGGTGCACCCAGATTAATAAAAGGCAGTCTTACGTATTACTTTTGATACATTTACAAAATTTTTAAAACGCACAATGAAAGCTCTTTCCTATATCAATGAAGTATTGAAGGTTGTCTTTCTGGCATTTTTTGCCTGGCTGTTTTTTCACTTGTTTGTTTTTCAGGTACTGTATATTGACTCAGGTTCCATGCAGGACAATCTATTTGAAGGAGATTATATAATGGTAAATAAACTGGCCTACGGAGCGAGGTTCCCTATAACGCCGCTTTCTCTTCCGTTCAGTAGTTCTACCAGCTTTTTAAACTGGATACATTTGCCCTATTTACGCGTTCCGGGTTACAGCCACATTTCATACAACGATGTAATGGTTTTTAATTTGCCTACGGAAGATAAGCTTCCCGTGGATGAGCGCGAACTCTATATTAAGCGGTGCATAGCACTTCCCGGAGATACTTTGAAAATAGATAGCGCAAGAATATTTATCAATAGTAAATTGCAAGCCGAAATACAGACTCTGTCAAAATATAGGATATCCCCTAAAAATAGTTACAATCCTAACTTCTTTCCTAATGACTATCGTTTCAAATGGAATTTGGATTATTTCGGCCCCATTTTGATTCCCAAAAAAGGGGACAGCGTGAAACTTAGCCTTGATAATTTAAATTTATACAAAAAAATTATCAGCACATTTGAAAATAATAAGCTGGAAACTAAAGGCATAGATATATTTCTCAATGGCAAAAAAGCAAGTTCGTATACTTTTAAAATGAACTATTATTTTGTCTTGGGAGATAACCGTCACAATTCCATCGATTCGCGCTATTGGGGTTTTGTTCCCGAAGACCATATAATAGGAAAAGCATCGTTGTTTTTATATTCTTCCGGTAAAGATACTTCAGCAATAAAAAACAGGAAAAAGTTTTCAATAATTAGATGAAATAGTAACGATTTACTATATTTATTTAATTTTAATACTTTGATAATAAGCTAGTTTAATGGTTTGTTAAACCTTGTTAAATCTGAGTTAACCCCATTTGCGTATGTTTGTTTTGTAAGCAGGAAATTTTCTGCAGAATAAAAACTATTAACCACAAATTGTTAAACCCATGAAAAAGTCTATTAAGCTCTTATTTACAGGAGCAAGTCTTTGCATATTCGCTTCGGCGTTCCTTTTTTTGGATGCAAAGAAAGCAAGGGTAGAGGCTTCCAGCCACCGGGAAGCTCCTCTTATTTCAAATGATCCTTTGGCAGATAATACAGATGTGTATGCCTTCCGAAGCCCGGATGATACAAATACCATCACAATTATTGCTAATTACATTCCGTTTGAACTACCACAGGGTGGTCCTAATTATGCTTCCTTTGGTGAGAATATCCGGTATGAAATTCATATCAAGAACAATGACTCATCAAGCAATGCAGATGATATTACCTATCGTTTTACATTTAGTCAAACCAACCAGGACCCTACCACATTCTTTAATATAAGATTGGGTAAGCAAAACCTGATGACTACTTATACCGCAGAAAGGAGCGTAGAAGGAAGGCCTTTTGTTACCATTATTGCTAATGGTACAGTTCCTCCTCCAAATATTGGTCCTCGTTCTATTGACAGTACGGTAGGTCTATCTGCCTCAAGTTATGCCAACATAGCAGCCGCTGCAATTTATCCTGCAACCGGCACAGGAGGCGAACAAATATTTTGCGGACCAATTGATGACCCGTTCTTTGTAGATTTAGGAGGTATATTTGACCTTGGCCAAACCAGACCGGGCAACTGGCCTAAAGATGGAATATCTCATAAGAACTGCCATACTATCGCTATTAAAGTTCCTATTTCTACCTTGCAATGGCATCATCTTGGAATTGATTCTGCTAAGAACATTCTTGACTCAAGATTTGTTATCGGAGTTTGGGCTTCTGCCAGCAGGCAACAAATTAGGACGCTTAACGGAAACGGAACACAAACCTATTCAGGTCCTTGGGTGCAAGTTTCACGTTTAGGTATGCCTTTAACAAATGAAGCAATCAACCCTATTGGTTCTAAGGATTTATGGAACTCACTTACCCCTTATACCGAACAAGCAAGCATGGACACTTTCTTCTGCCGTCCGGAACTTGAACTTTATATGGACAATACAGAATTTGGCGGTGCAATTCCTGCATTTGGTTTGCTCAGGACCCAACGTGCTTCTTTAGGTACGTATGGTTTCGGAAATAATCAACAAGGGCTTTACCCGATTTATGCAACCAATGCCGGTATAGGTACCGCACTTGATACAAACGGATATGGTAAATACCTGTTACGGAAAAATAGCCCTCGTTCAGCAGATATTCTTCCTATTTTCCATACGGGTGTGCCTAACCTTCCTCCATACCAGTTGGATATTAAGAAAGGCGGCAATCCGCTTGCTGCAGGAAAACCGTTTATCAACAACTTCCTGCCGGTGATAGGTGATATGCTGCGATTAAATATGGCGGTTCCTGTTACTCAAAGAAACGATCCTAACTTCAGTTCGGAAGGTTTAATAGCGGCTGCAGCAATAGCGCTGACAACTGCTCCTTACGACACCCTTGCAACTATGCAATGGATTCCGAATATGGATGGATTCCCGAATGGCCGCAGATTGGAGGATGATGTTACCCGTATTGAACTACAAGCTGTAGGCGGAGCCGTGTTAGCTGTTATCGGGTTGCCTTATGACGATTATATTTCAGGATCTCCCGTTACAGGCGACTTGTTAAATACACTTAACTATACTACCGGGATTGATAAGAATGATACCACCTTTAAGGCTTCATTCCCTTATGTGCAAGATCCATGGAGCGGATTTGCAAATCACAGTGGCCAGTAAGAACTACGGAATTTAAATAATAAAAGAACAAACAAACTTTTAAATATTAAAAAAATGAAAACTAAAACATCAATCCCAAAAATTTTAACAATAACCGGTGCTTTGGCATGTGTTATTGGCTTCGGACTATGGGATTCTAATAAATCGCACGTTCTGGCATCGAGTCACCGTGAGGCTCCGCTGATAGCGAATGACCCGCTGGCTGACAATACCGACGTGTATGCTTTCAGAAGCCCTGATGATACCAATACGGTAACTATCATAGCAGATTATATACCCTTTGAGCTGCCTCAGGGTGGCCCAAACTATTATAGCTTTGGTGAAAATATCCGGTATGAAATTCACATCAAGAATAGTGATTCCGATGGTACTTCAGATGATATAACCTATCGTTTTACATTCACCCAAAAGAACCAGGATTCCACTACTTTCTTTAATATCCGTTTAGGTAAACAAAACCTGATGACCACTTATACGGTTCAAAAAAGTACAGAAGGAAGACCATTCTTTACAATTGTTGCCAGCGGAACGGTGCCTCCTAATTATATAGGCCCACGTTCTATGGATAGCGGGGTAGGACTAAACTTGGGAACTGAAACCTATGCCCAGATGGCAATTAAGGACACTGCGCATGCTACAGGCACCGGAGGCGAAACCATATTCTGCGGCCCTGTTGACGATCCGTTCTTTGTAGATTTAGGCGGAGTGTTTGACATAGGAGAAACCCGCAATGGCGGACACGGAGCTTACGCACCGGAAGACGGATGTGCATGTAAGAATGTACATGCCATTGTTATTAAGGTTCCGATAAGTACCTTACAATCGCAACATTTAACAACCAGTTCTGCTGTAAATATCCTTGACCCTGCTTTTGTAATCGGTGTATGGGCTTCGGCCAGCAGGCCTGCCATAAGGACACTTAATGCAAATGGAACTATTACCGATAATGGTGCCTGGGTACAAGTATCACGTCTCGGAATGCCATTAACCAATGAAGTTATTACTCCTCTCGGTTCTAAGGATTTATGGAATTCACTTACTCCTTATAATGAAGTTGCAACCATGGATACTTTCTTCTGCCGTCCTGAGCTAGCGCTTTATATGGATAATACAGAGTTTGGCAGTGCAGTTCCAGCAATGAGCGCTTTAAGAATTCAACGTAATTCATTAGGCGCGTATGGTTTCGGAAACAACCAACAAGGTCTTTATCCTCTCTATGCTACTAATGCAGGGATAGGTACAGCACTTGATACTAATGGATATGGTAAATACCTGTTACGTAAGAATAGCCCTCGTTCTGTAGATATTCTTCCAATTTTCCATACAGGAGTTCCGAATCTGGCTCCTTATCAACTAGCGACAGGTAAAGGCGGAAATCCTCTTGCCAATGGCAAGCCTTTTATTAATAACTTCCTGCCTGCAGTGTTGGGCGATATGCTCAGGCTTAATATGGCAGTTCCCGTTACTCAAAGAAGCGATCCTAACTTTAGTTCGGAGGGTTTAATTCAAGCCGCTGTATTAGGATTGACAAATCCTACCTATGATGGATCGGCCGCGATGCAATTCATTCCAAATATGGATGGATTCCCTAACGGACGCAGATTAGAAGATGATGTTACACGTATTGAACTACAAGCAGTGAGCGGAGTTGTTCTTGCCGCTATCGGATTGTGGTATGATGATTACGTTAGTAATCCGTTAACACCTGATTTGCTTAATGTGCTTGGTTACTCAACCGGGGTGAATGCCAACGATACAACTTTCAAACCCAATTTCCCGTATGTTCAGGATCCATGGAGTGGATATGGACGTTGCGGAGGAGTTTCTGAAACACCTACAGGTATATTTGGTTTTGGAACCGGTGTAGCAGCTCCTGTTATGGCAATGGGACAAAACTACCCCAATCCATTCACCACTACTACTAACTTCAAAATACACGTGTCAACAAACATTAATGTAAGTTTATACATTTATGATTTGACAGGTAAAAGGGTTGCAACAATCGTTAATAACGATATAAAAGCTCCCGGAACTTATGTGTATCAATGGAGTCCGAATGGAAAGGTAGCCACCGGAGTATATATAGCTACGTTAACCATGGGCGACCAGGTAATACAAACAATGAAAATTACCGCCGTTCAATAAAATTGTAAACTTGAAAATTGATTAGGAAACCGTCCCGCAATTTCTGCGGGACGGTTTTTTTATGCTATAAATCCGGCTATTCATTATCTTCGTATCTGAAATTGTAAAAAATAATAACAGAACCAAACCTATGCTTAAAAAATACGGATACATAATACTTATAAGCTTTACAGCAGTTTTCTTTATAGTCATTCTGCTATTTTCCAAAGATCCTTCAGATAAAATCCCAAGTTTTAAGGAAAGAACGGGGAATCTGTCATTGTCATCGGAATGGCTTAATTCCAAAAAAGCTATGGAAGGGCTGTTAGCTAATATTGCAAAAAATCCGAAAGACTATAAATCCATGATACAGCTTGTAGAAGCCTATGTGCAGGAAGAACGCATAACAGGTGAATATGCGTATTACGATAAAGCATCGCTGGAATTATTGGAAAAAGTATTGAAAAACGATCCTAAAAATTTTGATGCACTTACATTAAAAGCGCTCATCTTTCTTTCTCAGCATCACTTTTCAGATGCGCTGGATGTTGGAAAGCAAGCCAGGGCGATCAATCCTTACAACGCCTTTATTTATGGCATATTAGATGATGCTTACCTGGAGTTGGGCCATTATGATTCTGCTGTGGCTATGGCAGATAAAATGACTTCCATACGCCCCGACCTTCGCTCGTATGCTCGTGTTTCATACCTGCGCGAAATATTCGGAGATGTCCCCGGCGCCATATCTGCCATTAAATTGGCCGTGTCTGCAGGTTATCCCGGTTTGGAGCAAACCGAATGGGTAAGAATGATACTTGGCCATTTATATGAAATAGAAGGGCAGATTGACAGCGCTCAAATGGTTTATCAAAAAGCACTGTTGGAACGGCCTTCCTATGCCTTTGCTTATGCAGGCCTTGGGCGAATTGAAAAAGAAAAAGGAAATTACCCCGAAGCCATAAAATATTTCGAAAAAGCCAGGGATATGATAGTGGAATATTCTTTCAAAGATGAACTTACCGACCTGTATCGTTTAAATAATGAATCTTCCAAAGGAGATAAATCTGCCGATGATGTGGTTGATGAGTTAGGAGGTAATCTTGGAGATGAGAGCCAGAGCATACATGGGCACTATGCCGATAAGGAACTGGCGTATGCTTATTTAAAAACAAATCCACCGGACCTTGACAAGGCGCTTAAGCATGCTTTGCTGGAATATGACAGAAGGCCTGATAATATTGATGTTTGCGAAGCAGTGGCCTGGGTGAGGTATAAGCGCGGAGAATTTGCGCAGGCAGATACGCTCATCAATAAAGCGTTGAGGACACATTCCAGGAACCCTATATTAATGTGCCATGCAGGCCTTATTAAAGTGAAAGCCGGTGAAATGGCACAGGGCAAAGTACTCATAAAAGCTGCAGTTGAACAAGATCCATACTTTGATATTAATTTGAGAAAAGAAGCGGCACCATACCTCACTGCTAATTAAACGTTATGCTCGGCGAGCAAATCAATTCAACCATACTTCCGTGGCGAAAGTGGATTCTATTTCTGCTTTGCGCTTTTATTTTTATTCCTGTTGCCGATGCCCATGTAGTAGTTAATAATTTATCTAAAACAGATGCTATCTCCATGTATCTGCAATTGGGATACACTCACATCCTTCCGCTGGGGTTCGACCATATTCTTTTTATACTAAGCCTTTTTCTTTTAAATCCGAAACTTAAACCCGTAATATGGCAGGCTACAGCCTTCACCGTAGCGCACACTATCACGCTCGGATTATCTATGTACGGACTTATATCTCCACCCAGCCATATTATTGAACCCATCATATCACTCTCCATAATGTATGTGGCGCTTGAAAATATTATTACCGATAAGTTAAGGCCTACACGAGTTGCAGTGGTTTTTAGTTTTGGGCTTATACACGGAATGGGCTTTGCTAGTGCGTTGAGTCAGTTAGGGCTGCCCAAAAACCAATTCTTTCTTTCCCTTATAACATTTAATGTGGGGGTAGAATTAGGGCAGTTGACCATCATATTAGCCGCATGGTTTTTAGTCGGTAAATGGTTCAGTGAAAAAAAATGGTACCGAAAAAGAATCGTAATTCCCCTTTCAATAGTTATAGCAGCTATCGCTCTTTTCTGGACTGTTCAACGAGTGTTCTTTACTTCGTAACTCAAGCTCTGTCATTGCAAGGTAGGGGCATTTAGCAGGGGCTAATTACATAAATCCCGCCCACCCATTTCAGGCTCTCCCAGTAATATAAAATAAAAAAATGAAAAAGAAAGGTTTAATATTAGTTATGGCTCTTTTTGTAATGTCATGCTCAAATAATTCCCCAATCTATTACAAATCTCAAGATATTACTATTACAAGACTTGATAAAATAAACGGGGAAGCTGAAACGCATTTTTTCTACGGTTATTATGATGGCAAATCACGTCCTTATCCTAAGTCATTCATTAAAGTTACTTATCATGGCTTTGATGCGTCTATGAGTGGCTATTTAATATTTTTACTTAATAATAAAGTTCAAGTTGTAAAAGGCTCTGGTTCTTTTGAAAAAATTGGTAACGATTCAACTTTAATTATTAAGCAATTTATGGTTAATGGTTCATTTGATAATGGGTTGTATATTAAATGGTATGATAGTATAAAAGGTAACTATAGAAACGTAGTTTATTTTCAAGATGTAGATACAACAGGTGAAAAAGCCAATAACATAAGAAATCATTCTGATGTTAAAGCAGTGTATGTGGGAAGTCTTTCTATTAAACAAGAGTATAAACCTGCACCTACAACAAAATAAAAATATTAATGATAAATTCTAAAATAATAAAAAAACTTATTTATTCAATGATGTTTTTAACATTAAGTACATCTTTGAGCGCTCAAAAAAAATCAAAGGATACATGTTTTTATTCTATTTCTTATCCGGTCTTAGATTCACCAAGTGTTCCTCATTTTGATACTACTCTCATAAGAAATAATGATTGCAAATCAGATGTTATTATTTGGCAATCCTGTGGCTCAGAAGCCGATTATTCATTATTTCAAGGTGATTCTTTAAGGTTCAATAAACATACTTCTCCTGTTCGACACAGTAGGGTATTTATTGACAGTCAAGAAGGTAAAATGGACATTACTGATTTGCCGACTGGAGTTTACACTCTTTGGCTTGTTGCAGATTGTACAGGTGGTACTTTCACGATTCATTTAAAATGATGGATTTATTAATAGTATTTAAATAATCACCCAAGGAAGCACAGGATTCAAAAGCTCGTAATATGCGTTCGCATTGCATTATATTATTGATTTTGTTTGTAGGTTGTTCAAGCCTTCAAAAAACTAGAACAGTAGGACCCAAGCAACTGAAAAATATAGAATGAAACCATTAACTGTAAAAACAAATTATGTATCACAAAAGCCAATGACTTTTAAAAATATAGTTAACTAAATATGTATAATAGTATTAATATTAGATCAAAATTACAACTCTATTTAATATAGATACAAATTATATTATACTAATTGATTATGAGTGATTAAAGCCCTGTTTTTTGAAAAAATGAAAACTGAAAAAGTGCGACACAATGCGACACAAAAATATTTTATAAAATAGCTGGTATACACTAAAGTATTAACTACACTCTTATTCCGATAACAAGTATGTCGTCTACTTGTTCAAGATTACCTTTCCATTCAGCAAGGTTTTTTTCCAGTTTCTTTTTCTGTTCGGCCATTGATAATTGTGTATTGGCCATTATCAATTCCTTTAGCTGCTTGTATTTAAATTTTTTGCCTTTTGGCCCGCCAAACTGGTCGGCATAGCCATCTGTAAAAATATAAAAAGCATCGCCTTTTGTAGCTTTTATTTTCTGTTGGTTAAAGGGTAATCCCTTACCCATAAAGTAGCCAATAGGGCGTTTATCGGGTTTGTATTCTTCAAAGGTAAGTTCCCCGGCTTGCTTGGTAATTCTCCATAATGGGTTATTGGCACCTGAATAGGCCAATTCCATGCTGCTGTTATCAAATGTAATGAGAGCCATATCCATACCATCGCGGGTTTCGCCAACGGCCCCTGTTTGTTTGAGAGATTTAATTACCATGGTACGCATTTCACTTAATATCCGGGCAGGTTCTGTAATGCCGTTGGCGTTAATAATTCCGTCTAAAAAGGCATTGCCCATCATGCTCATTAAGGCGCCGGGCACACCATGGCCCGTGCAATCTACAGAGGCTATAATACTTTTGCCATTTTTTTGGGTAACCCAGTAAAAATCGCCGCTAACCACATCCTTGGGTTTAAAAAAAATAAACGCCTCGGTAAACAATGGTGTAATTTCTTCTTCGGTCTTGAGTAAAGCCTGTTGTAAACGTTTGGCATAATTTATGCTGTCGGTTATTTCGGTGTGCTTTATATTCAATTGTTTAAAGGCAAGGTCCACTTTTTGTTTTTGGGCTTCAAGCTGCAGATTGGCTTTTTGCTTTTGGCGATAGCCGCGCAGTACAAATGCGGCAAGCAGTAAAACAAGCAGCAACACTGCTGTAACGGCGTAAATAACTATTTCTTCTTTGTTTTTTTGTTCATTGGCAATATCTTGTTCCGCCTTTAGCTGGACCTCTTTTTTTTCCAGCTCGTAGCTGAACTGCTTGTTGGCAATTTGCTTGTCGCGTTCAATACTTACCAGGCTGTCTTTGGCAGTGCTGTATTTTGTGTAAGCCTGGTAGGCATCTTGCCAGCGGCCCGTTTCACGGTAAAGGTCGCTTAGTAATTTATTAGCGTCTCTTATCCCGTCGAGGTAATGCATACTGTCGGAAATAGCCATGCATTCTTTAATGTTCATTTCAGCCAGGGTATATTTCTTCTGAACAAAATAAACACTTCCCATGCCAAACCTGTTTTGTGCAATTATTGTTTTGTCCTGTGCCGCTTGAGACGGCTCGATGGCTGCTATGTAATTATTCAGGGCATTTCCATAATCTTTGCGGCCAAAATAAACATCGCCAATCGAATTAAGGCTCCGGGCCAGTCCGGGGCTGTAGTTTATCATTCTGCTTTCAAGCAGGCCATGTTTTAAATAGCGCAGGCCACGGTTGGTATCCTTTAAGTGAAGGTATATATCGCCAATGTTATTGTCCAGTAATATAAGCCCGATAGTATCCTTGCTAATAGAATCTATCTGCATGCCCTTTAAGTAATATTCAAGGGCTTTAGGGTATTCGTTTTCATCTGCATAAATATTGCCAATGTTGACCGAATTAACTCCAACGCCCCGCAAAAATTTAATTTGTTCGGCAATTTTTAGAGATTTAAAAAAATAATCGAGCGCGAGCGGCAAGCTGCCCTGATTCCAGTAAACCAGCCCTGTGGCGGTGTACATACTGCTTAAAAACTTTTGATTGCCTATGCGGGTTGCCAGTTCTATTCCCTGATTGCCATATTTTAATGCCGAATCCATTTTACCCACAATGCGATAAAACCAGGTAAGCAGCTTCAGATTTTGTAATCTGGCGCTATCGGTAGTGGCTACTTTTAGTTGGTTAAGCGCAAGGGCAATATTTTGTTCCGGCGTTTTTTGGGTGGGCAATTGGGCCAGGCCCGAAGCACCCCAAATAAAGAAGGCAAAAACTATAAATACCTTTAAGCGCTTCATTGCGGAACAAATGAAAGTAACAAAGATGCAAATATTATTTGAAAAGTGGTAGGTTATCAGTCGCAACTCGTAAGACATAAGCCTTACATTCAGCGCTCCCTGTCTCCACTACGAAGATAGCATTTGAGCCATTTTCAGCAACCCCTCATCAACATTTACCAAATGCTTACGGGTTTGAGCAAATGGGGTAAATATAATTTTATTGTCAACGATCCCTGCCATTTCATTTTTCCTGCCCCCGATAAGCCCTTCAGTAGCTGCAACACCCAGCCGGCTTGCTAAAACCCTATCGGAACAGGTTGGGTTGCCTCCCCGCTGCATATGGCCTATTACGGTTACTCGCGTATCAAAGTAATCGTATTTTTCTTTTACCTGTCTTGCAATTTCAAAAGCGCCTCCTGCTATATCTCCTTCCGCTACAATAATAATAAAAGATGATTTATCTCTTTTCCTCCCTGTATCAAGCCGTTTAATCAAATCGTCTATCTTGGTTTTTGATTCCGGAATTAATATATCCTCTGCCCCCGAAGCTATTCCGCTGGTAAGCGCAATAAATCCCGCATCGCGCCCCATTACCTCCACAAAAAAAAGCCGGTGATGCGAAGAAGCCGTGTCGCGTATTTTATCTACAGCTTCAATAACCGTATTGAGAGCCGTATCGTAACCAATCGTATAGTCTGTTCCAAATAAATCATTGTCTATTGTACCAGGTATACCCATCGAGTGTATTCCGCTTATTTCGGAAAATTCTTTAGCTCCTTTAAAAGTGCCATCACCGCCTATGATCACCAACCCTTCAATACCTGCTTCATTTACTTTTCGTTTTGCATCCAACATGCCTTCCCTGGTCTTAAAGCGTTCGCTACGTGAAGTTTTTAACATGGTGCCTCCCCGTTGTATTATATCACTAACAGAGTTAGATTCCATAGAAAAAAAATCACCATCTATTAATCCGTCATAACCTCTTCTTACTCCCACCACTTCCAGTCCATGAAAAATGGCAGTTCGGACAACAGCCCTTATACCGGCATTCATACCGGGGGCATCTCCACCGGAAGTTAAAACAGCAATTCTTTTCATATACACACTTTTAGGTTATCAAACCTACGCAAATAATTTGTACTCTTTATTTTGAAGAGGGATTATATATCAATTCCCAACCCGTGTATATTTAATTGTTAAGAGGTTTTTGCTCAGCCTCTTTCATTTGATAAGATTAATAGGGTTAACAAAGTTGTGCCTTGGTGCAGGTGCAAAATATGATAAATATTTATGCAAAAGGAGGAAAAAGTCAGGGCCATTATTATGGTAATGTTTCTCTGCAGGCATAACCTAACGGGTGGAAACTACCATGCACCGGGCAATAGCATTTATATGCGTATTAAGTGGGGCTTTTAAAGCCTACAGTGGTTTTACTCCTATAATGAATAATTGAAAATAACTCCCTCGCCGTTTGCGCCGCCCGAATTTGTCATACCATATAGTACACCATTAGAGAGCAACAAAGAGCCATGAGGAAAAGCGCCGGGTGAGCCGCCAAGGCCAAAGCTAACCAGGTTGCTAAATCCGCTGCCGTTGGTATTTATAGAAAAAACATTTCCGCCGGCTTGTGTTCCTCCGCTGGTTGTCATTCCATACAAGGTGGTTCCGTTAATTATTAATGCACCGTATGCAGCATTACCGTTTGCACCATTAAAATCAAGCAGATCGGTAAATCCCGTGCCGGTAGTACTCACCGAAAAAATATTTCCATCGCCATTTGCGCCACCTGCATTGGTCATTCCATATAAGGTAGTTCCGGAAAGAAGCAGCGAGCCATCCGGGTTTGCTCCATTTGCTCCGGTGAATGTGCATAAGATTGTATATACGCTGCCGGTCATATTAAAAGAGTATGCTACTCCATCGTTATTGGAACCTCCACCCAGATATGCCGTTCCGTATATCATCGTTCCGGATACAACCAAGCTGGATTCCGGTGAAATACCGGTTGCAGTCTTGAAACTATGTAGGTTAGTATATCCGGTGCCTGTGGTGCTAATAGAAAATATATTACCAAGCCCATTTACACCGCCCTCAGAAGTTGCGCCATACATAGTGCTTCCTACAATAGTTAAATTCCCCAGGGGATAATAACCGTCGCTGCTATTGGTTCCGAAATTATGTATTATAGTATATCCGCTGCCATCCATATTAATAGAGAATATTACGCCACCGCCATTTGCTCCGCCTTGGTAAGCCATGCCATATAATATTGTCCCTGAAAGAGTCAAGTCGCCATAAGGCAGTTCACCGTCAGCAGGAGAAACTGAAAAATCATGTAGATCTTTGTACCCGCTTCCATTGGTTCCTATAGAAAAAATACAGCCTACATTATTGGCCCCTCCATTTTGTGTCATGCCATACAAAGTGCTGCCGGAAATAATTAAATCTCCATAAGGTCCGTTACCCGTTGAGGATGTAAAGTTGAACAGATCGGAATATGTACCGCCGGTGGGAGTTACGGTTGGGGTTGTAATAGGAGTTGTTGGTGCCGGTGTAGTATTATCAGACTTTTTGCAAGATGCAAATAACACAAGTGAAGCGGCAATAATGGCTAGTTTTTTCATGGCTTATTTATTTTTCATTAATAGTTTTATGCGGATGCAAATGTATTCAGGCATAGTGCCAGTTGCCTAATAAATTGTGGGGACAAAATGGGGACAATCATTATCCATCAGATAATCAAATAATACCTATGGCTTCATCCCATTATCTTCCTCCGGAAATCGAATTTTTTCAGTACGCAGAAATAAAATCAACTTATTCCTTAATAAGTTTTTTCATTTCTACTCCAGTGGTATTTGAGATACGGGCAATATAAACTCCGCTTGGCAAGTCTTGTAAATTAATTTGGGTTGAATGAATTCCGGCATTTGCAATAATTGTTTTTACTATCTTACCCGTTATATCCATTACCTCAATAATTGAATTTTCATTTGTTGAAGTAGTAAACGAAATAGTAAATATACCCGTAGAAGGGTTAGGGTATATAGCCACATCATTATCGGTTTTAATAGTTGCCACGCCATTTAACAGGGAATCGGAAAGCACAAAGTGATAAACGGTTAGCGCAGGCACGGTGTAGTTAAAGTGATTACCGGTAATGACAATACTTCCCATGTAATGAATATTGGTATCTGTTTGATCAAAAGCATAGATTTTCGCTTTATTAAAAGTAGTATTGGCGGTAATATTAAAACTGGCATTTAAAGTCGAATCATAATCTTTATTCATCACAACTATATTCATGGTAGCAGTATCATTGCTTTGTATAGCAGAATATACTGAAGATGTACGCCAGTCATTTGTATTGGCATATACATGTGTGTTTCCAAAGGTGCTATTATGCCCGTCGTAATTCCTGTATATTTTGAAAGCGGAGGTAAGGAACGAGTCAACGGGGCCCCAAACAGATGTCCAGTAAACTCCAAACCTCCCTGCAATACCAAGCATATCAGCCAAAGCAATACCTCCTGAAATATGGTTTTCACCTCCAAAGCCGTATTCTGTAAATGCAATTTTGGTGCCCGGATAGTAGGTGTTGATATTGTTTTGTATGGCACTTATGTATGCTACAGGACTAAAATTTGCTCCTATCCAGCTATTTTCTACATAAGTAGAATCCCATAAGGTACGCGGAGCTTCCATGCGTGCTATTGCAACACCGGGGTCATTGTTGCCGCCATCCACTACCTCCAGGGTATTGGTGTTGTCCAATCCCTGCGCTACAGAATAATAATGCACATCATAAACATCCAGCAAACGTTGTCCTATAGAGTCAGATGCATGTTTCATATAAGCCAGGTAAGCGCCGCAAAAGGTGCCATAAGATGAAAAGCTTGACCAATCAGGTGCATATTGAAATTCAAGATAGGAAGCATACCCATAATCCACCGGGCCATAGGCGAGAGCGGTTGGATCCATTCGCTTGATGGTTTCCGATAAATTCGTTGACTTACTAATGGCTTCAGCAATGGTCGGTTGAGCAGGATGTAACAAGGGTTGAGAAGAATTCCAGATAGACCACTCATTGTCCATTTCATAATCTTTTATACCATTGGTTGTTGAAGAATTCCCGAATTGGGTAATAAGGCTGTTCATACATTCGTCCACGTAAACAAAATTATCAGCGGTGTCAGGTGTGAGTAAAAATCCCGAGCCTTTTTTGTTTACCACTTGCCTCCAACGGGGAGAAGGCGGGGAACTGCTAACAACTCCGTTACCGTCACGCGACACATATCCGCACATGGGAAGTGTAATAAGAGAAGTGCAATTCATGCTTATTGACGTATCATGAAAAGCAGACAATACAATATTTGGGGTCAAATAATCTCCTAAAGGAAGATTGATGCTATATGGCATATAATTGTCATTGTCATTTATATAATCTGCGCCGCCGTTCGAGAAATTATTTTCCCAGTTATACGATGTCATGCGGTCTCCACCCAGACGCCTGCCGGCAATATTCTCCGGCCTGTCAAAACTCTGGCCGTTGGTACTATAAATATAAGGGCTTATGGGCTGCCTTTCTTTATTGGTATTAATAGTAAATGTTGTGACAAGCTGTGCGCTTAGCCACAATGGAAGACTGCAAATAGTAAGTAAAAAATAGGATTTCTTCATGGGTATTTGTATTAACTACCGGACTAAAACAATAATTTGTAAATAGTGTTTTAAATATATGGGTAAAAATACTCCGGATATGGCAGATTACCTAATAAGTTGTGGGGGACAAGTTGGGGACAAGTAGCATTATCCTGATAATCAAATAGAATTTACAACGTCATCAATGCTGTCTTCCTCTGATAAGCCAAGTTTTTTACGCAGGCGGTGACGGGATTTTTTTATGGTATCAAAGGAGACTCCTAAAATTCCTGCCATTTGCTTCGTGCCAATTGATAACTTGGTTAAACTAATTAATCGCATTTCAGATTGAGTAAGGTCGGGCAGTTTTTCTTTTAAACGTTTAAAGAAATCTTTGTGCACTTGCTCAAAAAGCTGTTTGAATTTATTCCAGTGTTCGTCAGTAAGTATGGTTGCTTTATTTAAGTAGTCCAGCTTTTCAATTCTTTCCTTATCGTAAAGATTTTTAAACCCTTCCAGGTCGGTTTTAAATTCCTCCAGTAATTTATTCTTTTCGGCCATGTTTTGTATGTAATCATCCAATACTATTTTGGCGTTTGTCAATTCACTCTCCATCTGCCGCTTATCTTTTTCGAAAATTATTGTATCCTTTCTGTGCCTTAATTGTTGCCTGCTGATAAGCAATGCAGCCAGAATTAATGTTAAAACGGATATTACAATAGCGCTAAGCGTTATAATGCTTTTCCTGTTGCTTTCGGCTGTTTTAATAATCGTGTTTTTTTCTTCTTCAATCCTTGCGGAATCTTCTTTCCTGTTAAATGCGTAATTCATTTCCAGGGTTTCAATCCTTTTTACAATTTCATTACTGCTGATGCTGTCGAGGTTAACAACATAATTCTGGTAAGATTCGTACGCCCCTTTATAGTTTTGCATTTCTGCGTTTATGGCAGCAAGGCGGATATAGGCATCTTGCATTTCAATCCGGGCTCCTATTGGTTTTGCTAAAGAAAGCCCCTGGGTGGCTAAGTCCAGTGCATCTTTCAGCTTACCTTGCTTTTCATAAATACTCGCAAGTTCAATATCCACTTCTGATAAAGTATGAGGTGAACCCAAGACCTGAAATTCTTTTAATGAAGAATCGGCAAAGTTTAGCGCCATAGCATAATTGCCCTTTGCTAAATATACCAAGCCTAAATAATAGTGGATCTCTGCCACATGTGCTTTGTCATGTGTTTTTCCCCATATTTTTAATGAAGCAAGCATATATTTAATAGCATCTGTATAGTTTCCCAGTTTATAAAAAACACGCCCCAAATTGATGTCCGGATAAGCCATGTGAATTGTGTCGCTGTTTTTGGTTGCTATTTTAAATTCATCCCGGTAATTTGTCAAGGCCTCTTTATAATTTCCTTGATTGTAATAAAGATCTCCTATATCACTATAAAATGCTTCAATTTGGCTGTTGTCGTTATCTTCTTCCCCAATTTTCAAGGCATTCAAGTAATTACTTACGGCATCTGCAAATTTACCCAGCTCGGAATAGGCATGTCCAATTTTGCCATAGGAAGCTGCTATACCTACTTTGTCGCCAATTTCTTCTTTTATTTTTATTGATTTTAAATGATAGCTGATCTCTTCTTCAAAATCGCCCTGGTTTCCGTAATAAAGCCCTATGTTATTATAGGTCCATGCCAAGCCTGTTTTATCTCCAATTTCGGTTCTAACCTGTATGGCTTTTTTGTAATTGCTTAGGGAAACGGCATAGTTTTTGGTTTGCATATTAATAAGGCCCATACCGTTATATGCGTTGCCAATCCCTTTTTGATACCCGATATGCTGGGACAGCGTTAAAAGATTTTGGTCGTAATAGGTAGCTGTATCAGGAACATTGGCCCAATATTGCAAGGTTAAGTTATACAATAAATTAGCCTTAGTGGTATCTACTAAAGGAGGTGAATTGCTGCCGAGTTCTTTTCTAAATGCGTCGAACTTTTTAAGTTGGTTTTGGAGAGAATCAATAATATGGCGGTTTTGCGCTTTCAGGCCATTGTGGGAAGCACTTAGGAGGAGGAGTGCTATGAAGCAGGCTTTGGCATGTTTTATACGTAAAGTTGAAAGCAGGGTTTTGCCACGGCTTTTGCATTTGTATTTTAAGGAGTAGGCAATTATTTGACAGTTCACAACATTATAATATATACATGGCTTGCAAAAGTAATTAACTTGTACAATTAAGGTATCAAACCGCAGTTGTTAGTACAGGTAAAAAAACGGCACAGAACGCCCACCCGGATGAATCCGTTCGGAAGGGGTTTATTTTTGGGAGTGAATGACTTTGAGTAAAGCTAAAGCAAATTATGTAAAGGTATCACAGGAATCATTTGACAAAACCTTAGAATGAACCGCTATTATTTTTCTGCTGGTGAGGGACAACCGGATTTAACGATGTGTATATCCAGCTTTATATTTAAAAATAGCGAATTTGCGTTACCATACTGGCCTTGATAATAGTTAACATTTCCATTCCCGAAATTAACAATGTCCTGGCCCCCATTACCTACAGAATTAAGCTTGTATGTGTTCATCATACCCAATGAAAGGGAATAGATATTTGAAAGTGGGATAATAACAGCAATATTCAATACAAAGCCCAAATCAAATTTTGCAACATTTCCGATTTTAGAAACTGCATTCAGATAAGAAAATGAATTAACTCCCGCATTATCCCAATACCAACCCCCGCCCGTGGTAGGTTCTTTTACATATGTTTGTTCAACCTGGGAAATGTTACCTGATTCAGTTATGTTTTGAGGAAAACCAATACTAAATCCTGCTTCCAAATCTAATCCTGCCTTTCCGGGGTTAGTACTTATATATCGGAATAGGATAGGAGCCTCCAAATACGAGATAGAATAATTGACGTTTGCAAGACAAAAACCCGTCCCCATTATAGTATCACTGGGTGAGATTGCATTTGGGACGGCTGAAGACTGGGGGATTAATTGTTTTCCTATAAAGTAATGACCATTATATTTTTGATACTGAGCAGAGACAAACAGCCCAATGTGGTTATTAAACATATATCCGAATTCGGCTCCTCCGGTGATAATAGGCATAAATCCGTCAGAAATGGTTGAGAATGGAAGCCCTCCATTATTTAAAGCAATAATGCCAATTTCAATTCCTGAATAAGGATCTATATAGAAGCCTTTCCGGTCACAGAAGTTTCTTTTTGGTTTAGTTGTATCTATTGCAGTTTTAGGTTTGTCAAGAATAAACTTTACAGGCAAGTGACACCGCACCTTAACTGCTGTTCCATTTAGCTTGCCGGGATTCCATTTGGGCATAGCACTTAAAACAACGATAGCTGCGGAGTCTAAATCGGGCGATATACCTTTTTCAATTTTTACATCTTTAATTTCACCCGTTGAGTTTACAACAAATGAAACATAAGCAGTTCCTTCAATATTATTGTTGAAAGCAGCCTGAGGATAGTGCAAATGATTTCTTAAATAGGTACTTAGGTTTCCTTTAAATGAAGGCATTTGGTCTACCAGGTTATATACGGTATCCCGGTTTGTGTTGGTTTGTGCCAATGCAGCTCCGGCGAAAAGCAAGGAACAGAATAAAAACAAAGAGAGTTTTTTCATGCAAATGATTTTAAGAAAATGTATTGAAGGTTGTTTGTTATGAAATGTTCAATCAACGCTTCCAATAATCAGAATTAGGATTCATTTTCTTCGAAATTTGCTTACGTCTTTTCGAGTCTTTATCCAACATAAGGTCTGTATTATTTACAAAATAGGCCTTTTGCTTGAAACATTCATTGACTGTATTAAACATTTGATAAAGACTATCGTATATCGGGGTATATAATTCAAGTTCAGGATTCCATGTAGATAAATAATATATTGGGGTCGCATCAGGATTATTTGAATAATCCTTCAGATTAAGTGCTAAATATTCGCCATGTCCACTTGAAAAAAGTGGCAGAAAACTGTTCTCTTTTACCTTATAAGTGGACTCAATAGCATCCATAATATTTTGCATCTCTTCTATAGAATTAAAAAAGAAACCAGGGAATAAATAAAATATGTCCGTAGGGTTTTTGTAATCAGTTGCAGTCCCATTATGCCATAAAAACATATCTTTGATTTCTTCACTAATAAGTACACCTGCGAAATACTTATTTAAAAAAAGTAATATCTGAGATTCACTTGCCGGTGGGTTAAGTAATTTTAAAACAGGTGCATTTAGTGGTTCTAAGTTTTTAATTAGAATTTCTAATTCATTTGAAATTTTATTTGCCATAGTTTTGCAAAATTATTTATTTTTAGAATGCGAAAATTAATCCTATTACTTCTAATGCTGGTGTGGAAATAAAAGGTAGAAATTGGATGGGGTGTGTTTGAGGTTGAGGAACCCATTGTATTATTGGATTTTGAGGAGATGCTACGGGTATAACAAAAAATTTATCCCCTGCATTCATATTGCGATATAAACTACTTAACTGACCACCTTGGATATACTGTTCTCCTATTGGAACATACGCAATGTATGCATCTACCCCTCCTTCAATAGTTGACGCATAAGGAAATTCGTCTCTGGAATACCCATAGGGGGTCTTAACTATGCCCCTCATGGCATCCTCTCTGTTTTCATCCGCCCAATCTCCTCCTCCATTATAAGTTAATATAGACAATGCAGGATCTCTTGCTAAGCAATTTTTTGTGAATTGATAAATTGTAGGTGTTTCCGATTGAAAAACATAATGTACCGGCAATAATTTACCAGTAGCAGGGTCAGGTTTAGTTTCAGGATATTGAGTTCTATCCAAAGGACGGATTGGCCCACCAAGCACTGCTTGCTGGTATCTTTGCGTAGTCGCATCAGAAGGATTAACAGGTCTTGCTGGTGGTTTTTCCGGACCACCAGCCGGACCACCCTTACCGCCTGTTGATCCACCTTCAGCAGTATAACCGCTTTCACCTCCGGTCGACGGCCCTCCCTGCAATCCGCTGCTTTGCCCACCCCCATGATCAGTACTAAGGTAATTTCCCACAGCACTTGCAGCAGAACCAATAGCATTCCCGACAGCAACAGCGGCATCAGCAACAGCATTTCCAACATCTTTTACTGCACCTGCAAATCCTCCTCCACTATTAAAAGAAAAGCATGCTGAAGGATTAGGCTTGTTGGCATCATCATCTTCATCATCATATCCTGTCGGATCGATATATTTCAAAGGATTATTTAAACAATAGGTATATCTCTCAAAGCCTTGTGAAAAACCTGGGAACTGCAGTACCGGGTCAGGTGATAACATTTGTCCATATAAAGGATCATAAACCCTCCCGTTCATATTTATTAATCCAAACTGTGGCAACTGCTCCTGGCCTGTATAGCCCCTGATTAACCATGCCGGTGGGGTAACAGAACTGGAGGGAACATAGCTCCAATTAATTGGGTCTCGGTAATTGCCCCAGGCATCAAAGCTTTGGTTGTAGTTTAAAGATGGCCCATAGATATTTAAAATAGAGCCCAGATGTATACTATTTTCAGAAATGATTTAGGGAAAGTATTTCCAGAAATTCTTTTTTCTTAGCCCTTGAAACCTCAATGGCAGTGTCGTTGGTCATAATTATGGTGCCATCAATACCTTTATCATATCTTTCAATATATGCCAGGTTGACAATACATGCGTTGCTTACTCTGAAAAATTTTTATTTAGGCGAATGTTCTTGTAGTCCGGCAAGAATCGAACAATTTAATAGAATCGCTTTGTAATTAATAACTTGTGTTCTTACTTGATTTTGAGGTGGTACAAAAGTGAGGCGGGTTTATAGAGAACAATATTTATAATACCATTTAAAGATTGGAAATATGATTAACATGCTTTAACATTGGTTTAGATACAATTTATCTATCTTTGTACCGTTAAAGTTGTATGAAAAGTAACAGGGTTTATATTTTTCTTTTATTTCTGTGTGGAATGTTTGTATTCTCTGCTACAGGGGCAAGGAATACTAAATCTCACCTTGGAATAGGGTGTCCTATAATCATTAAAGCTTGCCCAACTAATCCCGAAAAACCTTTCACGGGTGATTCTCCATTCATTCGCTTTCATAGTGCAACTAACGTAAATAGTGTTTCAATTTCGACTCCAAGAGTATCAATAATTCTTCTTAAAACTGTAAATGATATTCCTGAAAAGTTTGTAGGAATACTTTCATATTTATCTTCTTTAAATTTTAGATTACCTGTAACACGGGAAATCTACTACGCTACACCATTAAGGTCTCCACCTATCTTTTGTTAAGCTCATCCCGCAGTTCTGCGAGATGATTTGACCTGTTTCCATTGGGAACATCAGGTCTTGTTTGATTTTTCAAATCCTTCACCTTTCAAAAGAATAATTATGGTTCATTTTGCATTCAGGAATAAACATCTGATTATTGTAATAGCCCTGTTAATGGCAATACTTGGAATTGTCAGCGTCAGCAGGCTTCCGGTAGATATTTTGCCTGTTTTTAAATCACCCGCTATTGAAATACTAACTGTTTACCAGGGAATGCCTCCTGATATGGTGGAAAAGGATATTTCCACCCGTTTAGAAAGGTTTACCAGTCAAGCAGACGGTATTAGTACCCAGGAATCTAAAAGCATTACAGGGGTAAGCATTGTTAAGGATTATTTTCATTCCAATGTAGACCCCTCTGCTGCGATTGCTTCGGTTTCCACTTTGGTAAATAGCGATATGAGCCACCTTCCGCCCGGAACGTTGCCACCTATTGTATTGCCATTTGATCCTACTGCTTCCATTCCATTGGCATTGCTTACAGTAAGCAGCGATTCACTTAACGAACAGCAACTATATGATGTTGCCCAATATACCATCCGTACTATTCTGCAAACGGTAGATGGGGTTGTAGCTCCTGCCGTATATGGGGGTAAAATACGGCAAATCCTGATCTATGTAGACCCGCAAAAATTACAGGAATACGACTTATCACAAACTGATGTGATGAGAATGTTAGAAAAGAATAATGTGATGATACCGACAGGCGATATAAACATAGGTGCTGTTAATTATAATGTCTCAGCAAATGCCATGTTTACAAGCGTAGATCAGTTTAATGATATTGTATTGAAGACCGATGATAAAGGCAATCCGGTCTATCTGAAAGATATTGGATATGCGAAAGACGGCAACCAGATACAAACTAATATTGCACGTGTAAACGGCAAAAATCAGGTGTATATTCCTATATACCGCAGAAACGGTACGAATATAATTGAAGATGTTAATGGAGTGAGGAATAAAATTCCAACCATAGAAGGGCAAGTACCTTCCTCCATAAAACTAAGCACCATATTCGACCAAAGTGTATATGTAAAACATTCAGTAGATGGGCTATTAAGGGAAGGAATAACAGGCATTGTACTGCTATGCATTATTCTTGTTTTATTCCTTGGGAATTATCGCTCTGCTTTTATTGTGGCGATAAGTATTCCATTGTGTTTATTGGTAGTGTTTATTGGATTAGGGATGACAGGGAATACCATTAACAGCATGACATTAGGAGGAATGGCGCTTGCCATTGGATTGCTTGTGGATGACAGTATTGTAGTGCTTGAAAACATAGATAAACACCTGAAAATGGGAAAAACCTCTGAACATGCAGCAATTGACGGTGCAGTGGAAGTTTCAGCTCCTGTATTAATTACTACCCTCACAATTATCATTGTTTTCTTACCTATTGTATTTCTAACGGGAATTTCCAAGTTTCTTTTCATGCCTTTAGCCATTGTAGTTTCATTGGCAATGATAGGGTCCCGATTTTTCTCTATGACCTTAATACCAATAATGGCAGCAGCTCTCCTAAAAGGGCATGTAGCAGACCATCACCCCAAAGGAATACTTGGGGCAGTAGATAAAGGGATAGCAGGACTTACTAAAAAATATGTAAGCACTATGGGTAAAGTAATTAAACACCATTGGTGGGTATTGGGCAGTGCATTATTGCTGTTTGTGATTTCCATGTTCTGTTTTGGAAAATTAGGAACGGAGTTTTTCCCTCAAATGGATGTGGGGCAATTTACCGTATATGTTCACTTGGACCCCGGCACACGTATAGAAATTACAGACCAAAAGATTGGGGATATTGAAAATGAGATAAAGGAAGAAACAGGAAAGGAATTAACAGCAATCGTGTCTAATATTGGTGTGCAACCTAATATAGATGCAGCTTATACACCCAATTCAGGGACGCAAGATGCATTTATTGATATTCAGCTTAAGGATGACCATACAACCCCTACAAAGGATTTTATATCGCATCTACGAAAAAAATTAAACAATGATTTTCCGGGTATAAGTTTTGCATTTGATATGAGTGGTATCGTAGGTTCAGCATTAAATAACGGTGCTCCTTCACCTATAGATATACAAATAACCGGAAGTCGTTTTGCTAAGTTGAATGATATTGCAGTTAAGGTAAGGGATATTGCAAGCCAGATATCTGGCGCACGTGACGTGCGCATAGATCAGCGTATCAGCCATCCTGAAATTGCTATACACATGGACCGGACTAAAGCCGCTTTGGTGGGACTTTCTGCTGATGAAATTATTAAGAATGTGGAGAGCGCATTAAATTCTTCCTCTACTTTCAACAGCCATCTTTATTGGGTTGATCCGCAAAGCGGGAATGATTATTTTTTGGGTGTAACCTATCCGCAATACAAATTGGATGACGCCGCTGCGCTTGGAGATGTTACGATTAGCAGTGATAGGGCAACTAAGAAAGATATTATGCTGAAGGATGTTGCAAACATTTCAATTGGCTCACAACCCATAGAAATAAAGCATGTGGATGTGCAGAGAACGATGGATGTATTTGCCAATGTGGAAGGAAGGGACATAGGTTCTGTTGCTGCGGATATTGAAAAGGCGATTCAACCCATAAAAGATTCCATACCTTTAGGATATACAGTATCTGCAAAAGGGGAAGTTAAAAGCATGCACGATGCTTTCGGCAGCCTTGGCTTCGGTTTGATATTAGCGGTAATAATAGTTTATCTCGTAATTGTGCCATTGCTGAGGTCATTTAAACTTCCTCTTATCATTATGCTAATTGTTCCAATGGGTATGATGGGTGTAATATATATGCTTCTATTTACACATACAAACCTGAATATCCAATCATTCATGGGCATTATTATGATGGTTGGAATTACGGTAGCCTATAGTAACTTGTTAGTAGATAAAATGAATAATCTGTTTAGGGCAGGTATGCCATTGAAAGATGCGATTAGGGAAGGCGTTGAGAATCGATTCCGCCCTATTTTAATGACTGCCATAGTTGCCATATTCGCTTTAATTCCTATGGCCCTTGGTTATGAAATAGGAGGCGAAGCGAACGTGCCTCTTGCAAGAACCATCATAGGCGGAGTAATCGCAGCAACCATTCTAAGCTTCTTTGTCGTACCCATTATCTTTTACTTATTCAATAAGAAGGACGATGCCTTAATTGAAAAAATAGAAGAAGCCGAATTTCAATCCAATTCATAAACTTTAAATCTCATTATAATGAAAACTAAAAGCAGGTCGTTGATTTTTATATCACTTTTATTAATAAGTATTTCCTTTACAGCTTGCCATTCTTCTGATGACAGCAAGAATAAATCCACTATAAACCTTCCCGATGTGTTGGTATGCCAACCTCAAATCAGGGGTTTCCAAAACACCATCACTGTGGCGGGAATAGCTACTGCCAATCAGGAGGTGAAATTATATGCGATGGAAGATGGCTATGTAAAAATGTGGAAATACGATATAGGAGACATGGTGAAAAAGGGAACAATACTTGCCATACTTGGTAATCCGGAAATAATGGAAGAACAGGAAAAAGCAAAAGCTGAACTAGAAGGAGATGCAGCTATATATAATCGCCTGCAATCAGTTTATAAAACAACTCCGGAACTAGTTCCTTTGGAACAGGTAGATGAAGCAAAAGCCAAATACGGAAGTGCATTGGCGGCTGTAAACGCAATAAGTTCTGAAATAAGCTACCTTACCTTAACTGCTCCTTTTGACGGAATAATAACAAACCGATATGTAGATACAGGGGCAGTGGTGCAAAATGGATTAACCAGGCCCAATACAGAACCCTTGTTTAAAATACAGGACATTTCAGTAATACGTTTAAATGTAAGTATCCCTGAAATAAATTCTCCTTACATAACAAAAGGAACGCCTGTAAACATAACTTTTCAGGACCTGCCTAATACAGTCCTTACTGCCAAGGTTTCAAGAACTGCTTACGGACTTAGTGAAGATACTAAAACTATGCTTGTACAAATAGATTTACCTAATAGTGATCATAAGATTCATCCCGGCATGTTTGCAAATGTGAATTTTCAAATATCGTCTGCTGATAGCACACTTTCGGTCCCCAATCAGGCAATAGGAAGCTACGAGCAGCAAACATTTATATATAAAGTAATGCCTGTTGATCCAAGCTCAGCTAATTTAAATTGGGAAAATGGAGTGAAAAGCACGGTGGAAAAGGTGAATGTACAATTAGGTATCAGGGCAGCGGAATACAGCCAGATAAAATATGCTGAATTAAAACCGGAAGACAGGGTGGTAATTTCAGGAAATGCACAATGCGCTGAGGGCACTAAGGTTATTGCGAAAGAAAAGGAATCAAATACAATCCATTAATAAGAATCCCATGAAAGCATATAAAATAGTTTTGTTCTTCTTGTTTTTTTGTAGTATAGGTTATTGCCAAACAGAAATGCAGACAACCCAAAAAATACCTGTGAATCTCCCTGCCATATT
>Ga0206858_1038_pt2 | contig 39062 bp, 32 predicted proteins | sample Alteio_BWOrgCont_46_FD_152622 | JGI IMG/M metagenome (GOLD analysis project Ga0206858, IMG submission 152622) | Enriched cells from forest soil in Barre Woods Harvard Forest LTER site, Petersham, Massachusetts, United States -... | ecosystem: Environmental > Terrestrial > Soil > Temperate forest >... | reverse complement strand
GAAAGAAATAATAAATGGAAATTAAATTTTCTGGAGAAAAATTAAATAAGGTTAACGAGATCATAGCTCGCTATCCGCAAGGCAGGCAAAAAAGTGCATTGCTTCCTGTACTGCATTTAGCACAGGAAGAATTTGGCGGCTGGTTAGATGTGCCGGTTATGGATTATGTAGCTTCGTTATTAAGCATAGAGCCAATTGAAGTATATGAAGTGGCAACATTCTACAGCATGTACAATACAAAACCGGTGGGCAAATATATGTTTGAAGTTTGCCAAACAGGTCCTTGTATGCTAAACGGCAGCGACCAGATTATTGATTATATCAAACAAAAACTAAACATTGGCGTAGGCGAAACAACGACTGACGGAATGTTTACATTAAAAGCAGTAGAGTGTTTAGGAGCTTGTGGTTACGCACCAATGATGCAGTTAGGCAAATTTTACCGTGAACATTTAACACCGGAAAGAGTAGATAGTATAATTGAAGAATGCAGGAAAATGGCTGCTTCAAATAATTAATATGAAACAACTGATTGTTTTCTTTTTATTGGTAAGTTCATTTGCTGCCAAAGCGCAACAAAGCAAGGATGAAAAGATATTGATAAAAAAAACGTATTTATTAAGCAATACAATTTTTGGTACAAAAGATAGTTTAACGTTGGAAAAATTGTTTGCGCCAACAGCAACATACGGACATTCGCATGGCAAGATACAAACAAGGAAAGAGGCAATAGACGGAGCTTGTCATAACAAATCGAATTATACAGATACAGCGCTTTCAAACATTAAAATAATTTTTGAAGGCAATACAGCAATCGTTCGTTATCTGTATAAAGCAAATGAAAATAAACCGGATGGAAAAGTAGTTCCATTAAATTTTACCATGTTGTTGGTATGGGTAAAAGAAAAAGGTGATTGGAAATTGTTTGGAAGGCAGGCGGTAAGCCTGGATTAATACAATACATTATTTATTGAAAAATATAAATGGCTAGAAAATTATTATTAGAAAAAGCACATGTAGAAAACATCCGTTTGTATGATGTGTATCGCCGTGAAGGCGGTTACCGCAGCGTCGAAAAAGCGCTGAAAACAGCACCGGATGCTGTTACAGAGGAAGTGAAGAAAAGCGGCTTGCGTGGTCGCGGTGGTGCAGGTTTTCCTACGGGGATGAAGTGGAGCTTTTTGGCAAAGCCGGAAGGAGTGCCTCGCTACCTGGTTGTAAATGCTGATGAAAGCGAACCTGGTACTTTTAAAGACCGCTACTTGATGGAGTTCATTCCGCATTTATTGATTGAAGGGATGATTGTGTCTTCGTTTGCATTGGGCAGCAACGTTAGTTACATTTATATCCGTGGCGAGTATGCATGGATTGTAGATATTTTAGAACAAGCAATTGCAGAGGCAAAACACAATGGCTGGTTAGGAAAAAATATTTTAGGAAGTGGTTTTGACTGCGAAATATATGTACAACGTGGCGCAGGTGCTTATATCTGCGGAGAAGAAACTGCGCTACTAGAAAGCCTTGAAGGCAAAAGAGGCAACCCAAGAATCAAACCGCCATTCCCGGCTATTAAAGGTTTGTGGGATTGTCCAACGGTTGTGAACAATGTAGAAACCATTGCAGCAGTAGTGCCGATTATAAATGAAGGCGGTGATGAATATGCGAAGATTGGTGTTGGAAAAAGTACAGGTACAAAATTAATTTCTGCCTGCGGTAATATTAATAAACCGGGTGTGTTTGAAATTGATATGACCATCTCTGTGGAAGAATTTATTTTCAGCGATGCATATTGTGGAGGTATCCCGAATGGTAAAAGATTGAAAGCTTGTATCCCGGGCGGTTCATCTGTTCCAATTTTACCGGCTAACTTATTATTAAAGACAGCCAAAGGCGAACAACGAATGATGAACTACGAAAGCCTTGCTGATGGCGGATTTGCGACAGGCAGTATGATGGGCTCTGGCGGATTTATTGTTTTTGATGAAGACCAATGTGTAGTAAGGCATACATTAAGTTTGGCAAGATTCTATCATCATGAAAGTTGCGGACAATGTAGTCCTTGCCGTGAAGGAACGGGTTGGATGGAAAAAATATTAAAGAACATTGAATACGGAAAAGGCAAGCTAAGTGATATTGATTTGCTTTGGGATATTCAACGTAAGATAGAAGGGAATACGATTTGCCCGTTGGGCGATGCAGCAGCATGGCCGGTAGCAGCAGCAATTCGTCATTTCCGTGATGAGTTTGAATGGCATGTGTTGAACCCGGAAGAATCACAAAAAAGAAATTATGGATTGGCGCATTATGCGGATCCGATTCATGTTCCGGTAACGGCGTAATTTGTTTCACACAACGAGACAAAGAAAACAAAGAGACAAAGATTTGTATTCGTTGTTGCGTTTTAACCGTTGTACGCTTTGCGTGAAATAGTTGTTTCACACAACGAGACAAAGAGAACGAAGAGACAAAGATTTGTATTCGTTGTTGCGTTGTAACCGTTGTACACTTTGTGTGAAATAGTTGTTTCACGCAACGAGACAAAGAGAACGAAGATACAAAGATTCATATTCGTTGTTACTTTGTAACCGTAGTGCCCTTTGTGTGAAACAAAATAATTATGAACGATGGAATTATTATACAACGTGAAAATGAGTTAGCTAAGGCTTCGTTGGATGTTTGTTTCAGGATTCATAAGTTGTACGGTCCGGGATTGTTTGAAAGTGTTTATGAGGAAATATTTTGTTATGAATTACATAAAGAAGGTATTTTGTTTGAAAGGCAAAAGCCGATAGCATTAGTACATCAGGAGATAAAGCTGGATGCAGGATTTAGAGCAGATGTAGTAATTGAAAACAAATTATTAATAGAATTAAAGTCAGTTGAAACTCTTGCGGATATTCATTACAAGCAAGTACAGACATATTTAAAACTGACGAATTTGAAATTGGGATTATTAATCAACTTTAATGTCGTTTATTTAAAAGACGGAATAAAGAGGATAATAAATACGTATTAAAAAATCGTTGTAAACTTTGTAATCGTTGTTCACTTTGTGTGAAATAATATATGGCAGAAGAAACAAAACCAGCAGCACCGGCAAATTTTAAAGTTACTATCGATAATATTTCTATCGAAGTAGCTCCGGGCACTACTATATTAAATGCAGCACGTACAATCGGTGGTGATGTAACGCCTCCGGCTATGTGTTATTACAGCAAGCTTCAGGGCAGTGGCGGTAAATGCCGTACCTGCTTAGTTGAAGTAAGCAAAGGTTCTGAAAAAGACCCACGTCCAATGCCGAAGTTGGTGGCTTCATGCCGTACTACCGTGATGGATGGTATGGAAGTAAAAAACATGACCAGTGCTAAGGTTGCTGATGCAAGAAATGGTGTGGTGGAGTTTTTATTAATCAATCATCCGTTGGATTGTCCGATATGCGACCAGGCTGGCGAATGTCATTTGCAGGATTTGGGGTATGAACATGGCAAAGAAGGAACCCGTTACGATTTCAAGAGAAGAGAATTTGAAAAAGAAGATATTGGTCCTTATATACAGTTGCACATGACACGTTGTATTCTGTGTTATCGTTGTACTTATGTTGCCGATCAATTAACGGATAAACGTGTACACGGAATTTTGGATAGGGGAGACCATGCAGAAATTTCTACTTATATCTCCAAAGCAATTGAGAATGATTTTAGTGGAAATATGATTGATGTATGTCCGGTGGGAGCTTTGACAGATAAGACATTCAGGTTTAAGAATCGTGTTTGGTTTACCAAGCCTGTATATGCTCATCGTAATTGTGAAAATCCTGATTGTTGCGGTAAAGCAACATTATGGTTGCGTGGTGATGAAGTGTTTAGAGTAACGGTTCGTAAAGATGAGTGGGGTGAAGTGAAGAGTTATGATGGCAAACCGGGATGGATTTGCAATACATGCCGCTTCGATAAAAAACATACGAGTGATTGGACGATAGAAGGATTGGCAGATATTAACCGGCATTCAGTAATTGGGCAAGGTAAATATCCGGGATTGGTGGTTCCGAAAGAAACCATGAAAGAAGTAATGGGCGGTCGTGATCCGAAATTATTGATGGATATAAATACGGTGAGTGGTGTTAATAATCCGGATATTGATTTGAGTAAAATAAACAGGCCGGCGCACTCGGATGATTTTAAACCAAACCCGACAGTTAGTAACTAACGGTAAGGGGTACATGAATTAGAAGCGCATAACATAAACAAGTTGAATAATGGTATGCGGTACAAGGGAGTGACACAACGATGTTTAATAGTAGTACAAAAGCTAAGTACAAAAAGAATAAAATATAATCTCCGGAACACCCCTTTAGGGAACGGGGGCAAATAACAAACTAACATGCATTTTGCAATAGACTGGACATTAATAATTGAAAAATTGGTTTTGATAATCGTAGTGGTTTCTGCTTCGTTGGTGGTAGCCATGTACTCAACCTGGGCAGAACGTAAGGTGGCAGCGATTATGCAGGATAGAAGAGGACCCAATCGTGCCGGTCCTTTTGGGCTTTTGCAGCCGTTGGCTGATGGGGGTAAATTATTTTTTAAAGAAGAGATTATCCCGAATTTTTCTACAGGATTTTTATTTGTTCTGGGGCCTTGTTTGGCAATGTTGACAGCGATGATGACGAGTGCTGTTATTCCATGGGGCGATAAAGTCCACTTTTTTAATAGGGATATTCAGTTGCAGATTACGGATGTTAATATTGGCATCTTATATGTCTTTGGCGTAGTGAGTTTGGGAGTGTACGGAATTATGATTGGTGGCTGGGCAAGTAATAACAAGTACTCACTGATGGGTGCGATGCGTGCTGCTTCGCAGATTATCAGTTATGAGTTGGCAATGGGCATTGCTTTGATTGCATTGCTGATGATAACAGGAACACTTAGCCTGAGAACGATGGTGCAATATCAGGTAGATGGCATCTGGAATATTGTAAAACAACCATTAGGCTTTTTGATATTTTTAATTTGTGTGTTTGCAGAATGTAATCGTACACCATTTGATTTGGCAGAAGCAGAGAATGAATTGATTGGAGGTTTCCATACAGAATATTCATCGATGAAATTGGGCTTGTATTTATTTTCGGAGTACGTGAATATGTTTATCAGCAGTGCCGTGATGGTTTGTTTATTTTTCGGAGGTTATGATATTCCGTTTGTAAACGATGCTCATTTATTGCAGCATGTTGGAACCAATTGGATGGCATTGATTCATGTAGGAATGTTGTTTGCAAAAATCGTTTGCTTCCTGTTTTTCTTTATGTGGGTGCGCTGGACGATTCCGAGATTCCGTTACGATCAATTAATGAATTTGGGTTGGAAAGTTTTGATACCATTGGCATTATTTAATATGTTGGTTACAGGTGCCATTATTCTGTTGCATCAAAACCACTGGCATTTTTAAGTATTAAAAATATATTTGCAAAAATTTAAAAATCGTTTCTTCAGAAACATTCAAATATGCAGGCATTAACAAACAGAGCACTACCGGTTGACCGTAAGCCAATGACCTTCATGGAGAAGATCTACTTACCGGCCATAATGAAAGGTATGTCTATCACATTCGGACATATGTTTAAGAAAAGGCCTACTATCAACTATCCGGAAAAAACACGTCCGTTTAGTCCGGTATTTAGGGGCTTGCACATATTAAACAGAGATGAGGAAGGACGTGAAAATTGCACGGCTTGTGGATTGTGTGCAGTTTCTTGTCCGGCAGAAGCCATTACAATGGAAGGCGCAGAACGCAAACCTGGCGAAGAAAATTTATACAGAGAAGAAAAGTATGCAGCCAAATATGAAATCAATATGCTGCGTTGTATTTTTTGTGGATTGTGCGAAGAGGCTTGTCCGAAAGATGCGATTTATTTAAGTGAAACATTTGCACCATCCAATTATCAACGCAAAGGTTTTATTTATAGCAAGGATGATTTGTTGATACCAAATCCAATTACAGAACCGGAGGCTTACGCAAAAGCAAAAGGGAACAGAGCTAACAAAACGAACAACTAAAATAAGCCGCTAAAGCAGGAAGTAATAAAACGTCTTCCCGTCTTCCCGGCAAATAAGAATCGAAATGAATCTTACACAAATATTATTCTGGGTTTTAAGTGTGATAACATTGGGGAGTGCCCTGATGGTAATTACCAGCAAAAATGTGATACATAGTATCCTGTTTTTAATCATCACTTTCTTTTCTATCTCGGGTCATTATGTATTGTTGAATGCGCAGTTTTTAGCCATCGTAAATATTATTGTTTATGCCGGGGCTATTATGGTATTGTTTTTATTTGTGGTGATGTTGATGAATTTGAATGCAGATTCTGAACCACAACGCAACAAGTATTTATTGTATGGAGGAACGATTGCAGGCGCAAGTCTTTTATTGGTATTGGTGGCAGCTTTAAAGACGAGCAATGATATGGTGCAATTAAAAAATGGCAATATCGGATTGATCCACAATCTTGGCAAAGCATTGTTTACAAATTATGTATTTCCGTTTGAGATAAGCAGCGTATTGTTTTTAAGTGCTATGATAGGCGCAGTTATCATTTCAAAAAGAGAGCATTAATAAATTATTATGGAGATCAGTAATTACATAATCCTTGCAACAGCGTTGTTTTCGATTGGAGTAATCGGTGTGTTAACACGCCGTAATTCCATCATCATTTTTATGTGTGTGGAATTGATGTTGAATGCCGCCAATTTATTATTGGTAGCATTTTCTCAAATGCACAATTTTAAATTGGGTAAATATTACCCAACGCTGGCAAGCGATGCACAGGTATTTGTTTTCTTTATTATGGTAGTGGCAGCAGCAGAAGTAAGTGTGGGGTTGGCAATTATCGTAATGTTATACAGGAACACACATTCTGTAGATGTGAACTTTTTAAACAGATTAAAAAATTAAAAAGTAAAGAGTCATATACTTTTTGACTTTCAACTTTTGACTTAGAACAGAACCATGAATTTTATTTATTTAGTACCATTACTGCCGCTGCTGGGTTTCTTAATCAACGGGCTTTTCCGCAAGTCGTTGAGCAAATCCTTATCGGGTATTATTGGAAGCGGAACCATACTGGCATCTTTTATTATCAGCTTAGCTGTTTTCTTTCAGGTAAAGGCCGGCGCAACTGCGGTTATTTCTTATTTCGATTTTATTAATGTAGGTTCGGTACATATCAATTTTGCTTTTCAGGTTGATCAGCTTTCTTCTTTATTCTTATTAATCATTACAGGTATCGGTTTCTTAATCCATGTATATTCTACTTCGTATATGCATGAAGAAGATTCCAAAGATTTCGCAAAATATTTTGCTTACTTAAATCTGTTTGTCTTTTCCATGTTATTGTTGGTGTTAGGTGCCAACTATGTAATCATGTTTATTGGTTGGGAAGGCGTTGGTTTATGTTCTTATTTATTAATCGGCTATTGGTTTAAAAACGATAATTATAATAGTGCTGCTAAAAAAGCATTTGTAATGAACCGTATCGGCGACCTTGGATTTTTATTAGCCGTGTTCTGGATATTAAAAAGATTAGGCACTTCAGATTACCACGAAGTATTTGCAAACGTTTCTAAATTATCCGCAAAAGATATAGGAGGCATTACACTACTATTATTTGTAGGTGCAACCGGTAAAAGTGCACAGATCCCTTTATACACCTGGTTGCCCGATGCGATGGCAGGTCCTACACCGGTGAGTGCATTGATACATGCCGCAACGATGGTAACAGCGGGTGTTTACATGATTGTACGCAGCAATGTTTTATTTTCATTAGCTCCATGCACGATGGAACTGATTGCTGTTATTGGTTTGATAACATTGTTATTGGCAGGAAGCATTGCGCTCTTTCAAAACGATATTAAAAAAGTATTGGCTTACTCAACCGTTAGCCAATTGGGTTATATGTTTTTAGCATTGGGCGTTGGTGCATACAGCACGGGTGTTTTCCATGTAATGACACACGCTTTCTTCAAAGCATTGTTATTCCTTGGTGCAGGTAGCGTTATACATGCGATGGGCGGCGAACAGGATATTACTAAAATGGGCGGCTTACGTAAAAAGATACCCGTTACTTACTTTACTTTTTTATTAGGAACATTAGCCATTGCAGGTTTTCCATTCACCTCCGGTTTTATTTCTAAGGATGAGATATTAATGAATGTGTATGCACATAATAAATTGTATTTCTACCTAGCATTTGCAGGAGCGTTGATGACGGCATTTTATATGTTCCGTTTATTAATACTAACCTTCTTCGGTTCATTCCGTGGTACGCATGAGCAGGAACATCATCTGCATGAATCTCCAAAAGCAATGACCATTCCATTAATCATCTTAGCAATATTAAGTGTTGCAGGTGGATGGATTCAATTGCCACCAATGTTTGGCGGTCATCCAAACTTTAGTAATTTCTTAGAGCCTGTTGTTAAAACCGTAGAACATACAGAAGCAAGTGTAACAGCAATGGAATGGCCTTTATTCATAGCAACAATCATTGGTCTGGCGCTTATCTGGTTCTTTACCAATAAAAATTACAACGTAGATAAATTTGATGGCGAATACACCGGCTTTAAAAAAGTGTTGGCCAATAAATGGTATGTAGATGAAATTTATGATGCTATCATCGTAAAACCAATTCAGGCAATTGGCAAATTCTTTAATGATGTAGTAGAGAAAAATATTATTGACGGTTTTGTAAACGGAGTAGGAAAGGCTGTAAATTATGGCAGCCGCCAAATACGTTTGTTGCAAAGCGGACAGGTAGGTGCTTATGTATTATTAATGGTAATAGGCATGTTGGTTTTATTTATAATTCAATTGTTCTTTAAATAATTTTTAATGTTTGGCGATAGTATCACATTCCCGCATTTATTGATCTTCTTTCCGCTGATAGCGGGATTGATTACCTTTTTCCTTCGTAAGGAGGGAACTGCAAAAGCATGGACTTTGGCAGCTTCTATACTTACGCTTGCTGTGTCCATAGCCAGCTTGTGTTATGCAAATAATGCAGCTTACAGTGGACTAACATTTAGTTACGAATGGATGAAGTATTTGGGAAGCAGCTTTGCTGTAAGCCTGGATGGAGTAGGAAGGATATTGACATTCCTTACATCCATTTCATTTCCGTTAATATTTATTGCAACATATAAAACATCTTATAAAAGCCCGAATGCATTTTATGGTTTAATGTTATTATCACAATGTGGTTTAATGGGTGTTTTTCTTGCAACGGATACATTGTTATTCTATTTCTTTTGGGAACTGGCATTAATACCGGTTTACTTTTTATGCAGCCGCTGGGGTGGTGAAAAAAGAATACAGGCTACGTTTAAATTTTTCGTTTATACTTTCCTCGGGTCATTGTTAATGTTGGTGGGCATTATTTATGTTTACCTGCAAACAGCACCAACACAATTCAGTCATCATAGTTTTTCGATGAGTGCATTTTATAATGTATTTGCTGCAGGTTCCGGAGCTACAGGACAAAACTGGTTGTTTTGGTTATTCTTTGTTGCTTTTGCTATCAAGATGCCGATATTCCCTTTCCATACCTGGCAGCCGGATGCTTACGAACAATCGCCTACTGCTGTAACAATGGTATTAAGTGGTATCATGGTTAAGATGGGTTTATTTGCAGTAATCCGCTGGTTGTTGCCGGTGTTTCCGTTAGCAGCTGTAAAGTATCAGCATATAGTAGTATTGTTATCCGTAACAGGTATCATTTATGCAAGTTTGATTGCTATACGGCAGGATGATTTGAAACGTTTGGTGGCCTATTCTTCTATTGCGCATATCGGTTTAATGTGTGCTGCAATTTTTTCTTTGAATCAAACAGGCATTCAGGGTGTAATGCTGCAGATGTTTAACCATGGTATTAATATCATTGGTTTATGGATTGTACTGGAATTGGTAGAAAAACAACTGGGTATCCGGAAAATATCAGAATTAAGCGGTATTGCTAATAAAGCGCCAATGCTAACGATAGCACTGGTTATAATTGCCTTTGCAAATATTGCATTGCCATTAACCAATGCATTTATTGGCGAGTTCCTGATGTTCAGCGGATTGTTTAATTATAGTGTATGGTTTGCAGCGATAGCAGGCATCAGCATCATATTGGCAGCAGTTTATACATTAAGTATGATTCAGAAAGTGTTTTATGGCGAAAGCAATACAGCAACGGCTGTTATAAAAGACATTTCGCTTAATGAAGGAATTGCTTTGGGGGTTATTGTGGTACTGATATTTGTAATTGGCTTACACCCTCAACCATTTTTTGATATGGCAAAAGAGAGTGTGGGTGTATTGACAGAAAGAGTTAAATAAGTAGTAAGTAACAATTAAGCAGGATTTAATTGTTGTTTTATTTAAAGAATATAATTAAAAATTAGCCCTTCAGGGTTTTGATATGAACGCAATAATATTAACGGCAGTTTGGGGTATTGTAATGATGTTTGGCGGAGCATTTATTCAAAGTAAAAGCACGCCCAAATATTTGGCTATTGCAGGATTGGTTGTGATACTGCTTGCCAATTGCTACGAATTGCAGGGAGGTATTTCCTTTTTTGCAATTGATGTAAAAGATGCATTGCATTTCAATAGTTTCAATCTTACTTTCATTAACGTAGTATTAATTGCTACGCTTTTCTATTTCTTATTAAGCGGTCGTGATTTCGAAAAAGTAGGGGCACATGTTTCGGAATATTTTGCTTTAATATTTTTTATTCTTTGCGGTGTTTGCATAGCAGCCACTTTCAATACATTATTGATGTTGTTTTTAGGGATAGAAATTATGTCTATTCCGGCATATATACTAACGGGGAGCGATAAGCGCAATTTAAAAAGCAATGAAGCAGCCCTTAAATATTTTTTGATGGGCGCTTTCTCAACCGGTATAATGTTGATGGGTATTGCATTTATTTATGGTGGCAATACGGATGTGGCATCTTTCAATATCACGAATATTAATTTAGGTTACGGACCTGTAATGCCAAAAATGATTGCGGTAGGGTTGGTATTTATATTGATAGCAATGTCGTTTAAAGTTTCAGCAGCTCCTTTCCATTTTTGGACACCGGATGTATATGACGGTGCGCCAACAGTTTTCACTTCTTTTATGGCAACCATTGTAAAGGCTGGTGGCTTCATAGCATTTATCCGTTTGTTTGAAAATGCTTTTGGTAAAATACAACCGCAATGGCAATCCTTAATCGTAATTATTACAGCCGCAACTTTATTAATCGGTAACCTTACTGCAGTATTTCAGCAAAGCGTAAAGCGTATGCTGGCATATTCAAGTATTGCACAGGCAGGGTTTATGTTGCTGGCATTGTTTGCCCTAAACCAACCGGCAAAAGATGGATTGATTTTATATACTGGTGCATACAGTATTGCAACCATCGGTCTATTTGCCATCTTAATTAAAATGAAAGATTATACCATTGATGGTTTTAATGGTTTGGCAAAACAACAGCCTGTATTAGCAATTACAGCAACTGTTTTTCTTTTATCATTAACCGGCGTTCCTTTAACAGCCGGCTTTATGGGTAAATTTTATATGCTGTTGGCGGCTGCGCAAAATGGCGGCAGCTCATGGCTGATTATCTTCGCTGTTTTATGTGCTGCTGTAAGTGCTTATTATTATTTCAAAATTATCCAGGCGATGTTCTTTAAAGAAAGCAATGCCGATGCTGATAATTCAATGTTAGATGTAACACCTGCATTTAAAATCTTATTGGTAATTACGGCTGTAATCATAATCGTTCTTGGATTATTTCCGGGGCTTGTTATTGATTGGTTGTATTATTAATTCCCCACCTTTTAATTTTTTGGACAAACTGAATTTTGATTCTCCCGATTTAAGGATTTTTTCGGATGCGCTAAGAGCGCTGCGAAAAATTACTTGAGCATTGAAAATCGAGTATTGAACATTGAAAATTTTCTTCACCAAAGCATGGGCAACATCTTAACTTTATGCTATGAAGACAGGTGACTCCATTGCATTATCATTCCGGACAATAAAAAGTAACAGGCTTCGTACAGTCATCACTGTTATTATTATTGCTTTAGGCATCATGGCTTTGATCGCTATTATTACGGCTGTAGATGCAGTTAATAACAGCCTTACGGAAAGCTTTTCTACAATGGGTGCAAATACCTTCAGCCTTCGTTATAAAGAAAGGGTAGTACAGATTGGTGGTGGCAAACATGGCGAAACAAAATTGGTAAGCAAGAACTCTTTAAAAGAAAAAGTTTCAAGCGAGGGCAAGCCGATTACGTATGATGAAGCCAGGTTGTTTAAACAACGTTATACTTTTCCTGCATTGGTAGGCATTGCATTAGCAGGTCCCAATAATATTGTAGTAAGTACAGACACAAAAAAAACGAATCCTGATGTGCGTTTGGTAGGCGGTGATGAAAATTATCTTACATTAAATGGATACGATTTAGCAGCCGGAAGAAATTTAAATCAAACCGAAGTTGAATCGGGAACGAGTATTTGCGTTATCGGCGAAGCAGTTGCAGAAAAGTTATATGGCGACAACCTTCAGCAGGCTGTTGATAAAATTATAACAGCAGCTAACATCCAATATAAAGTAGTAGGTGTTTTGCAAAACAAAGGCTCCAGTGCTTTTTTAAATGCGGATAAAATTGTTATTACCAGCTATAATAATATTCGTCGCATATTCGGTACCGGTACACAATCTTACAATATTGCAGTGATGCTGAATGACATGAAACTGATGGATCCTGCCATTGCAGAAGCAACCGGAAGCTTTCGCCCCATCCGCAGACTGGAAATCAACGAAGACAATAATTTTTATATCGACAAAAGTGATAGCATAGCACAAACGCTGATGACAAACTTAAGTTTCCTGCAATATGCAACAATGGCAATTGCACTAATAACCTTGATTGGTGCAGCTATCGGGCTGATGAATATTATGCTGGTAGCTGTAAACGAACGTACAAAAGAGATTGGCTTAATTAAAGCCATTGGTGGAAAAGCAGCACAAATAAAAGCTCAGTTTTTATGGGAGTCGATAATAATAAGCTTGCTGGGAGCAGTTTTGGGAATAATTGCGGGCATTCTTCTGGGAAATATTGTAGCCGTTTTATTAAAAACCAGTTTTGTAGTACCCTGGCTTTGGGTAGTTATCGGTATCTGCGTTTGCTCTCTGGTGGGGCTGTTGGCAGGGCTTTATCCTGCATATAAAGCATCAAAACTAGACCCCATTGATGCTTTGCGCTATGAATAAAAGAGAAATCATGCCTTTACATTATAAATATAATTGTTCTGTAACCTTTGCCCAGTCTGTTTTATAGGGGTATTACTTCAAATGTGGTAATACTTTCTTGCTAAAAAATATTAAAGAAAAGCTAAGATTTATTTCGGAGCTAAAAAGTTACACGAAGATATTTGTACGATTCATTTTTTTATTACCTTGTGCGTCCTCCTTAAAACATTACTAAGCAAAATATTATTGTCGAGATGGATTTTTTACTTAGCATTGTGGGAGCAAAAAATTATTAAACAGAAAATTTTCTTTTATTCACTAAAAATTTGAACGTTATGGCAGATATCAAATCAACTGCAACTTCAGTACAGGCAAAAAAATCAGGTAACAGCATTTCATGGTTAGCGCCTTTATTATGTATTATCGCTGGTTACATAATCTGGCGTTTTTTCATCGGTTCTCCAAGTAACTTTAGTGGTCCGGATGGTCCTAATGGAAGTGCATTTTGGCCTGACCGTCAAGGTCCTTTAGGGAATATCCCAAGGATGTATCAGGGAGGTATCGTTGTACCGGTTTTGATTGGTTGTTTTTTAACAGTAATCACATTTGCAATCGAACGTTTATTAACTGTATTGAAAGCAAGCGGTTCAGGTTCTAACGCAGAATTTATCCGTAAAGTTCAATATCAATTAGCGAATAAAAATGTAGATGCGGCATTGGCAGAATGCGATAAACAAAAAGGTTCTGTAGGTAATGTAATGAAAGCAGGCTTGCGCAAATACAAAGAAATGATTTCTGCAGGCGAACTTTCTACAGAACAAAAAGTAGTAGCTATCCAAAAAGAAGTAGAAGAAGCAACAGCGCTTGAATTGCCTATGTTGGAAAAGAATCTGGTGTTCCTTTCTACCATCGCTTCTATCGCTACCTTATTAGGATTGTTTGGTACGGTATTAGGGATGATTCGTTCATTCTCTAAACTGGGTGACTCTACCGGTGGTGCAGCAGCAAGAGAACTTTCTCAAGGTATCTCCGAGGCCCTTTACAATACAGCATTGGGTATCGGTACATCAGCTTTAGCGATTGTTTTTTATAACGTGTTCACTACTAAGATCGATTCTATTACTTATGGTATTGATGAATCAGGTTTTACCCTGACACAAAGCTTCGCTTCTCTATACAAATAAGTTGTATGGAATAAAGCAGCTTTTGAATCTTATATAAGTAAAATAAAAAACAAAGAAATGGCTAGAGGGAAAATAAAACGTAAAGGTACTTCCATCGATATGACGGCGATGTGTGATGTCGCCTTCCTTTTACTATCATTCTTTATATTAACGGCCAAGTTTAAATCAGCAGAAGCCGTGCAGATAACTACGCCACACTCGGTATCTAATAAACCGGCTGATGCAAGTTCAGATGCATTTATTGTAGAAATAGATAAAAACGGGTTGGTTTATATTGAACTAAGTGATTCCGGTATCAGAAGTAATGTAATTGATAAAATGGCTCAAATAAAAGCAGTACAATTTCCTGCTGCATTGAAATCCCGTTTTATCGCTGCTGAAATGATCGGAACTCCGTTTGCTTCATTGCCTCAATATTTGCAAATGTCTCCTGATGATCAAAAGAAGGTAACCTTACCGGGTATTCCTGTTGATAGTACGGGTGGTGAACTGAGGGATTGGATAACGGCCGGATTACAAGCCTATGACAATGATACCAAAGCTATCCACTTTATAATTAAAGGAGATAATGCAGCGAAGTATCCTGTAATAGATGATGTATTAAAGGCGTTTAAAAAGAATGAAGTATATAAATACAGGCTGTTAACAGTTCCTACAGGCGTGCCGGTTGGCTCTGAGTTGTTTAAGAAAACAGCACAGAACGGTGGTAAGCAGGAAGCTGCAGAATAGAAAAGTATTTTGTAAAATAATTGATAACAAAAAAATTATAGCGTTATGGCAGAATTAGATACCTCGTCGGGTGGTGGCCATAAAAAAGGGCCTGGCGTAAAAAAAGCAAAGAAGCTATCTACAAAGGTGGATCTTACACCTATGGTGGATCTTGGGTTTTTGCTGATTACGTTCTTCCTTTTTGCCACTACATTAAACGAGCCTACTACAATGAACCTGGCGATGCCTAAAGACGATGTAAAAGACCAGGACCTTACAAAAATTAAGGAAAGTGGTGCTTTAACAATTGTGATGGGTAAATCCAATCAGGTTTATTATTATTTAGGGATGGATCCTACAAAACTGCAGTCAACTACTTATACGCAGTTGAGAAGTGTTATTTTGAATAAAAAACAAACAACACCTGCAGATGATCTCTTTATAACAATAAAGCCCGATAAAGATGCTACTTACGAAAACGTAGTAAATGTATTGGATGAGATGACAATAGATGACATTCATAAATACTCGATGGATAATGCCAACGACGTAGAAGCTTTGGTTGTTCAAAAAACAGAAGAAGCAAACGGTATTAAGTAAATTTTATGGAATGACAGCGCTCTTTCATCTAATTAAAAAAAAGTAACAAATGGACTCAAACAAAATTTTAAACGCAGATGTCTTAGATATAATCTTTGAAGGAAAAAACAAAGAGTATGGTGCCTATGATTTGCGTAAAACATATAATAAGCGGCTTACAACAGCCCTGATTATTACGGCGAGTATATTTTTATTGACTTTCCTTGCTTCTGTTTTAATGAGTGCACTGCAGAAAAAAACTGAAGCAGTTGTAGAAGTAAAAGACTTAACATTAAGCCAGGCAAAGAAAGAAGATAAACTTCCGCCACCGCCACCGCCACCACCAAAATTACCACCGCCTCCAAAAATTGAGACGATAAAATTTACGCCTCCAAAAATTGTAAAGGATAATGAGGTACCACCGGATGTAAAACCACCGGATATTGAAAAAGTACAGGATCAAAAAATTGGAGTAACTACACAGGCCGGTGTAAAAGACGCCGGAATTGTTGCTCCTCCGGTGAGTGATGCAAGTAGCGTGGTAGCCGCACCTCCGGATGATAACCAGATTTTCACGAGGGTAGAGCAGGAAGCTGAGTTCCCTGGTGGAGCTGCAGCCTGGAGAAGATACCTTGAAAAAAACCTGAACGCATCAGCACCAATTGATAACAATGCACCGGAAGGCACTTATACTGTAATAGTAAAATTCATTGTAAGTAAAGATGGCAGCATCAGTGATGTACAGGCTGAAACAAATTTAGGGTACGGCATGGAAGAAGAAGCTGTACGTGTAATTAAAAGCGGTCCTAATTGGAAAGCAGGTTTACAAAACGGTCGTAATGTAAACTCATACCGCCGCCAGCCAATTACATTCGTTGTAGAAGCACAGTAAGAAATAGTAAAACAATTTATAGTAATCCCTCTTTTTAAGAGGGATTTTTTTATGGAATAAATTGTACGGAACATCTAATAAGAGAAGCAGGATACAAAGAATAAAGAACAAGGTACAAATTGCCGGATCGCTTAAATAGCCTGCATTCTGTATCGGATACTCATCATCTAAAACTTTTTATTATGGCTGAAGTACAAGTTAAATCCGCAAAAAAGAAATCAGGTGTAAAACGTTTGCTAAAGAAAAACTTATCAGTTGACTTAACTCCAATGGTTGACATGGGATTTTTATTGATAACTTTCTTCATACTCACCACATCTTTAACAACACCCACAGTTACTAATTTAATAATGCCCAAAGATGGTGTGCCTCCTGATATGCCGGTATGCGAATCCTGCGCACTAACATTACTGCCTGCCGGAAATAACGAAGTGTATTATTATGAAGGCATACCAACAGAAAATACTGTGATGCATAAAACAAGTTTTGCAGCTACAGGTGGGTTAAGAGATCTTATAGAAAGCAAACAACAAAAAGTAGCCGGCGCAAGAGGAACAAAAGATGAAATGGTGGTAATAATAAAACCGGGTAAAAATGCTTCTTATGAAAACATCATGAACATACTGGACGAGATGAAAATAAACGGCGTTACCCATTATGTTATTGGCGATAAAGAAGCACTTGAAAAGAAATTGGTTCCTGAAGATTGAGTACTGAAGCTCCAGGGGATATTCTATATTGTAGCAACAGGAAATTGATAGCGTTTTGCTAACCAGCTATCTTTTACAGGAATAATCCATTTTTCTAAAAGCTCTTTTTTGGTAAGCACAGTATTATTAAAATATAAGGTATCGGCATGGATGAAATTATTTTCTATACCATAATTTAACTGTGCCATCGGAAGTGTTTGTACTTTATCTTTTACAACAAAAGCAAGCATCTGGCGATCGAATAATTGTACGTTGAATTTTTGTTCAATTTCTTTGATTACCCGAACAGAGCTATCTGTACTGCAGCCGCTAACACCGGTTGCGGTTTCATCTGCCATTATCACTATAAATTGCCCGAAAAATAAATTGGAGTAGCCTTTTACATCATCGCCATGGCTCTTCCAGCCTTCTACAAACTTTTCCAGTATTTCTTCAATTTGCAATGCTTCGCTTAAAAAAAACAAGCGGCTGCTTTGGTATATCCAAACACGGGAATTGTCATTAAACTCAACGGGAATCTGATCTTGAAAATTCATTTTCATACTGCAAAATTAATGAAATGCATTTCAGAATCATGGTTTTTATGCATTAAAACATTGCCCCGATTTGGGGTTTGTATCACTACAACCTGCATAATTGCTTAAATCAATGGTTAAAGCATGCTTGCCGCCACCAGCTCTGCTATGTCCATCACCTTCACTGTATCTTCCTTTTCATTCATCTTAACGCCATCCGTCATCATCGTATTACAAAATGGACAGGCGGTGGCAATAATATGCGCATCCGTTTCTATCGCTTCTTTCGTTCTTTCCAGATTAATACGGGTATCGCCTTTTTCTTCTTCTTTAAACATTTGAGCACCACCGGCTCCGCAACATAAGCCATTGCTTTTGCAACGTTTCATTTCTACCAGTTCTGTATCCAATGCTTCCAATACCTGTCTTGGCGCTTCGTATATATTGTTCGCCCTGCCTAAATAACAACTATCGTGATACGTGATTTTTTTGCCTTTAAAAGAGCCACCTCCCTGCATTTTTATCTTTCCTTCATCTATTAATTGTTGGAGTAAAACGGTGTGATGAATTACTTCATAATGGCCGCCTAATGCAGGGTATTCATTTTTAAGTGTATTAAAGCAATGCGGGCAGGCCGTTACAATTTTTTTGATGTTGTAGTTATTTAATACCTGGATATTTTGATAAGCCATCATTTGAAACATGAACTCGTTGCCGGCACGCCTGGCCGGATCGCCGGTACACATTTCTTCTTTCCCTAAAATGGCATATTTAATTCCTGTTTTATTCAGGATAGTGGCAAAAGCTTTGGTTATTCTTTGGGCACGCTGATCAAAACTGCCGGCACAGCCTACCCAAAATAATATTTCAGGATTGTCATTGTTAGCTGCCATCTCTGCCATTATAGGTATTTGCATAGCATCGTTTTTGTTTATCAAATGTAATCTCAATAACACGAATTATAAAACACTAATTACATGAATTATAAATCCATGAATTACCTGCCGCAAAAAATGTACTTAATTCGTGTATAAAATTGGTGTAATGAGTTTACTGCATCTTTGTTTTTTGTAATCTCTATTATAAGATTATAAACATGGATGAGTGGAATTACCTGTCGTCTAAAAAATGTATTTAATTCGTGTAATTCGTGCATGAAATTCGTGTAATGAGTTTTACTGCATATTTGTTTTAATTTCGAACCCTATTTAATTGCTATTGAAAAATATAATCAGAAAAATAACAAACTGGGAAGCATGGCCCTTTAAAATATTGTATGCACCCATTGCTGTTTTTTGGGCAGGCTATATGATACGGTCGGGGGCTGTATGGTTTTTTACTCCAAGCAATCCCAAGCTCACTTTTGGCGGCATGGAAGGAGAGCCCAAAAAAGAAATGTATAACCTGTTGCCAAAAGAATTATATCCTGCAACATTCAATGCATTGCCTTCTGAAAATTTTTCCATTGTTAAGGAAAGATTACATTTAAGTGGTATTGAATATCCCTTAATCGTAAAACCCGAAATTGGTGGCCAGGGAATCTTATTCAGGAAGCTGGATACAGAAGAAGCATTTATGCAATACCATTCCAAAGTGCCGGTAGAATATATTGTGCAGCAAATGGTGCATTACCCCATTGAAGTAAGTGTGTTTTATATCCGGCATCCGCAACAGGCAAAGGGCATGGTAACAGGTTTTTTGCATAAAATACCATTACAGGTTACAGGCGATGGTGTGCATACATTGGAAGAGTTGGTAGCACAACATCCAAAAGGAAATAAAAGGATAGAGGAGATGCAGCACAAGCATAGCAAAGCATGGAATACTGTTTTGCCCAAAAGCGAAAAGTATATGTTAAGCTATGCAGCCAATCATAACCGGGGTGCTCATTTTGTGGATTTAAAAAATCATATTGATGAGAAACTAACGGCAATCTTTGATAAGATAAGCATTGATATCAATGATTTTTTTTATGGCCGTTATGATATTATGTGCAACAGCATTGAAGAACTAAAAGAAGGAAAAAATTTCAGCATATTAGAGTTTAATGGATGCGGGGCAGAGCCCAATCATTTTTACGATACGGGCTATACATTACTGAAAGCATACAAAGAAATTTTAAAACACTGGAAGGCTTTGTATCAAATAAGCAAATACAACAGGCAACAGGGTATAAAGCCATGGCCCTTAGCTAAGGGAAGAAAATTTTTAAGCGATACCAGGCGGACAGCAGCAATGATGAAAGCAGCAGACAGGAATATATAAACGATAGAAATCAGAAGAATATGTTTCAATCGAACGCCTGATACTACTGCAATTTTTTTATATGAAATTACTAAGGATATTTTTCTGGGGAATGCTCATTAGTTTTATCGGAACGCTTCCGTTAGGTACACTGAATGTTGCAGCCATGCAGATTGCTATTCAGGAAAGCATAAAAAATGCCATCTGTTTTTCGTTGGGTTCTTTATTGGTGGAGATGGTATATGTGCGGATTTCCTTAATTGGTATTGATTGGATACGCCGGCAGGAAAAGCTGATGAAGGTAATGGAATGGGCCACATTAATCATCATACTGGCATTGGCCGTAGGAAGTTTTATAGCAGCAGCAAAAAGCGGGGGTCATGCAAAAAACGTGTTGCTGCAAAATAATATGAACCGTTTTTTATTAGGGATGTTCATGTGTGCAGTAAATCCTGTGCAAATTCCTTTTTGGTTTGGCTGGAGTACCGTGTTGTTTACAAAAAAAGTACTTCAACCCGTAAAAGCCCAGTACAACAGCTTTATCGTTGGCATCGGCATCGGCACTTTTGCCGGTAATTGTGTTTTTATTTTCGGAGGGCAATGGATATTTCAACACATCAGCAATAGCCAGGATTATATTAACTGGATCATCGGCGGCATCTTCACAATAACTGCAATTATCCAATTAATAAAGATGCTAAGGAACAGGGATGCTGTTTATAAATTTACCCACAGCAAGAAAGATTAATGGTGAATCATTAAGAATTAACAATTAATATAAAATCTTTTATTATTTTTAAGTACGAATTATGTCAATACAAACAGGCCTGATTGCCGAATTATTACACGAAGCTGCCGCCACCAAAAAAATGCTGGAGAGAATACCGGCAGAAAATAATACCTGGAAGCCGCATGAAAAATCTACGTCATTAGGCAGGCTTGCTACACATATCGCAGAGGTTCCCGTATGGATTACAAGAATAATAGCTTCGGATGAATTTGATTTTGCAGCACACCCGTTTAAACCGTCAATCGCTGCTACCAATGAAGAGTTGCTGGCTATTTTTCAAACAAATTTAGATGCTGCTGCAGCAAGCCTGGAAGCAACAACATTAGAGGAATTTGATAAGATATGGACGGTAAAAAGCGGCGACACTGTTTATTATCAGTTACCGAAGAAAGTTGCTTTGCGCAGTTGGGCTTATAGTCATTTGTATCATCATCGTGGACAACTATCCGTCTATTTACGTTTGTTGGATATCCCTGTGCCGGGCATGTATGGCCCATCAGCAGACGAACGCATGTAAAGAACGAATACATATTTATGAAAAATAAATTTTTCTTCTTCCTGACTCCTTGCATTATTGCAGCCGTAGGATTGTTTGTAATGATGACTGACGGGTTACTTTTCTCACAAAAAACGAAAGGAGATAGTATTGCAGCTTTCAGGCTTGCTTTGCCTTTCTTTATTGGGTACATCGTAGCCGATTATATCTTACGCCGTATTTTCAAAAGGCAATTGGTAGCCATCTGGATTGTAGAAATCATTATCATCTTACTGTCGGCCTACTTTTTTTGGAATAACTTTCCCTTTAAGACATTTACAGTACAACATTAAGCTTTCAGCCATCCTGTAATACTCATCCTTGGCTTATTGGTAACCAATACTTCATGTGGCAGTTCATTGCTTTTAAAAAAGACAATCCTGCCATTGGTTGGTGCTATGTTTTGAAGATGTGCTGCATGATGAATACACAATTCACCACCGTCTGCTGTTTCCCATTCAGTATTCAAATACAGGATGATGGAATATTTGCGGCTATCATTGTTTTGAAATTGATCCAGGTGTGTTTTGTAAAAGCTGCCGGTTTCATACAAAGTGTAGTGAAATTCATAAGCAGTAATACCGGTATAGCAGGTAGCATTTAAATAAACTATGAAGGCATCCATCAAATCAAAGAAACTGTTTTCATGGATATTATTATGCTTACGGTCAAGCCAATAAATAATATCATTCCGGAACAATTTATTTTGTTCAAAATTTTCATTTTTTCCGGTACCTGCACGTTGTAACTGATTGCCTGTATGAAGCAATTGTAAATTTTCTTTTAGATGTGCTAAAAGAACTTTATTCAGAAAGCCTTCTGCAATGCCAACCTTATTTTCAATATAACTATCAATTAATGTGTCAAAGATGTTTTGCAATAAAATAAGTTGAAGTATAAATAATGCGGGCTTGGTGAAGGTAAGGGTATTAACACCAAAAAGCGTTACAGAAAATGTCAGGTATTTTTTAGCAGTAAAAAAAGCACTGATACTATTATAGCAAATTGTAATAAAGTTTAAACATCGAAAAAGACATCGGGAACGATTGCGAAGCAAAACCTTCGCCAATTCTGCATTGCAGCCTATACTTCTTAAGCAATGTTTAAACAAAATATTTTTCATTTAACAAAAACCTGCATTACCTTTAAAGAACAAACAACCTTGTTATATGAAAAATAAATTACCCCTTTGCCTTTTGGCAGCATTCCTTTTTTTTAGTTTTAACTCGGCAAAAGCATATGATCTTACAGTAGCAAAAGACGGAAGTGGAAACTACACTACCGTTCAGGCAGCTATTAATGCAGCGCCGGCAAACTTAACCGCTCCTTATTTTATTTATGTAAAAAACGGAACTTATAATGAAGTAGTAACGATACCTTCTAACAAACCGTTTATATATTTAATTGGAGAAAGTGTTTCAAAAACAATCATTGCATACAATAACGGCGCCTCTACCTCCAATGGTACCGGGGGAACGCTTGGTACATCCGGTTCCGGAAGTTTTAATATTAATGCAACAGACTTTACAGCTCAAAATATAACCTTTGAAAATACTTTTGGTGATGGCTCGCAGGCTGTGGCAGTTATCATTAATGCAGATAGGGCGGCATTTAAAAACTGCCGTTTAATGGCTAATCAGGATACGTTATATACTAAAGGAACCAATGCACGTGCTTACTTTAAGAACTGCTATATCGATGGCAATATTGATTTTATATTTGGAAGCAGCATTGTTCTTTTTGATTCCTGCACCATCTATGCAAAAACAAGGACTACTGCGGGCAGTTCTTACATGACAGCGGCTAATACACCGGCCGGACAAGCCTTTGGTTATGTATTTAATAATTGTAATTATCCTGCCAACACCGGCGGCACGCAATATTATCTTGGAAGACCATGGCAAAATGAAACTGGTTCTGTTCCTTTAGCAAATAATCAGGTTGTTTATCTTAATGCCTCATTTAAAGCAGGGCAGATTATACCAGCAGGTTGGGTAATTTGGGACGCAGGAACAGATACAACGTTGATTTATGATGCGGAGTACCAAAGCAAAAATTTAGATGGTACATTAGCTGATATAAGCCAACGGGTAACCTGGTCTAAGCAATTAAATGCCGGACAGGCAGCTAATTATACAATGGCAAATATGTTTGTAGGTACAACCGGCCAAACTCCATGGAACCCATGCGCTATCACACCAACATTCTGTGCTGATTCTGCACGTGATATTGCGGTGTCAAATTTCAGAGGTTCAAAAAGCGGAGGTATTTCAACCTTCAACTGGAACATCAGTTGGGGAATGGCAGGTATTGAATATGATTTATACCGTTCGTCTAACGATACAACGTTTACACAAATTGGTTCAGTAACGGAAGCAGCAGACACATTGGTTAATTTCCAATTAACGGATGCTGCACCTCCGGCAGGTTCAGTTTATTACTATTATATTGTAGCATCTAAACCAGGCAGCGCTTCTCATTATACGGATACTGTAAGTATTTCGAGTGCGCCTACTATAACGGTAAAGGGTACCCCTCTTGGAGGTTTTGTTCAGGGATTAGGCAATCCATCCAATGCTCAAAATTATATCATAACCGGTATTAATCTGGTTGACAATATAACAATCACTCCCCCGATGAATTTTGAAGTGTCAAACGATGGAGGCAATACCTGGTTTAATAATGCATCTCCGTTAGTACTGGTACCAACCAATAGTGCAGTGTCTGATACGATCAGTGTTCGGCTGAATGCATCGATACTGGGAACCTATTCAGGAGCTATTGTTGATACTACAACAGGTACCGGCGCTAATGGTATTGATATTCCGGTATCGGGTACTACACAATCTGAAGCAAATATTTCGCTGCTGCTTCAACAATGGCCTCTTGATGTAAATGCGAATGATAGTGCGGCTGTTCGGTCTGTAGGAGTTACAGCCAGCACGCCTACATTTAATAAATTAACCATTTCCAATGGCTCGCAGGCAGCAACACCTGCGTATTCATCTGCATTCGGGCAATCATTTGGTGCAAGTACAAATGGAGATGGTTCATGGGGAACATCAATAGGAGGCCCGGGAGGAAATTTAGGTCGAACTTTTTACGAGCAATTTACTGTAACGGCCAATAGTGGTTATTCGGTGCGAATAGATTCACTTGTATTGAACAATGATTTTTTCAACACAAACTCCAATACTAAACTGGGTATTGTGTATTCTTTAAGTGGGTTTACAACAGATTCTACCGATATGCCGGGAGCCGCTTTTGGAAGTCCTGCTGTAATTAACAAGACAACAACAGGAACTACCGATAATTATCGTTTTGCTTTGAGCGGCGGAGCAGGAATTACAATTGCGCCAGGGCAAACAATTAGTTTCCGGTTATACAATTCATGTGGCAGTAGCAGTCCTGGTAGGTATTCAATGTTAAAAAATGTTTTTGTAATGGGGAACATAAATACTGTAGTTCCTGTTACATTAACTTCATTTACCGCAACTCCAGCAAATAATACCGTGCTTGTAAAATGGCATGCATCCAATGAAATAAACACAGCAACGTATGTTGTTGAAAGAAGTACAGACAATTCACATTTTACTGCAATAGGAACAGTAATCGCTACGAACTCGGTTTATTATTCATTTACAGATAACAGTCCATTAAGCGGAACAGCTTACTATCGTTTAAAATCGATAGATAAAGATGGCAGTTACTCTCAAAGCAATATTGTTCCTGTAAATGCAGCAGCAAGTAATTTATTTGGTGTTTATCCAAATCCTGCTAAAGATGTAATCAGCATACAATACCCGGTTTTGTCAGGAGTAGCTTCAGCCAAATTAAGTGATGCAGAAGGCAAGACATTACAAAGTGTTACACTTGCTGCCGGATCCTCACAAACTTCTATAGATATCAGCAGTTTGGCAGATGGCTTGTATTTTATAAATATCAATGCAAACGGTATTCATAAAACGATAACATTTATAAAACAATAATTGAGACGTATTTTTAATGCCAGCCAGAGTTGCCAACTTTTAAAAGTTGGCAACTCTTTTTTATAAAACAAAGATTCGATTACCTTTAATATATGAACAGACTTATTAAAACGGCTTTGCTCTTTTTTCTTACTGCAACAGTAACGGCACAGGATACACGAAAACCAGTTGCGCCTGTTTATTCATCCTATGTATCAAAAGTGTGGGTGGCTGATAATGGTGACGGGACCTATAAAAATCCAATTATCCATGCAGATTATTCAGACCCTGATGCAATCCGTGTAGGGGATACTTATTACATGATTGCCAGCAGTTTTGATGCAGTACCGGGCCTTCCGATATTGCAATCAAAAGATTTAGTAAACTGGACAATCATTGGCCACGCTTTATTGCGTCAGCCCCCGTTTAGCCATTTTGATTCTACACAACATGGCAATGGTGTTTGGGCGCCTGCCATCCGTTATCATAACAATGAATTTTATATTTATTATCCTGATCCTGATTATGGCATCTATTTAACCAAAGCAAAAACAATAACAGGGCCATGGACTGCACCGGTATTAGTTGAAGCAGGCAAAGGACTGATAGATCCATGTCCGTTATGGGATGATAACGGTAAGGCATACCTGATACATGCGTATGCAGGCAGTCGGGCCGGAATTAAAAGCGTGTTGGTAATAAAACGTTTAAATGCTGCCAGTGATAAAACAATCGACAAAGGCATACAGGTATATGATGGACATGAAAATGACCCCACCATTGAAGGTCCGAAAATATATAAACAGAAAGGTTATTATTACATATTTGCTCCTGCAGGCGGTGTAAAGCAGGGATGGCAGGTTGTACTGCGCAGTAAAAATATTTATGGTACTTACGAACGGAAAGTAGTGATGAATCAAGGTACTACCAATATCAACGGACCGCATCAGGGTGCATGGGTACAAACGCCCTCTGGCGAAGATTGGTTTATACATTTTCAGGATAAAGGGGCGTATGGAAGAGTGGTGTTACTGGAGCCAATGCATTGGAAAGATGGATGGCCGGTAATAGGAAACGATAAAGATAATATTGGTAAAGGTGAACCGGTACTGACTTACAAGAAACCAACTATTCTTAAACAATATCCTGTTTGCACACCACAGGAATCGGATGAGTTTAATGATTCAACCTTTGGCCTGCAATGGCAATGGCAAGCTAATCCAAAACAAAAATGGGCATCCGTAAAAGATGGTGCATTAAAATTGTTGGCTGTACCCGTTCCGGATAGTGCAAAAAATTATTGGGATATACCGGCTATTTTAATGCAGAAATTTCCGGCCGAAGAATTTACCGCTACCACAAAATTATCTTTCTCACCGGATTCAACAGGTGAAAAAGCAGGATTAATAATTATGGGGTCGGGTTATGCTTATATATTCCTTGCTAAAAAGCAGGAAGGACTTGCTTTGGGCTATACCATTTGTATGCAGGCAGAGAAAGGGGCTCCGGGTTCGGAAGTAATTCTTGAGAAAAATATGAGCTCCACTGTTTATTTAAAAGTAACCGTTACAAAAAATGCCCTTTGCACTTTTAGCTATAGTGAGGATGGCGATAATTATAAACCCATCACCATGCCTTTTACTGCGCAACCCGGTAAATGGATAGGTGCAAAAGTTGGATTGTTTTGTACGGCTCCGATAGGCACTAACGGTAACGGATATGCGGATTTTGATTGGTTCCGTATTGATAAAAATTAGAAATAAAACCCACGCCCTAAAATAAGTATTATGACTAAAAATATTTTAACAGTTATATTTATATTGATGATAAACATAGCATCTGCACAAACCGGTACTGAAATACCCTTGTATAAAAACGGTGTACCCAATTCAATTAAAAGTTCAATACAGGAACATTTTATTTTGGTAGGAGGCACAAGGCGTATTTATGATGTAACTGATCCGACGATTACAAAATTTTCTCCTGAAAAACCTAACGGAACGGCTATTATTATTTGCCCGGGCGGAGGTTATTCAAGGCTTTCTATTGATGAAGAAGGCGTATTTGTTGCTCAGTTATTAAATCAATATGGCATTACAGCCTTTGTATTAAAATACCGCTTGCCGAATGATACAATAATGATTGATAAATCATTGGCTCCTTTGCAGGATGCACAACAGGCCATTCGCATGATTCGGGCAAATGCAACAGCCTGGGGTATAAGCCCCAATAAGATTGGTATAATGGGTTTTTCTGCCGGTGGTCATGTAGCATCATCTGCTGCAACACATTTTAATTTTATAGCAGATTCTACGGTAAAAGATACGATATCTGTTCGCCCTGATTTTGCAATGCTTATTTATCCCGTTATTAGTTTTGAAGAAGATATCAAGCATACAGGCTCCAGAAATAATTTAATAGGTACGCATCCATCGCAACAGGAAATGGATTTTTTTTCAGGTGAATTGCAGGTTACCAAAAATACACCGCCCGTATTCCTTGTACACGCAGGCGACGATCATACAGTGCCGGTTGAAAACAGTGTTCGTTTTTATTTGGCTTGCCAAAAAAATAAGGTGCCTGCCGAAATGCATATTTATCCTAAAGGTGGTCATGGATTTGGTTTGAACAATAAAACCACTGCTGATAAATGGACAGACAGATTGATGAACTGGCTGAAAACGCTTGAGGATAATTAATAATTGGCTTGATTTTTTGCGAAGTAAATATAACTGCTGCTTAAACCCTTTAGCGGTTTGGACTTATATTTGCAGCTCTTACATTTTTTATTATGATCAGGAAGTTATTTTTTAGTGTATTCTTTTTTTTGTTGATGGCGGGTGCTGAAGCTCAGTTGGCAAGTTATCATCTGGTTTTTTTTGGAGGTGCTGCTAACTATCAGGGAGATTTGCAGGATAAAAAATATACGTTTCAAAATGCCCATCCTGCTTTTGGGGTTGGAGTTACTTATGAAATAACTGACCAACTATCTGCCAGGGCTAATTTCAGCTTTGCTACGGTAAGTGCCGATGACAAACAATCGAACAATATCAATAACCGTAACCGTAATCTTAGTTTTTCGTCACCAATAACCGAAGGGCAGTTAGGGCTTGAATATGATTTTTTAAGTCTTTACGAGCATCATCTTACACCTTATATATTTACAGGGTTGGCTGTTTATCATTTCAATCCGTCCACAATTGATTCGGCCGGTAACAGAGTAGATTTACAACCATTGGGAACAGAAGGCGAAGGTTTTTATGCCGGCGAAAAAAAATACAATCTTACACAATTAGCTATACCTGTTGGTGCAGGTTTTAAATATGCCATCAGTGATAATGTGCGCATTGGAATCGAAGTTGGTTTTAGAAAACTTTTTACAGATTACCTGGATGATGTTAGTGAAAACTACGTTGATAAAAATCTTTTATTGCAACATAATGGCCCCGAAGCTGTTCAGTTAGCTTTTCGAGGCAATGAATTAAATACCGGCCTGGTATATCCCGGAAATGGCACCATACGTGGCAATCCAAAAAGTAAAGACTGGTATTATTTTTCTGTACTTACCTTAAGCTTCCGCTTATCTACTGTGGATGATTATACAGTAGGCAATAAATCTAATCGTGGCTGCCCGGCAAGAGTTCTGTAAAAGTTATACGTTTTAAGTGTTTAGTTTTTAGTTAAGCCGCTGCTACCTGAGTCAGTATGATGTTTAGAAGCACGTGCAAGATCAAACTGATAATATTCTATTTGTTAGGTTAAATGATATTGATGCAAAAGGTTGACTCTTTTATCGAATCAACAAAACATTTCCCTGAGCCTTTACAGGTATTTGTTTTAAAGGGTCGATGTATTCCAGAATCCAAACATAGGAACCGGTTGGTTGCAATACTCCATTACAAGAACCATCCCATCCTGCTGTAGAATTGGTAGTTGAAAATACAATATTACCCCATCGGTTATAAACGGTAAAATGTTTTACCACCACTGCAATTGAAGGCGGTATCCTGAACAGGTCATTGTTTCCATCTCCGTTTGGTGTAAAGGCATCGGGCATTACCAATTTATTAAACACGGTAACTTTTACATTGCCCGAAGCAGTACATCCGTTATCGGTTGTTACCTGTAATGTATAGGTAGTAGTAACTGTCGGATCTGCAACCGGTACCTCCACTGTAGGATCACTCAATCCGTCTGAAGGTGTCCATAAGTAAGTTGCAATATTTCCCGATACGTTCAGGTCGAGATTTGTACTTGTGCCTAATTGGATAATTAACGGATTGCCATTTATTACTTTAGGAAGAGGATATACAACCATACTGATAGTATTGTTTGATACCACAGGTGATGTGCAGGCAATACTACTGGTAAGCACACAACTTATAATATCTCCATTATTAAGCATGCTGTTGCTGTAATCAGGACTGTTGATTCCAACATTTATATTATTCAGTTTCCATTGATAAGATGGAGTATTACCACCGTTTGTAGCTACTGCCGCAATGTTTACAGGATTGCTGTAGCAAATATTGTTTACATCGCCGGTAATGTGTACAGAAGGTATAATAACAGGATATACCATAACAGCGATGTTGTTAGAAACGCCGGTAGGGCTTGAAACACAAGCGGCATTGCTGGTGATTGTACAGTTAACTATATCATTATTACTGAAAGTTGAACTTGTAAACAATGGATTATTTGTTCCTGCATTTATGCCATTTATAGTCCATTGATAAGTTGGTGCGGTGCCTCCATTGGAGGAGGTAGCTGTAAAAGTAATAGGCGTGCCTTTGCAGATATTATTCTGCGAAGCAACAATACTTACCGTTGGAGTAAGTATTGGGTTAACAAGCATTGTAATAGTATTGCTGTTAGCAGTTGTTGTAGTTAAGCAAAGAGCATTACTGATGATTGTACAACTAACAACATCATTGTTTTTAATGGCAGCACTTGTATAAGTATTGCTGTTTGTTCCGGTATTGGTGCCATTTAATTGCCACTGGTAAGTTGGTGCTGAGCCGCCATTAACCGGTGTGGCTGTAAAAGTAACAGGAGTTCCTGCACAGATATTATTTTGAGAAACACCAATACTTACAGATGGCGTTAGTATTGGGTTTATAGTCATTGTAATGATATTGCTGGTATCGGTAGGTGTAGATAAACAACCGGCATTACTCGTCATTATACATCTTACTACATCATTGTTTTTTAATGTTGCATTTGTATAAGCACTGTTGTTGTTTCCTGTATTGGTACCATTTAGTTGCCACTGATAGGTTGGGGTAGTACCTCCGTTCGTTGGGGTTGCAGTAAAAGTGATGGATGTACCTGCACAGATATTGTTTTGCGAAGCAGCGATATTTACTACAGGCGTAACCGAATTGCTGGTAACAGTTACAGTAATCGGATTACTGGTGGCTGTTGGCGTTAAAGCACAAACTGAACTACTGGTAAGCACACAACTAACAATATCATTATCGTTTAATGCAGCTGTAGTAAACGCACTGGTATCTTTTCCTGTATTAATGCCATTCACCTTCCATTGATAAGCCGGAGCACTGCCTCCGTTGGTTATAGCAGCTGTAAAAACTGCAGAAGCTCCCTTACAAAACGTTGTTTGCGAAGCAGTAATGTTTATTGTAGCTACAATACCATTTTTCCCCGGTATAACAGCCAAGGTTGCAGGTGCGGAAACGCATCCGCCGGGGCTAACACTCGATACGCTAACAGTGCCTGCAGTTGCATTTGGCCTCACCATCAATTTGGTACTGTCCGGATTGGCAGTTACTGTCCATCCTGTAGGTTCCGTCCATACAAAACGGGTGCCCACTGGATAATCAGGCCCGGCAGTTATTGAATACGTAGCAACTTCTCCGATGCAAGGTTCTGCACTGCCCGTTATGGTACCTATTAATGGCGGTATATTTATTATTCCTGTTGAAATAGAGGTGTTCCCTGTCTGGCATTTATTTACGGAAGCTGCTACGGCTGTTAATTTTACTGTGTAATTACCGGCAGCAGGATAACTATGGGTTTGGGTAATCACTTTGCCATCCGTGGTTACGGTAGGGCTGCCATCGCCAAAATCCCATGTATAGCTTACAATAGTATCGGATGTTTGTGTGTTGAATGTTTGCGTACCATTGCATTCAAAAAGAGTATCTATGTTTAAGATACTTGTACCGTTTACATCAAAGTAGGTATTTATCTTAGAAACCAGCGAACCAATATTGTAACCATAACCCTGCGTTTGCCCAAACCCATAAGCATACGCAGCAAAGCCACTCGGGTTATAAAGTTGATGTGTACCGGCCACAGCATCTACTTCTGCCAAACTATAAGCCGGATTGCCAGCTACGGGCGAAAAGCTTGAGCCGATATTATTCCCGTCAAGGATTGTTTTCCCGGCTTCGGATGTTTTGGTAGTAATGGTTATATGGTGGGTAGTAATAACACCAATCGGGGGCAATGCAAATACAGCGTTGGTAAGGCTTTGTTCTAATGAACCAATAGTAATCATAGTAGGATCACCGTCATTTGCAGGGCCTTTTGTCTGATCGTATAATACACCGGTTCCGTATTGCATTACTTGCACCGGATTAGTAGTGCTGATATAATCGATAACAGGGCCGTTATTTGTATTTGGTTTTAGCTGCGACCATGTGGTGCCATCCCATTTAGCCACATAATATTGATACTGGGCATTTGTAAAATATCCTGCTGCATATAGGTTTCCTGAAGAATCCGTTGTGGTGGTCATAATAGTATAATTGGCATTTAAAGCATTGCTGCCCGATCCTACCTCACTCCATGTGCTACCATTCCATTGGGCCACATATTGATAACCTGAGGTGTTCGTGAAACCTCCTGCTGCATAAATATTTCCGGTTGCGTCGATGGTAATAGTTCCAATCGAATTATTTGCTTTTAAAGCATTACTACCTGTTCCTAATTCAGTCCACGTAGTACCATTCCACTTAGCAACATATCGATAGCCCGATGCGTCGGTGAAATTTCCTGCCGCATATATGTTTCCTGCCGCATCTTTTGCAAGAGTTGAAATGGCATAATTAGCATTTAAAGCATTGCTGCCTGTTCCTAATTCAGTCCACGTAGTACCATTCCATTTAGCTACATAACTTTTTCCCGCTGCATTTGTAAAACCTCCGGCAGCATATATATTGCCGGCAGTATCAGATACAACCGCAGAAATAGTATAATTAGCATTTAAAGCAGAAGCGCCGGTACCTAATTCCGTCCAGCTTAGCCCATCCCACTTAGCAACATAATATTTTGTAGATGCATCTGTAAAAGCTCCTGCTGCATATATATTACCGTGTTGGTCAGATGCTAATGTCAAAATGCCGGCGTAAGCACCCAGGTTGCCCAGTTCTTGCCATGTGGTACCATCCCATTTGGCTACGTATTCATAATAATTGGCATCTGTAAAATATCCTGCTGCATATATATTGCCGGTAGCATCCGTTATTACCGATTCTATATAATTATTAGCTTTCAGCGCACCCATCTCTGTCCAGGTAGTTCCATTCCACTGTGCTACATAATGTGCAAAGCTGGCATCGTAAAAGCCGCCGCCTGTATATAAGTTACCTGATTTGTCGGTAGCAAGAGACAGAAATGGACCTGTTGAACTTGAAAAAAGATCATAAGGGTTATCCATTTCAAATTCATAATTCTGTCCTTTATTAAGCGTAGCAGCTACAGAGCCATTAAGGCTGATAGTAGTATTATCATAAGGGGCTACAATCTTAACTCTGGAACTGTTGCGGCCTTTCAGGTTTCCTACAATAAAGTTTTTACCAAGTGTAGGGATAGGGAATAATTGTTCGTATAAATAATCTCCTGCGCCATAGCCATCCGGAACAAAACCGATATCATCCCCACTAAAAATAGCAATAGGATTACAGCCATTTGTAACAGATACCAACGAGCCGGTAAGATCGCCGGTTTGAGAGCCTACACTATACGTTTGCCCTTTGTTTAATGTAACAGTAAACGTAGTGCCGGCAGGATGGCCTGTATAAGTATTGGCTGTAGGGGTAATGTTAATAATCGTATTGTCAACTGTTGCTACAATGGCAAATTCGGAAGTAGTATAATAACCGGTTCCGTTACCTGCATAATAGGAGGATATAATATAATCAGTACCCAATGTTGAAGTGGGCAATACATTACTGGCATCTGATGAATAATCCTGCGATGATACCGCATATACTGCTGCAGTATCTTTTGTAGTTATAATTAAACCGTTTCTGTTGATTGTTTCGTAATACGAATTCATGCATTCCGATATAGGAATAACAACCGTAGTAACAGCGCCGGCCGAAACAGTAAATGACTGGCTGTAACCATCTAACGGATTTACTACGGTACCACTTGTATTTACTAAAGAGGATACTAATATTTCAGTAGTTTCCACCGCTTCTATATGGATTTGTGGAAAGGTTACATAAAACTCTTTGCCTTGGGTACTTACTTTTTGAGCATAGCAATATCCGCTAAGTAATAACACAATAGCAGTTAGCAGGGCAGTTTTGATTTTCATATTTTACTTCAGCAGTGTTTTAATTCCAGGTATGAAATAATGATAATTTAGGAATTAAGTTAATGTATAAAGCTATACTTTTTTTAGTTACTGTAAAAAAATAATAAATTTAATTTGAATGAGATGTATTGCTGTCTAAATGCCTGCTAATTAATAATTTTTGCTTAAGTACTTTTGTGTTGAAACAAAAAAGCTAAATGACCTATCCATCATTAGAACATTGCCTGGTTGACCTTGAAAAAAACGGGCAGTTAATTCGTGTCAAAGAGGAAGTGGATCCTTACCTGGAATTGGCAGCTATTCATTTGCGTATTCATGAAGCTGGTGGGCCTGCATTGCTGTTTGAAAATGTGAAAGGAAGCCGTTTCCGGGCTGCATCCAATATTTTTGGAACCCTGGATCGGAGCAAGTTTATTTTCAGGGATACGTTAGCGCAAGTGCAGCAATTAATTGAATTGAAGAATAACCCTTTAAAAGCAATCAAACATCCGTTAAAAAATTTAAATACAGGATTGGCAGCTTTAAAAGCATTGCCCTTAAAAAATCCTTTCAGCAAACCTGTACTTTTTAATCAAATCAAAATAGAAGATATTCCTCAGGTGCAGCATTGGCCAATGGATGGAGGAGCCTTTGTAACATTGCCGCAGGTATATACAGAGGATATTGATAAGCCCGGAATTATGAACGCCAACCTTGGTATGTACAGAATCCAGCTTTCAGGAAATGATTATGTGATGAACAAAGAACTGGGGTTGCATTATCAATTACATCGTGGCATTGGCGTTCATCAATCCAAAACAAATAAAAAAGGGTTGCCTTTAAAAGTGAGCATTTTTGTTGGCGGTCCTCCGGCACATTCTGTAGCTGCTGTAATGCCTTTGCCCGAAGGTATATCCGAAGCCACTTTTGCAGGCGTTTTAGGCAACAGGCGTTTCCGCTATTGCTATGTTGATGGTTATTGTATCAGTACGGATGCTGATTTTGTAATTACAGGGGAAGTGTATCCAAACGAAAATAAGCCTGAAGGCCCTTTTGGTGATCATCTTGGTTACTATAGTTTAAAGCATCCTTTTCCGTTAATGAAAGTGCATAAAGTTTTTGCAAAGAAAAATGCGATTTGGCCTTTTACAGTAGTTGGCCGTCCTCCGCAGGAAGATACAAGTTTCGGGCAACTGATTCATGAAATTGCAGGGAATGCTTTGCAACAGGAAATTCCCGGACTTAAAGAAGTGCATGCTGTGGACGCTGCCGGCGTGCACCCGTTACTGTTAGCTATCGGCAGCGAACGTTATACGCCTTATTCTATTCAAAAACAACCGGCAGAAATATTAACCATTGCAAATCATATTTTGGGTACAGGGCAACTAAGCCTGGCAAAGTTTCTTTTTATTACAGCGGGTGATGAAAAGCTCTCTACGCATAACATACCGTCTTATCTGCAATATATTTTGCAACGTATCGACCTGAAAAGGGATGTTCATTTTTATACCAATACAACCATTGATACATTAGATTACTCGGGAACAGGATTGAACAGCGGAAGTAAAGTTGTACTGGCTGCGTTCGGTGCTATCATACGTGTATTGCAAACAGATATTCCCGATTGCTTAAAAGGATTGCAGCAATTTGAAAACCCTCAATTGGTATTGCCCGGCATAATAGCATTGCAAACAAAAAAGTTTACTGATTATGCCGAAGCGGAAAAAGAAATAGAAATTTTAACCGGGCAATTAAAAAACAACAGCAGCGAATTGCAATCAACACCTCTTCTTATTATTTGCGATGATGCAACTTTTATTAGCGCAGCGCTGAATAATTTTTTATGGGCTACATTTACAAGATGCAACCCATCGCATGATATATATGGTTTGGATAGTTTTACAACGAACAAACATTGGGGTTGCAATGGTCCGCTGGTTTTTGATGCAAGGATAAAACCTCATCATGCACCGGTGCTTGAAAAAGATGCACTTGTTGAAAAGCGCATAGACCGTTTGTTTGAAAAGGGTGGAAGTTTATACGGAATAATTTAGCGGTGAATAATTAGCGGTTAATTGTTATCCCGGGTATTTTATACATAATGGGAAAATGATAAACACAATCATATCAATGAATCATAACAATTAATGCATGAGGATATTTATTTTAATAATAACTGTTTTGTTTACAGGTGCCTGTACAGCACAAACTACTTCTGCAAAGCTTATAAGAAACGCTGATAACAACTCATTACTTTGGCAAATTAGCGGTAATGGATTAAAAGCTCCATCCTATCTGTTCGGTACATTTCATTTGTTATGCAAAGAGGATGTACATTTTAGCAATCAGTTAAAAACAGCCGTTACCAACTCTAAAGAAATTTATATGGAACTGGATATGGATGATCCGGCAACCATATCCGAGGGATTAAAGCTGATGTATATGCAGGGGAATAAAAAACTGAAAGATTTTTATTCTGATTCTGAATACACCCGGCTGCAAAATTATTTTACCGATAGCCTGCAAATGCCCATCGCATTTATGGAACGGATGAAGCCTTACTTTTTAGTGGCTTTGTTATATCCAAAAATGTTGTCTTGCGCAACCACCAGTGGAGTAGAAGAACAACTGGTGCAATTAGCCAAAGAAGATAAAAAGGAAATACAAGGTTTGGAAACTATGCAATTTCAGGCATCTATTTTTGATAGTATCCCTTATGCCGAGCAAGCGAAAGAATTATTAAAATCAGTTGATAGCATCAATGAATACAGGCAGGAATTTGATACCATGCTAAACGTATATAAAACGCAAACCATCAGCCGGATAGAAACTCTTTTTAATAAGTCTGAATTCGGGATGGATGAACACGAAGATATTTTGTTGGATAACCGCAACAAAGACTGGGTAATCAAACTAAAAAAAATAATGCAACATGAAACGGTGTTTGTTGCGGTGGGTGCCGGGCATTTAGTAGGTCCCAAAGGGTTGATAGCCTTACTTCAAAAAGAGGGTTATATAGTTGTCCCTTTGTTAAATAAATAGTATAAATATATTAAATACCGCGTCATTGCTGACTTTTTCACGCAAACGATTGCATAGTTTAATAGCTTTCGGGCATCATTTTGGCTATAAATTGCGTCTTGTTAACCACACAACAACTTTACTTGCTAAAATGAAACAAAGACATCTACTTACGTTCGTTGGTTTTTTATGCTTGCAGTTATTTTCCATACAATCTTTTTCGCAGGTAGCTAATTATTATGTAGCTACCAATGGCAATGATAATAATGCCGGTACATTGGCCGCTCCATATTTAACTTTAAAGAAAGCTTTAACAAAAGCAGTTGTTGCCGGCGATACAATTTTTGTACGCAGCGGAAAATATCAGATAGCGAATACGCTAAATGCTTCTAAATCCGGTACAGCAGGTAAGCCAATTGTAATTACAGTTTATAAGCCCGATATGGTTACGGCTGCTTCAAGGCCGGTACTTGATTTTGGTGCCATGACATTGGCTAGCGGTAACCGTGGTATTTCATTATCCGGTAACTATTGGTATATCTATGGACTTGTTATTGACAGTGCTGGCGACAATGGAATGAATATCAGCGGTTCTTATAATACTATTGAATTTTGTGATTTTACCCGTAACCGTGATGCCGGTGTGCAGTTAGGCGGCGGTGCCAGTTATGACAATTTAATTAATTGCGATTCTTATCAAAACGCAGATTTAGGAACAGGTTCTACAACTAACGGGGGCAATGCAGATGGTTTTTCTCCAAAATTAGATGTAGGCGATTCTATTTATTTAAAAGGCTGCCGTTCGTGGATGAATGCAGATGATGGTTATGATGGTTATATCAGGCCTGCATCGGGGCAGGTGGTGCCGGCAAGTGGCGTTAGCTGGACATTGGAAGATTGCTGGGCTTTCCGTAACGGATATTACTGGTTAGATGGATCTACAACATCAGATGAAAATGGCATGGGTTTTAAAACCGGCGGTAGCGATGCAAATTCTAATGGTCAAAAAACAATGGCACATAATTGCCGTATGATTCGTTGCCTTAGCTTCGACAACAAAGGACATGGCTTCGATCAAAACAGTAATGCAGGAACAATACGTATTTACAATTGCACAGGTTTTCGCAACGTAAGCAATGATATTTATATGACAAGCCCAAGTGTTGTTTACGTACCGGGTGCTAATTTAGTAGTAGAAAATACTATTACTTACGGAGCGGCAGGGACTTCTCTTCCTACGGCAACAACTACAGGCAGCAGGCCCGTTTATTTAACTACCAACTCTTTAAATAAAACATCTTCCACTTCCAACACGGAAATTCTTTCATACGATACTACCGGTGTAAGTGGTCCTCGTGATGTAAATGGAAATCTTCCTGTTTTGAATTTTATGCATTTGAATGTAAATGCCCCTACACCATTTAAATTTATTGATAAAGGAACGATAGAAGATACGGTACCTTATCATGGTGCAATGGGTGTTACATACAATGGCAGCGCACCTGATTTAGGCGCTTTTGAAACACCTTCTAATGTTGTGCCTGTAAAGATGTTGTCTTTTGTAGCGGTTGCCAATGCAAATGGTGTAACGCTTAACTGGCAGATGGCGAATGAAATTCAAAATAAAGGCTGGTACGTAGAAAGAGCTTCTGCAGCAAATAGTTCATCGTTTACAGATTTAGGGTTTGTAAATGGAAGTGGTACTAGTTTTATAACAACCAATTATTCTTATCTTGATAAAACCCCGGCAGCAGGAACTTATTATTACCGTTTGAAACAGGTAGATGAAAATGGTGCTGTTACTTACAGCAATATCATTTTTGTGAAAATAGATAATGGCAGCAATGCATTGTCAATTGCAGGGTATCCAAATCCATTTACAAGTACTGCTACCTTACGCTATACATTGCCCGAAGATGCTGCAGTATCTATTAAAGTATATGACTTACAAGGCAGATTGATCAGCGTGTTGACAAATGAAAATGAAACAGCAGGCACGTATCAGAAATTAATTAACGGCCAGCGCTTAACTGCCGGGGTTTTATCAAGATAAGAATAATTGGTTGTTATAAAACTAGTACCACT